>Ga0255776_10000967_pt1 | contig 33141 bp, 38 predicted proteins | sample 071ome_19_FD_179974 | JGI IMG/M metagenome (GOLD analysis project Ga0255776, IMG submission 179974) | Coastal salt marsh microbial communities from the Groves Creek Marsh, Skidaway Island, Georgia - 071413AT metaG (version 2) | ecosystem: Environmental > Aquatic > Marine > Intertidal zone >... | reverse complement strand
CCGTGTGTGCGTACGTGCGCGAGATCGGACGCCCCCCAGCCTCTCCGATCGGTCGATCCGATTGATTTTCGCTTTTTGATTGTCTGATCCGATCGTGCGCCCTCGTTGCGGCCGATTTCGTCCGATTTCGTCCGATGGTGCGCGCTCGATGGCGAACCGGGCTCGATGGTGCGCGATGGTTGAAGCTTGGCGCTCGAGCATCTACGGGCTGTGATTTGGTGTTGGTGCTGTTATTCCAAAACGCTATAACGGCGCGCCATTGGTCCGGGCTGGCGATTCTCGGCGCTGTCAATCTATAGGCTTAATCTATAGGCTATCTAACTGTACCTATAAGGAGGACAGTAGATGACACTTAATGAACTAACTAACTTGACTAAAAAACTAGCCGTCGAGGTCGACATGCTGCGAGCTCGAGCCGAGGACATCCGCGACGACATTATGTTCTCGGATGAGGACAGCGATACGTTAGACGACGCGCGCTACCAAGCCGAGGACGCGGCCGCATTACTCGAGCAAGCATTTGACCTACTCGAGGAATGTAAAGAGTCGATCCAATCGCACAGCGAGGTGGCAGCCTAATGAATAGAGAACAACTAGAGCCAATCGTCGAAGCATTACGCGATCACGCGGACAATCCCAAAGCGGTAGCGGCCGTCATTTGGTCAACGCTCGAGCGATGCGACATCAAGCCGGGATGGCGTGCCAATCTCACCAAGCTTGCGCTATTCGCTGAAATGCTGCCGACCGTAGCGCGACCATGCTTCAGCGTCATCACTGAAGGCAACATTAAGGAACCGTTCCTAAGCTTTTCCGGTATGCCGGGGTTTGGGTTTTGTCCCGGTTCTGGCGATTGCCGGATATGGTGCTATTCGTTTTCGGCTTGGCGGTATCCGGCCGCGTTTTGTCGGCAAGCCCAAAACACTCTTCTTTTAAGCTCGGAGCTCGGACGACAAGCGATAGCATCGGAGCTCGGCCGAATGTTGCGCCGACCCAAATACTCGAAGCTTGATCGCGTCGATTTCCGACTATACGTAGACGGCGATTTTAGAGACGCGGCCGACGTTCAATTCTGGATGGATCTAATAGGGAAAACGTCAAAGCTTGCCGCGTATGGGTACAGCAAAAGCTTTCATGAGCTCTTAGCCTATGACGTCATGCTGTCGATCACTGGCAAGCAATGGCCCTCTAACTACGTGCTAAACGTATCGAGCGGTCATCGACACTCGCCCCAAATGGTCGACGCTATCGAAGCGTTACCCATTACGCGCGGCCGTTTTGTCGCGGTCCCAATGCCTAAGCGAGCCAAGCATTCCGAGCACGGCGAGCGAGAGCACCAGCAAGCACTCCGTAAGGCATACGGCAAGCGAGCGTTTACTTGTCCGGGCAAATGCGGAGAGTGCACGCCAAGCGGCCATGCTTGCGGCTCGGAGCGTTTCAAGGGCGTCGATATCATCATCGCCACGCATTAAAACTACAGGAACTAAATAGCTATGACATATCTATATCAAGGCATCTACTACACATCACTTGACGCGCTATTAGCGCGCATCGAGTGGACCATAAAAAACGATCAACTATTGAGGAGAGCGTAACCATGGCAACAAGGGCGACCTACGAATTCATTAAGCGCGAGTATGACGCTTTAGCAGTTTTTACGTGCATCTATAAGCATCATGACGGATACCCTACCGGGGCCGTTCAACACCTAGAGAACGCGAGCACGGCCGAATCGTTTCTTCGAAAGCATACCGATGCCGAGATCATCGCTGATCATGACACGGCAGGCGATACCGAATATCGGTATACGATCGATAGACGGATTGATGATGGTTACGATAAGACCTTCATTCTCGTTAAATCGCGCGTAGGCTTTTCTAGCCGATGGAAGGGCGAATTTTTCGGCACGCTGAAGGAATTCCGCGCCAAGTATTGGAATGATGACCACGCTGAAGCGTTCGGGAATGTCCGAGATCGCCTAGCAGGCTAAACCCTCTCCGATCCAAAATGAGCGCCTAAGGGCGCTTTTTTTGTGCCTTTTCGGCCGTTTTTCGGCCCTTCCCTATAGAATATTTTGTTATTAAAAACGGCCTATTCTGGCGCTTTTTCGAGCGCCCTCGAGCGCGAGCCCTTCGCGTCAATTGATGCCCTCGAGCGCCATCTAATCCCGACCTAGTCACCTAATCCGAGCGCGAGCGCGTGCATTGTGTCGCATCGCGTCTCATCTCGTCCCATCGCGCGCCGATCTCGGCCCCATCCGATCAATCTCAATTTTCCTATCAAATCGAGAAATCGAGCCATCGAGCATCGATTTTTTCGGATCGTTTCGACCCACATGCACGGAACGTATCTACACGAAAAACGTCTACACGAAAATCGTCTACACAAAAAACGTCCACACTAAATTCCGAGTTTATTTCGGAGTCTGTTGATCCACAGTCCGGCGTGCACGACGCTGTTCCGCAGATTTGGTGTTGTGGCAAGAATGGCAGAGCGATTGCAGGTTCGAAGAGTCCAGGCGTAGGCTGTCATCATCTTTTCTCTCAACAATGTGATCAACGACATCAGCTTTTCGAACAAAGCCTCTACTAAGACAATCAACACAGAGAGGATTACGACTAATAAAAGAACGACGCAAACGCCGCCAATCGCTGCTGCTGTACCAATTGTCTCTTTTAGTGTCGTCATCTGTGAAGTTCCTCCTACGCGCACGAGCCCCCTGTTTCGCACTTCGCTCACGCACATGCCTCACGCACAACCCTCGGGCGCGTCTGTCATAGACGAGCTCGGCACAGCCTGGTGATCGACATGGCGTCGGTGCTTCACTTGGCACGGAGCTCTTGCACCAAGCGGTTGGTGAACCATTGCAGCTTCTCTGCATCTATCGTTGGCGAGTCATGCTTACTCCGCATGCGCCAGTTGTATTTCGCTATCGTGCCTCGAAGGTATCCGATGAACTCCTCTTCTGAGAGTTGGGCCTTGATCGCTTCGATGCACTCGATACCTGATTGGTTGTAGTGAGGGGGGTTGTTAACTGTTGTGTGCTGCGCCTTCTCGAGGGCATCCCACTCGGTTGGCGTTGCATCGTCTAAACTTATCTTGTGGTTTATCCACATATCTCCTCCTGTGGCCCAAGACCTGGGCTGCTGCTTTTTCGTACCGGCAATCGTCGCCCAGGAAGAAGATCTGGTTATGTACAGTTCTTCATACTGGCGACATAGGTGTCATAGGGCTGACATTGGTACTGCGATTTCTTCTTTGGGATGCCATAGCCGGACGCTTTTGCTGTCGTAGCAGTAATCATCACAACGTAGGATTCGAGCAAGCCGAGCTTGTCTCACTGCTGCTGACTCAGCGACATCCGGGTTCTTGAAATGGTTTTGATAGGTCTCGATGACTTCGTACCAAAGCCGCTCGAGGAAGACGTCCTCGTCCTCAGTGTCGTCGACCAGGGGTAGGATGTTGGCGGCTTTCTTCTTACCGATACCAGGACACCCAGGGTAGCCATCGGCCGTGTCGCCCATCAGTGTCTGCGTCATCCAGTTGTAGTTAGCCTGGTTCACTGAAATGTCATGATGTTGTAGGTGATGAAAGTCATACAATCGACCAGGTATGGTTTTCATATCCTTGTCGCTCGAGATCATGACTGAGGTGTCGGGGTATCGCGTGTGCAGGATGCCGATCACGTCATCACCCTCGAGACCGTTGATCTCAACATTGTTAAAGATGGTCTTGAGCTCACGAACGAGCTCCCAGTACATGGGCGGCTTGGGCTTAGGGTTTCGGTTTGCTTTGTAGCTGTTGTCGACCGTCTTGCGAAAGTTGCTGCGGTCAGCGGGTGAGAAGGCGAGCAGCACCTCTGCCCCATCGAAGTTCCGATTAAGGTCGTTAATCTCCTCTACTGCGATGTCGACTAATGTGTCGAGGCCCATGTCGCGTCGAGGTGTCCCATCGAATGGGTCCAACCCTGCGCCAATTGCTGCCGTTTGATACGCAATGATGTCTGCGTCGATTAACGTGTGAAAAGTCTGACTCATTACTCTCTCCTAAAATGCTCGAGGCCGACTGTCTCTATGTCGGCGTCCATCCAGCCAGCAAGCCAAAAGCTGCGCTGTTTCATTGCTTCTTTGCCGTAGGGGCATGCGTCCTTGCTCTGACCGTCGAAGTAAGCAGTCTTGCCTGCCAGGTAAAATTCTTCGTAGGTCTTGCTGATTCCGTACATACATTTCCTTAGTGTGTGTCTGCCCATGAACTCCCGATCTGGAAGTCACCAGCGAACGGGACGGGCAGATTTAGTCGTTTACCCGCCATGCCGATGCTTAGGGCAAATAGACCGCCCACGAGCTCGGCGATGTCGGCGCGTGCTGATAGCTGTTGTTCATCGTGAACATTAGCGAGCAAGGCGAAGTCCTTGCCGTGCTCGAGTCCCTCGTTGGGTATGAGCTCGAACAAAAAAAGGGCGAGTGCCTGCTTCATAAGAATTGAGCCACTGCCCTGGAGTAAGGTGTTGAGTGCTGTTCGTTGTGCGCTTGCTGCTCGACGACCATCAGGCAACGACACATAGCCCCGTTCCCCTGCCTGCTTTTGTACTGAGGCGATGAGCTCACCGAGCCCCATAACACCTGACTCAATGCGAGCTCGAGCAGTCTTGCCAAGACTCGTGTAGGCGGTTTTGGGCGGCGGTTTCTCACCGGCTTGCTCGAGGTCGTCGGCGACGATCTTGCCAAGCTTGCCGTCACCAGCCGAATAAATCAGCGCGTAGTACAGCGTCTTGGCAGAGTCTCGACTATGCAAGCCTGCCGCCTTTTGATTGATCGAGTGTGGGTCTGTGCCGGTTTCTTTGTCGCCTTTCAGTACCGACTCGGCGTACTTACCTTTGTCCCACTTGTACAGGTAACTGGCGAGCATGCGGAGCTCGAGAGCGTCAGCATCACAACCGACCAGCACATGACCTTCGTCTGGTATCCAAAGTGATCGCATCGATTTGCTTTTGTCGACCTGAGCCATGTTGGGCCTCGAGTGCGACATGCGATGAGTGCGTGATCCGCAACTCCTGACGTAGCCGTGCATGCGGCCCTGGCGGTGTAACTTAAGCCAAGCGTTCTTACCTTCCGATAACATTCCCTGCTGCTTAGTTTTGCGGAAGTATTCGCGCAGCAAGCGAGCCTCGGGATAGTCGAGGTTGCTGAGTGTCCCCTCGTCTAACTTTGGCCGACCATCTTCAGTGAAGTCTGTAGGTATCCAGCCGTACTGGGCATTGAGTCGTCTAGCCACTTGCTGCCGACTGCCAGGATTAAACATGTCGTAACTGCACCGGCAGAGTGGTGCGTCTTTTGTGTATCCGAGTGTTTTGTTGTTGACGCTGGGTGTCCACGTATCGACGTTACGCCAGGTGCGCTTTTTAAAATCCCAGCTACCGCTGACCGGCTTGAACTCATGGTCGAACACCTTCGTCAGCATCTGCTCGAGCGAACATATGTCCTCGGTCAGCTTGACGCTGAGTTGCTCGGCAGCTTTGACGTCGAAGCGGAATCCATGGTTCGACTGTAGTGCGAGTGCATGTTGCACCTGATGCTCGAGGGCAATTGCCTGCCTGTAGTCATTGCCCGTGCGATAGAGTTTTTTGAGCTCAGTCTGCAAATGACCGTATAACTTGGCAGTGAGTTGCACATCGCGCTCGAGGTAAACCTTCATCTCGTCGCTGTACTTACTGAAGTCTTTGAAGTCCCCTTTCGGGAATCCAAATTGCTTTCCAAAGCTTGCAAGCGATAACGACATCCGACTCGGTTCGACAAGAGCCGCTATGGTCATCGTGTCCCAGACTTGCTCGAACCTAATCGTGTCTGGATAAAGTTTGTTGATGGCTGGCATGTCATAGCCAATAAAGTTATGACCGATCAGCCTGTCCGCTGCTGCTAACCTCTTGAGCCCCTCCGCTATCGACGGTAGCTTCGCATCGTCGTCCGTGTACGTGGTGACGTTTGTCTCGCCCACGACGGAGACGCCAATACAATGTATTCGACTGAGCTCCGGCAGCAGCCCGTCGCCCTCTATATCTACGACGAGATGCTCCATGTCCTTTCCCCCTCACGATGGCAAGTCAGACAGAACCAGATGGTCCTCCAAGCTGATCGTGATTTTTCCGTTTGGTGATCGTGATCGGCAGTCCAAAACGAATCGTTTCATCGCTGCCACACGCATACGCTGCGCGAGGTATGTGCCGCGCTGCGAGTTGTATGCCTCCTCTGCCTGATGAATCAGCTTTAGTAGTTCAGACGGACTCAAGTTTGTTTGCATTCCAGACGCCTTTTGATTTCTCGGTCGACGTACAAATAGATCAGCCGAGCCAGTGGGTGATTTGGTAGCTTGTATTCGTCTCGGTCCAGATCGAACGACGACAGTTCTCGAGCGATGCCTTTCAACACGATGCCTACCATCAGGTCGCGGCTTGCATCGAGGTTGTCGTCAATCGTCTTAGTGAGCTCCTTAGCGAACATTCTTTTGTTCATAGGCTGATCCTCAGAAGGGAATGTCAATTTCGTCAAGTTGGTCGAGTGATTCGTCATATGGTTGTAGCCTCCCCGTGCCTCGTACATAACGCGCCTGCCCCGAGGGACCGACGACACCAAATGGTCTGTTTTTAAGAATTCGAAATGAGGTGATGTCTTGGGCGTCATCGTCATCGGCTTGCTGATTGCGCTCGGATGCGATGACCACGTCGCTGAGTTGCTCGAGGCCAGCCGATCCACGTAGATCAGTCAGACTCACCCTTCCTCCTTCGTTGAATGAGTCTTTGCCTGAGTTGCGACGTAGGTGACACACGGCGATGAGTCCGACGCCTGTCTGCTCGACGAACTGTCTAAGATTGGTCATCAAGACATCGAGCGTTTTGCGTTCCTCGACCTCGAGGCCCGACACAACCATGCTGACGTGATCGAGCACAATGAAGTCCACCTCGCAGCCGATTGCCAGGTAGCGAAGCTTGGTCATGAGCGTGTCGATCTCACAACTGCCCCAGGAATCGTAGAAGTCACTCTTCTTAACCAAGTTAGTCATCGAGCGATCCCAATCGGGCTGCTCGAGCATGGTTGGCCGTTCCATCAAATCGCCGAGCGGTACGTTGTTGTCGATAGCGACCAAGCCTTGAATCGTTTTGCGGTAGCTCTCCTCGAGCATGACCCAGCCAATTCGTTGGTCATGTTGTTGGATGAGGTGATAGCCGAGCTCTCGAGCGAGGGTCGACTTACCGATGCCGCTACCGGCTGTCAGGATGATGAGCTCGCCTTTGCGAACACCGCGCAGCGCGTTATTAATTTCAGCGTAGGGAATATCGAAGCCCTTAGGTGTCGCCTTGATTACTTCAGCGAAATCGATCTCTGTTCCACGCTTGATGCCGTCAGGTCTGAAAGGCACAGCAGCGTATACCGCAGCCTTAAGTTCTGCCTCTTTACCGGCGACCAGCATTTCACTTGCGTCTTTGAGTGGTAGCTGTGCGATCTTTGCAAGCCCAGGTCGTAGCAACGCAGCACACTCCTCTGCGGCTGCTTTGCCGGGTTCGTCCTGGTCGAACAGGAACACGACCTCCTCGAAGCTTTCGATGAACTCGAGCTCGCGACGAATGGCTTTTGATGCACCTTGTGCGCCATTAGGCACAGACACGACTTGCCATGTTAGACCTGTTGCCTGGGCATAGCTCATTGCGTCGAGCTCGCCTTCAGTGATGACAAGACGTTGACCTGGAGCCCATAGCTGTTGACCAAATAGACCGGCCTTTGCGAGGTCACCATTAACGAAGAACTTTTTGTCTGGTCCCCTTACCTTTTGAGCGACGTAGTGATTGTTGCGGTCGAAGTAAGGTGCGTAGTGCATCCCTTCACTGACTGTGTATTTGAACTTTCGCAAAGTACGCTCGTACAGCCGTCGGTCGACTAGATCTATGTATGCCCCCGTCACGAACTCCTGCACGTTGTTTGTCCTTTGCGTTGGTTGTGGTAGTTGTCCGTCCATAAACGGATCGACTTCTGCGACATGCCCCTGGCATGAAAAGCAGTAGCCATGTCCGTCGTCATAGACTGCGAATGCGTCACTGCTTGGACACATCGGACAACTTCGTTTCTCTACCAACACTGATGACATTCATCCTCCTAGATTGCGTAAACCCGCACTAATGTGTGCGGTTCCTCGTTGCGTCGGGCGTAACGCTTGTGAGCAATCAAGAGTTCTATCTGTCTGTCGTCGTGCCAAAAGATCTCGGCCGACGTCATGCAATCGAGCGGAAGCTTGCTTAGGTTGTCAATATCGAAGTGAGGCGCTGCCTTGGTGACGCGCTTTGGTCTCGTGCAAACGAACTCGAGTCCGACGATTAACCTCGAGTCTGCGTCCAGGTAGTCCCAGATTGGTGGGTAGTGTTCTAGACAAGTAGCGAAGTCTTTGACGTATTGTTGATGTCGTTTGCTGTAGTACGTTCCGAATCGAGCAACCTTAGGGCGGCTTGCTGGCACAGGAGCCACGGGTATGTAGTATTCCTGGGGTTTAGCTAACGAGCCGATGTCGATGTTCATAACCGCTCCTCAAACAGTTCGGTTAACACATCGATGATTTCTTGCGCTGAAAGGTCGAACCACTCTCCTTTCAGGCGGTGACCATCCAGGCGGCGGTAAACCTCGTCGATTGTGTTTGATATGTCTTGATACTCACGCGCGAACTCGAGGCGATAAGCCCTCATCGGGCAACCGACTTGATATTGCGCTAGGCGTTGTCGGACGTTATTGCTGATGCCGACCTTACACGCGCCTTCAAATTTGGGATGGGTAATGATGTAAACCCATCGTTTGCTTATGCTTTTGTTTGAGCAGCCATAGTGCTGGAGCACGTAGCTGCGGAGCTCGTCACGATCAGTTTTCTGTAATGACCACCAGTGACTTCTCGATAAACCTGCCGAATTCTTGGCGTGCTTATCGAGCTCATTCCAAAAGTGTTTGCTGTTGTTTTGTCTCATCTCTTCTGAGATGGCGTCGGGAGGTAGTCTGTTCAGATCAACCTCCACACCACAACGCGCCTTAATGAGTTCACATGAACTCGGGCTCTTGCGCGTCCTGCGCCGAGAAGCCGTCATCTGGACCTCCGAATGGATCATCAGTGCCGTCGTCCATTGACCTCTTGTCGATGAGGCGAACGGTGTTTAAATAAAGCGTGACGCCTTTGCTGCCGCCCATGTCGTAGGCTTTAGCGTTACCAGCAACACGAATAAGGTCACCTCGACCTATCACGAGCTCGCTGTCTAACGCTGCACCGCTTGCGTCTTGGGTTGCGGGTCTGTCTTTAGACTTAAAGCGCACTTTGACTGTGCCGTCTTGTTGGGTTTTCAGCGGGTGCTGGAGTGCATCGACGTTGACACCAGGCCACTGAGCGTCAGCGGCTGTGTGAATTGCTTTGCGAAGGGTCTCGAGCGTTTTGCTGTCTTCAGCCTCGTCGAGGAAGCCGGTGACCTCGTACTTACCTGATGGGTACTTTGAGGTCGTGTCCGGCTGGTGGATTGATGGGAAGCTTGCACTGAATGATTCAGTTGCGAATTTGACGTATGACATGAGTTCTCCTGCATAACGGTTGTTTGGTCATACTGTCGACGTTGGTGTCAGTCTTCCTCAGTCGGTTCCTCGACCGTAGGCTCAGGCTCGGGCTCCGCTTTCTTGGCTTTCTTCGAGCTCTTCTTTGGTGCTGTTGGTGCTGTCACCAGGACGTCATCGATGACGGAGAACTCGAGCTCGTACACCGCTGCGGGTGCGCCAAACTCGGCGATGCCACGAAGCATCAAAGCTGACCCGTCAGGCGCATAGGCTGGCTCGCCAATCGCGACGCCCATTGGTACGGGGCCGAGTACGGTGTAGCAACCATCGACGTGATGATAGATACCGACATCGTCTTGAGTGAGCTCTCTTAGCTTATTTACAGTACTTTGCATGATAGTATGTTCCTATAGTCTTTAGCTGAAAAAATACCGAGCATTCGGTAGGTGTGATTTAACGTCGAGCTTGCCCTGCTTTGGAGGCTCAGGCAAGCGGAGGTCATTGGGTATCATCTCGAGCAAGCCTTGATGCAGTTCATCAGACAACCAGTTGCCTTTGAATATGTCGACTGCAACTTCTCTAATGATGTTGTTGAGTTGTTCGAGATAGCAGGCGTGTACAGCGTATGAGTCGTGAACGAACGCCATGTCATCGATCCCTGCTTCGACTAACCTAGTAGCGACCATTCGACACATCGCAGCGTCTAAGCTGTGGACGACGTTAGGGGCCGCAGCCCCTGCGTTCTTTGACGGGCTCAACTTGTCTGTTCGTTTGCGTAGGCGTCTCATCCAATTATCGAAGGTGCGAACGTGCTTCTCTTTAAGTACGACGTACTTTTGGCTGACCTCACATCCGTCTGGCGTCTGCCAGGTTAGTGGGTAGCCGTTCTCAGCGAGCACCTTAGCCGCGTCACGTAGGTAGTCCATGATTCGAACAGCCTCGCTTACGACCTCAGTCCTGGCTTCCATAATCCAGTCCCGCATGTACGATGCGAGCCGATGCCGTGCCTGCAAAATAGGCAAGTTCTGCAAGCCAGTAGGGATGTCCAGGTTGTCGCACATCCTGTCTGCGACTAGCTGCTCTCGTATCCCTTCCGGGGTGACGCCATACGCCGTTGTCATAACCGCACGCTTTACTACCTTCCTTGCGAGACGGTCGTCCTGCATGACGTCGAACCAACTGTGAGCGACTTGAAGCTCGAGGTCGTCCTGCGAATTCATGATAATTTTTTCGATAATTTGGCGCACTGCTACGCCTACCTCTAGATATAGATCTTTTCGCTTCGTCGACGTGGTGCAGTTCGTTTTCTCCGCGCCGACCTGATCCTTTCCCAAAAGCGACAGAATCTGCAAACCGTTGCATGTCCCGTCTACTGCTATGGGTAAGTGGCTGATGTGAACAGGATGCTTCCAAGCTTTTGCGAGATCTACCGCAGCAGCGTAGAAAGCCATTGGCTCGTCTGCCTTCATGATGAGCTCGATTGCTTTTTTGTCGTCCTCGAGCATCGCCATGATGTCGCTTTTCATCTCTGCAACTTTCTCAAGCCGGTCCTCGATGTTCAGTTTGTCAAACCCAAACGTGTTGGCGACCTGTAGCTTCAGAGCATAGATGCCATCAGCGTTTATGCGCTTCCCGTTCGCAAACTCTATTAATGCTTTAGCGACGTGATCGCCCTGGCTCGTCAGCATTTGGTTAGCAGGATATAAACGCCCCCTAAAGTCAAAAGAATGAGGTTGCCAAAACGCTGACTTACCCTCGAGCATTTCTGCTTGCAGTAACTGACGCTCGAACGTCATAGCCTTTGAGGTTTGGGATACGTATTGAGCGAGGTCGTCATTGAACTGCTGCTGTACGACGCGCTTGTCTTCTTCCGACAACGTCTGCCACTGCTCGGGCGCGAGCTTCTTTGGCTTTTGCACTGGCATCTGCGGTCCTATGAACGGGTTTCGACACAGAAACTCGTATACGTCCCGGTTGATGCGCCATGGTGTTTTTTGAATCGCGTTTAGACTGTCGAGCGCCTGAACCGATGGTGTGAATCTGTGTGGATGCCAATCAGTTCTATAGACCTTCTGATTCAACAGATAATAACCACCTTCTATTCTGCCGTTTTCGTTCTGCTTCCACGCTCGAGGCGGTACAAGCATGGGGCGACGTATTGGCTGCGAGATCGACGCGATAGCGTGAAGCTTCGAAACATCCCCCAAAAATTCATCAGAATAAAAGACGGTTTGAGCGCGTATTTTGCCTCGAGGGCCGGTCGCCGTCAGCGTGAGCATGTCTGGGTGAGCCCGTCGTATGCAGTCGAGAATGAGTGCGCCGACGCCGAATAACGCATCTCGAGTGAGATCGTACTCATCCCCATCGAGGTAGCCTTCTATCTTTTTTTCGAGTTTTCTGGCGAATCTGAGGTGCTGCGCTTTGCTCGCTAAAGCCTGGGAATTTCGTCGTAGAAATGGCCCCGAATAACTTGCCTCCCCTTCCCTCCAGCGTTGGAATCTTATCTCCCTGACACAACTTTCGCCGAGCTCGAGGCAGACATGTTGATAAGTTGGAGGCTTGGAAGTCGCCAAGGTCGACATTAGATTCTGAGTTGCAGCGAACGCGAGCTCTTCGCTTCCGACCAATGTGATTAAGTACTTCCAAGCTAACTGTCGTTTACCAGTTTTATTGTTGATGATGTTGTCTTCAGCTTGTCGCTGACGTACCGCTATGTGCTCTTGTACAACGGGCGCTATCTCTTGTAGCAACTGCTCGCCCAGCTTTGTCTCGTTTAGATGTTTCCGATTGATGCTTTCTAGATAATGATCTTTGGCATCTGTAACCATTCGGTGTTCCCACAGAACCTCTAAGAGTTCGAAGTCTGTTTTGTTGACCATCTACCCCTCCTCTGTTTCTGTCCCCTTGCGTCCCCGCGCAGTTTATTAGTTTGTTTTGTTTATCACTTTGATTGTTGTTGTTGGCAAGTGTACACATTATCGATAGAACATTACAACAAGTCTTATAATAGCAAGTGACTGTATCCCCCCTCAAACTGTATACACAGGTGTCATAGCGGGTGTACTATCGGCATATAAGATATAAGCATGACTTATATAAACCTTATAACAGCAGGAGAGACTCCTATGGGAGGTGCAGAAAATGGACGCCCTAAAAATCAACGCGCAGACCTACAAAAAAGAGCAGAATTCGGAAAGGTGCTTAAGTCTTTGCGGGAGTCAGCACAGCTTACACAACACGAATTCGCGAAGCTGGTTAGTCAGAAATATTTCACAATGATCAGCCAAATCGAAAATGGCCGGGTTCGAGTGCCGCCAGACGACACAGAGTTGTGGGCTAGAGTTTTGGGTGTCGATACCCAAGCGTTTGCGAAAGAATGTGTTCGTTATTACGAGACAGATGATTACTTCAAAGCGATCTACGGCAAGAACACGAAGCGTGACTTGCTGTGAAGATCTACAAAGACCCCAAGGGCAGGAAAGATAAGTGGCGCGTCAAACTACCTAACGGTAAGTATAAAACGCTGACAGCCGCATCAGAGAGGCAAGCCATCGAAGCCGGAAAAGCGGCTTTGGTCCAGTATGAGACGCCGCCTGGCGAATGGCTAGACCTAGTCGAACGTCACATCGCTCGACGCGAAGCAGGTTCACCAGAACTTACTAGAAAAGATAAATGGACGAACGTTAAGTACGCCATTAGACGCTTCGCTCGAGAGTTTGAAAAAGACTGCAAGCCTCGATCAGTCCAGATGGCTAACTTCCTCGATTATTGGGACAGCCTCTCCCGTCACCAGCAAGATGCGCTTCGACCTGAACTCAACCGATTTATCAAATGGTGCATGTTGTCGCAGTTGATCGTGTTACCGGCAAACCCTATTGAGTTGTTAGACAAAAAGGCGCTACCTGAAAAGAAACGTAAGCGCCTTACACCAGGCTTGCTCGACGGCGTGCTAAGAGTCGCTCACGAAAAACGGTATGAAGCATTGATACAAGCATGCCGACTATCGCTTCTTACTACACTGCGACGTGGTGATCTTGTGAGAATGAGGTGGGACGACATTCACGATAACGCGCTGCATGTTGTGGTGACGAAAAGCATCGCCAGTCGAGGTGAGGTTGCTGCTACTAGGCTGAAGTGGGATTTCGATAAACACCCACAACTCCTGGCCGAGATAAAAGAGTGTCGACGCATCGCAATGATGAACCGGGATTGCCCCTTCGTTTTGTCCCACTTTGGGACTAACAAAACAGGCAAAACCAAAGAGCACGAATGTCAGGTAACGCCTGATCTCCTAAGTAAGCAGTTCACGGAATGCATACGCGAAATCTACGACGGTAGAGATCATCCAACGTTCCACGAGATTAGGTCTTTGGCAGCGAGCACGCTCGAGAAGGAAGGAGCCCCAAAAGAAGCAATCAGCGAAATAATGGCTCATACCGACGAGTCAACGACGGAGTTATACCTGGTCGGACATGAGCGAAAATTCTTTGAAGTCAACTATAGCGTTACAGTATAGGAAGGGTTGTATATACAACCTTGCCAAGGTTGCAAGTACACAAATGGCCCGGAAACCTAGCTGTAGCAAGGGGTTTGGAAATTCGGAAACGGATTTTTGTACGGTACACAAGGGGTACACACTTTTACCTCACATGTAGCCAACTACAGTGAGACACTGCGGGAATAGCTCAGCTGGTAGAGCGCCACCTTGCCAAGGTGGAGGTCGCGAGTTCGAACCTCGTTTCCCGCTCCAACACCCCCAAATGTGCTGCGATTGACGCATGAATATAGCGAGGGATGGGCTTGCGACCCGCCTTCCAGGCAGCATACGAACCCGTGTAATCCACGAGCAACAACCTAGAACATTCTACTGGTCCACCCACCTTTGACTCGAGCAGGCTTAAAGCTTCTTTAGCTTCCATATTTTTACACTGCCCGATTGTATTTCTGCCACAAAGCATCAGCTAGACGGGCCTTGTCACCACCCTTCTTTATTAAAAAATCGTGCATGATATGGATGCGCTCACGCTGCCGCGCCCCTTTTGCGAACTCGTTATAGTCGTCGCTATATCGGTATGTCCAATCATGATTTCGCAGCATTCTCGCGTAATGACTTAAGCTGCTCATCGAGGTCTCCTATGCAGTGATTATAGATATAGGATAATACTATATTTATCGACTACGAGACCAGGGTAATGATGAGCCAAATCATGATTGGGACTATGATTAACACCCCAAGCATGAACATACAAAACTGCACCAGGTACTTTAGGTTTTGCTTACGACGTCGAGCCAAAGCCGCCTGACGGGCGTGTTCTGCTTTACGTGCCTCATTCATTTGAGTGACCATCTGCGAATATAGATGGCCGTTTCCGCTCATTATAAAAAGGTCTTTAATTTGTTGTTTGTGATCTGCGATTTGTTTTTGCGCTAGAGTGGCCTTCAAAGCATCTGCCTCTGACAGCTTGCCAGACTGCTGCATTTTGCCTATCTGGGCTTCCCCCTCCCCCAGCTTGCTGATCATACCGGCAACTGTTTGGAGATCCTGACCGACCTCTGCTGCTTTCTTGATCGCACTTGCTGCCGTATTCACTCCAGCGATAACCGCTGCGAGTTCTACGACCATATTTATGACCCTCTAATTAACGCGGCTAATCTGTGACTACGGTTACCTACCTGGCGGCTCCATTTCGAGTTGAGCATCTGTGCGCTCGCCTCTTCCATGTCTCCGTCCTCGAGCGCCTGCCGGAACTTTTCGAACTTCTTTAAAGTTGGCAGTCCCAGGTTAAACGCCATGTTGATTAAGCAAGCCTGACGCTCTGGAGTGAGGTTTTCCCAGACAGCCTCACCAACAAACTTTTTAGCGTCCTCGAGCGCGACCTGAGTGTCAGCCATTAGCATCTGCTCGGCCTCATGCTCGGAGATGCCGTTGTCTTGAAGATTTCTCCCGTATCCGATTGTCAGCTTGTCTGCTGTGCAGCGGTACGGAAAAAGCCGGAGCCCTTCGTCGTGCTTAAGCATTTCCATTGCCATTTGCTTTGCTTTTACCATCTTTCGATCACATCCATGCTGTATCTAATGAATCCGTCTGATCCGTACTCGATCACCGGGGCGTCTGTGTTCATGGAACACTTAAGAGTGGGTAGATAGGAGTTAGGCGCACTCAAAGACAGAGTGCCGGTATCTCGAGCGGGTGGATCGACCACAGGATCACTACCGCTCAATCCAAGATATTGGAGTAGCTGATTGTTGTTGCTGGCGTCGTTTCGGTTGTAGTACTCGCCAATGCGTAGGCTCGTGTCGTTATATGCGCTGTCACTGCGTAGTAGCGGCCAACGCATTGCAAAAATGGTGTGACGACCGTCTATGAGCCTAAAGAAGGCTGCGAAGTCGGCGTAGCTGTCTTTATGCATCGGCGGGAATCGAAAGGTCGCCTCGATCCTGACACCGCCCACCGAACGTGACTGTCGACGCATACTCCTGGCGTCAGCCACAAGAGTTCGCCGAGGATGCCTGATATCGAAACTCTCTGGCTCGATGCTGGTCGGGAATAGCTGATAAGGGCCATCGCCGTTTTGAAAGGTAAAGGTCGCCATTATTTCTCCTTCTTGATCTGCTCAATTTCGCTGAGTAGCTGCCCTAGCTGGATACGGACATCAATGAGCTCTTCTTGTAAGTTGTAAAGCTTCTCGATATCGCGGTCGTGCGCTTCAATTCGCAAAAACTGCTCGCTGTCGGAAGGGAGCATGCCGGAGCCCCACTCTCCCGTAGGCCAGTGCTCTCGAAACTCGCTGTTTTTGCTGATATCGACGCCAATCATCATCAGGTTGACCTCGATAGAATTGAGCCTCGAGTCCAACTGCAAATAAGCTGCTGTTGCTACAACCGCTGCTGCGACGAGTGAAAGTATTGAGCGAAGCGGGATGTTAAAACGGGTGTCTTCTGACAAATCCATGTATAAAAAGCTCCATCAAAAAAGCCCCTTTCGGGGCTCTCTTTGGTTGACTAGTTTTGACTAGATAGCTGACCAGTTAGTGCTCAACTTTCTTTTTGTCCTTTGGGATGAGATCACCCTCGAGCTCCTGGCCCGTTTTCTCAGACGGCGGCTCTTGTGGTGATGCTTGCTGTTGCTGCTGTTGCTGCATCAATTGAATCTGCGCTTTAAGGTTGGCGATCTCGAGTGCTTGATTAGCATTCGCGTTAGCCAGGTTGTCGATAGTTTTGTTAACCATAAACTGCTCTGCGGTTATCTGCGTTTGCTCTGGTTGTTGTTGAGCTTCTTTCTCAGCCATGAAATTATCCTATAGGGTTTGTCTGTATAAGAGTTTACTATAATTATTTTGGTCGATCACTTAATTTTCAGAGCTCAAATACGTATATATAGGTGAGCAAAAAATATTTTGCGAACGGCTAAAAAATCCAACACGGATTTATATTATTAAGTGACAGGAGGAGAACATTATGAAAATTTACATGCTGGAGTTTCGCTCGGACGGTAAAGACCTATCTGCCATGGCCTTCACGAGCTATGAAAAAGCTATCAAATTTCGCAACAAAGTAAGGCGTGATTATCATGACTACTACATGTGGGAAGATGAAAACTTGTACTTCTACGAGTTACATCCGACTAGGCCAAACATCGTCGAGTTCTTCAACAAGTGTTCGCCTGTCTAAGGGGCGATTAGCAGGTTAGCTTATGGCCTTAACTGTTGTCTACTTCGTGATGACACTTCAAATTAAATCTGAAGTCTCGCTCCCAATAGCCTGCCGAACTAACTGGCGATCTTCTTAGGCGAATGTGGAAATGGCACGTTATATTGGAATCGAAAATACCCTGATCACTGGTTTGAGTCCTTATTCTGTACTGTTTGCCGTATCGGGCCGTTGTGCTTGCAAAAGCATGCATAGTTGAAATGGAGTTAGCTGTAACATTCGCAGCGTTCGACCACGATGGTCCGCTGTTCCCGTTAGCTGTTGTAGTAGGGTCTTCGTACTGAAACAAAACAGCGTCACTAGCGAGTAACTGACTTTGTAATGATGCTGCCATTGCAAACTGCGTACAAGATACGCCGGGAATCCGATATACCTCGGTCATCGTGGTTGAGGTGCTTCTTTCAGTCCCGCCCCAGTCGTAATATCGACGCTGAATTGTATCCATTAAGCCTTGCGTCCCAGTGTGCAGATAAATGTATGTATTCGTTCCGTCAGCCTGAACAGCAATACCGACTCGGACGCTGCCATCATAATTCTGGCTTCCAGCCTGACGATCATAAAACCCATAGCAACGACCTGATTTTATCGACGTGAAACTAGCCGATTCGCCGTTTAGAACAACGCGCGTAGGGTAGCTTGTTTGTCCCTGATCCGCTCCGAATAGCTTGGGATAATAAAAATCAGCAAAGTCCTGAGTCGCTCCAGATGCAGGGGTTGAGCCTGCTACACGCCCATACCAGCTTTTCCCGCGAACGTCTGAGTCGTTGATGCTTCCTTGCGTACCGCTTGACCCGCCTGCTTCTTGGTGGATCTGGTTAAGGCTAATCGCTCCTGTCGTTGGAGCGTAACCGTTATGTCGCCATGAAACGGTGATATTTCGACCAGTAGCCCCGAACGGGCTTGTGCTTACGCCTGTCCAAGTCCACTGAGTTGTGATCTTGTACGTTTGATTTGAATTAAACACTGTCGTAATCGTAGCCGACGATCTGTTGAAGGTAGTGCCATCAATTATCATGGCATCCCATCCTTCGAGGTTGTCAGTCGTTTGATCGTTTACATGGCCTTCAATCCTCAAATCAAGCGTGTCGCTAGAGTTTGTCCACATGATCATCACCCAGTCTGATCCAGTGTACAAAACGCTACTATTGTCTGACATAGTAGTAGAAAGGTTGCCCGGACCCTCGGCCCAATATCCCTGAATGGCTGGGGGATTAAATCCGAAAGCGGAGTCCGTGCTTACGGTTTTTGATTCAATTGTGTAAGCCATTGCTCAAACTCATTACAACGTGAAATCCACGCCGCGACATACGCCGCTGGATCATCACTATCGAAAGGTCCGTTGACGATGTGAAGCTCACCGCCTTCCGTTGTAAAGCGGAAAGAGATGCGACCATCCTCAACCGTGTAATCGGTCATAGTCATACTGGCTCTTCAATGCCCGGAGCTAGTTCTGGAACCCACGGCGGCTGTTTATTTTCAATCTTTGATGCCGCAATTTTTGATGCGATTTTCTCATCGACGTGTTCGGCATACGATCCCACAACTTTGCTCTGGACCCATCCGATGACCATTTCTTCAGTCAAATCTTGAAAGCCAACAAAATCATCAAGACCGACTTCATAGGCTGTAAATCCAGTTACCCCACCAAAGATGCCTCTATTACCATCTTCATCAACACCGTGTTTTGCCCACTTTACTGAGCAAACCGCATCAGGAAGGACATCCCCGTCTTGATTGGTTTCTTGCTTAACTTTTAATTGATGAACCTGCCATGTGTAAGTGATTGTCATTTTTCGTTATCCTCTATTTTCTTTTGTAGCTGTTTCACTTGTTGAGTTAATTCCTTAATGGATTCCACCAAGAGAGGAACTAGCCGCGCATAATCCACGGTGAGATATTCGGGATCTACGGGAGCTTCTGTCACAACTTCGGGAAGTATTGCTTGAACACTCTGAGCCGATAACCCGACCTCGCGTTTTTTCTTGTAGCCTAAGCGTTGAGCTTTTTCGTTAGGGGTGTAGTAAAAACCTTCAAGCGTGTTGACAGACTCCAGAGCATTCTGAATTGGACCTTCAATGTCCTTGAGCCTTTCATCAGAGTAGTACGCAACGACATTCCCAGCGACTCTTAGTGAGTCTCCAGTGTTGGCTAAATCAAGGTAGTACGACGTTCCACTTTGGTCATAGTAGATAGGAGCGTGTATCGCTTCATCAGCATAGATTGCTGAATTTACATCAATGTAACTTTTGGCATATGTGCCGTCATTTTCTGTTCCTAAGATGATTCCAGTCGGCCAGTCAATTCTTAACTGCTGATACGTATTACCAGTCCAAGTGCCTGCTGTGTGATAGATCGCGTAAGAATTACCACCAAGGTGCCAAAAAATCCCTTCGTTATTCGTCGCGGTGTGGCCGACTGAGGCTTGAGCGTATTTGCCATTAGCTGAAAACATAGGACCGTAGTTTCCGCCAGCCGTCGCTTTAGCTCGCAAGCCCTGATCAACTTGACAATAAGAGCTTCTAATTATGAACTGATTAGCAGTTCCAACCGGATGGAAATTGATGTTACCGTTGCTGTTGTAAATGTTAAAAGATGAAGAGCCGCCCCAACTTGTATGTGCCGTACCAGACTTCCAAATCTCCCCATCTCCTGAGTTGCTGTACCAAACCTGATTTGTATATAGGGTTTGGGTTGAAGTACCCAGCTCAATCATGGTATCCGCTGTTGCTGACGATGTAACAACCAGCTGCCCATCGTCGATCAGCGTGTCACCAGCGATATCGACACTGTAACTGGTGTTTGGCGTAGTGTTGTTCGATCCTAGACCAACGGTCTGTTGGTAAACCGTTATCGAGTGGTAACCGCCTTGCCTGTAGGCCATGTAAAAGCGATCATTACCTCCGCCCATTGAGTAGTGTGTAGACGTTCCAGCCGCGCCCTTCAAATTGATTACGCCGTAATTGCTACCGTAAAGAGTAAGCTGTCCGGTGTTACTGGTACTGCCCCATGCGGTATTACCAAGCACTGTAGTGTTTATGCCAACGTGCGGCGCAGAGAAGTATGCTGTTCCTTCTTGCGTAAGACGAAATCGCTCAGTATTCCCTCCGCCAGTATTTGAATTGCCGTTGGTGTAGAACACCATATCCATGTCAAAGAAGCTGGCTTTAGCAATACCAGCAATCTTTAGGCTTTCTTTGGTATAACCTGAATAATTCGGTTTCCAAACGATAGCCGGACCCTGCGTCGTTCCATTTTCAGCACTAGGGCCGTTGTATGCTCCTAAAATTATTTGACCTGTATCAGTGTCTGAGTCAGTGACTCCGCGCATATCAATGTCGCTGTCAGCAATACGCAAGCCCGTAGTAACCGCCGGATTCGGATCAAAGTAGTACGCTGAGTTGCCTTGCCACTTGAAGGCATCTGCACTAAAGTCGCCTTGCTTAATTTGATGATAATTACTGGAGTCAATGACATCGCGGAAGGAAGTCATTCCTGCGTTGTTATAAAGACCAAGACGGAATCGTAAGTGGTTTCCGCCATACGTCGCGTTATATGGGAAGTAAAGCTCGCCAGCGCCCCCATCGTTAGGGTAGTTCTTTACGCGGATGACTGAGCCATAGCTTGGGTATCCATCAGCGCTTCGAACAAACGACGTTGTTATTCCGGTATGCCATGCGTACCCGATCGTTCCGCTTGTTTGACTAGGGTTATCACCGGCTTTCCAAACGTATTGACCTACACTCGTCAAACTGCGGGTTGTCAATCCTATTGCTTTGGTTCCCGTTGAACCGCTTATCGTGGCTGATCCTGTGGTGTCGCCCGTAAAACTTAGGCCAGTAGGGTAGTTCCCTGCATCAAATATGTCATAAGCATTATCACGCTGTAGACTTCCGGTAAGAGGGACTTTAAAACGCCATGTGTATGCGGTTGGGTGCAGGAAGCCTTGCGACTGAGAGCCGCCGTAAACGACAAACTGCTGTGTGCCGTCACTGCTTTTGCCGTCAACGGTGCATTGGTTAGTGTCGCCGTTGTTTTGTATGGTGAGGCCGCGCCAAACGTTGTCGGTGTTATGGAATAACTGAGCTTGGCCCGTGTGGATGTTGCCGTAGAAAAACGCTTCGCCATCTGACTCTAACCGCAGAGCTTGGATCGTTCGGGCGCTGTTTTCGCCCACTAAAAAGCGCATATCATAAACAGCAAGCCGACCATAGCCGCTACTGTCTGTATGGAGAAACATTTGGGAGCCGGGGTCAGAATAAGTGCCGCCCCCGTGAACGTACATACCGCCAGCGTTTACCTTGGCTCCAGCAAAAACTGAGACGCCCGAATCAGAGTTGAATATGCCGCTACCGGCATCCACATCGCCGCCGTTTGTATCAATATCGCCGCCGTGAATATTTACGCCGCCGCCACTATGGATCGTAAACTTAGGATAGTAGTTGCCGGTTCCCTGCGCTGAAGCATTGGACGAATACACAAACTCCATATCGTGGTCTTGACCGTTTTTACGCTGTAACCAGTTATAGTTTCCTTCTCTAAAGTTGAGGCCGGGGTAGCCGGCGGTGTCTTCTAGTATTAAGGTGCTATAGCCGTAGTTTCCAACGTATGAACCGTTTCCGATTATGTGCGCTGGCCCAAAGAAGTGCGCCGTGTTATCGCCATCTAACCGAAGTGCTGTGCTAAGTGCCGATCCATTATAAGTTTGGAATGAAAGCGAGAAGTTTTCTGTTTGGCCCTCAATAATCCGAGCATCACCATTCGCCCAGTCAATCATTCCTCCAGAAGGCAGATCAAATTCTGAAGCAGACACTCTGCCGGTAGAGACCATGCCGCCAACGTCAATATCTGAAGACGTATTGATATCGCCATCCCACGCGCCATATTCATTCCAAAGAGACACACTGCTCGCTATGTTCCAACTTGTTACCTCTCTGTTTGCGTTGAACGCGGTGGTGTAGTACCAGTTCATTCCACCCGCGTTGGCGTGTAATAGGCTCAAATACGGAGTTGAAGCATTTGATCGCTCTATCCATTCGCTTCCATTGTGATAACCGCCAAAGGTTAAATATATGTTCCCGCCTGACCAAGGCAGTGAAGAGAAAACATTGTTGTATGAGCTGTTACGGAACATGAATGGCGATTTGTTATCGCCAATCACTTGAATGGAGTTTTTGACCGTGGAGTCAATCCAGCCATTCTCCGTGTGGAAAGAATCCCCAGTAACATCGCCATTGGACGTGAGGTCGCCTTGGATGGTGACGTTGCCGGTCTGGCTTATCTCCATCTGAGTGGTGAATGAGAACGACTGTCCTGACGTTACGTCTGTACCATTGGTATTACGGAAAACAAATTTCCCGTCATACATCTCAATCAAGCCAGCGTTGCGACTGCTGAACTTTCCATACCAATTACTGACATTGTTCGTGCGGTAGTAGTAAGCATTGTTTGTGATATATGAGTCGTATCCATTTCTGAACAAAAGACCAAACGCGCCAGCCCCAAAATTCATGTACCCCGTTTCTTGATCTTTCGGTAGGCTGTTGAAGTAACCTGCGGCTGTTGAAGCTAGACGGACTTGGTAGTCATCGTCTGTAGTTATGGCGTTTGCTTCAATGCGACCTGTGATGTTTGCATCGCCATTGACTTGAAACTCGTAGCCGGTTGCGATTGACGAGCCAGCAATGCTCATTTTCCCTGAATTAGTGTAATAGTGATTTGTGCTTCCGTTGTAGAAGAGATAATCGTTCCCATCCGCGTCAACGAATTGTATACCTGAGAAAGCGTCTGTAGACTCTGCGGTAATCGGCGCATCATTCGACGAACGAACGACTAACTGTCCATCTGTGCCTACTGTTGTTCGGTACGCCTGCGTTGAGTTTGGTATGAGATCAATCGGACCTGTTTCGTTGTACAGGTAGAGCGACCCAGCCGCCACACTGTTCCCTGTTCCATCCTCTCTATTCTTAATTAAGTAACCACGATCAATAGGAGACCCAGAAACGGTTGAGGCTGTTTTAAGTTCTAAGTAGGCATAATTTGCGCCTGTATTTACTGACTCTACCTGTATGTAGGCCGATGACGAGTTGTTGCTCTGGAATGTAGCGATCTTCGCATTCGCCGCTGATGTTGGCTGTGACTGGAAAAAGTAGTCCGTAGCGTTAAAGTAAAGGTCGCTGTATGAAGTGTTATCGCGGTCATACGCAATGATGTAGGGCTGTGACCCACTTACCCCCATCTCAACGCCTAGACCAGTGTAGTCGGTATCTGCCGCGTCGCTATACCAGCCCGTTGCTCTTATTATCCCGTTGACGCGCACATCACGCTTAAACTGCGCTATATCCCCAGCCTCAAAGCGGCCAGCAAAGGTTGCGCCATGACTAAAATCAAACTCGTCATTAGTCGCATCCCATAGAATCGTCGCATCCGTTGAAGCGTCTACAGCGTCTTGAATGGTTATCCCCGCACCATCTGCGTTAGCTGAGGTGTCACCCGTTCCGTAGTTCAGAGTGATGTTCTTGTCACTCACGTTAAGGTTCGTAGTGTCGATGGTCGTAGTCGTACCCGACACGGTTAAATTAGTAACGGATAGCGTGTTGGTGCTGTCATCAAAGGTTAAATTAGAACTACCGCCTAATGCGCCACCATTGTTGTATTGAATCTGACCATCAGATCCTGCTGGGCCTGTAACCGCTCCAGCGTTTACCGTGACACCGTTGATTGAGAGTGTACCGTCTACGTCTACATCATGGTTGAAGTTGACGTTCCCACTTATTACTAGGTTGCCGCCTTCTGTCGGCATGTATATGGCGTAATCTGGTGAACCGTCACTGCCAGCCCCTTGCCCCATGTCGTCCATATCTTCATAGAACCAAATACCGCCCAATGGTTGAAAGTAACTAGCATTAGCGCCTCGGCCACCTATAAAAATACCGCCATATTTATTACTAGTACTGTCTGATTCTGGGGGCGTAATACTGATGCTACCGCCATCGATAAGGGTCTGATTGTCATTGGTAGAGGTGAAATAGGTAAAGTCATTACCAACTGAAACTGCCGATTGACCGTGGTCTGAGTCGGTGTAGGTCAGCGCGTTAGGGATAGAAAGTCTGCGGTTGTTGCTAACGCTGGGAGAGCCGCTTGCTGGGTACGGTGTGTATGAGCCATCTGTTACAGTCACCACGACTCGAAAAAAGTACTCACCTTTAGGGAATGCGTACTGAGTGACACGCTCGGTCATGTAGTACTCTTCGTCCGTAATTCCGTAGGCAGTCTCCGAATACCCAAGCCCGGTGAAATCAGCGGCTGCTTGTGATTTCGTCGCTAGGTCTGCGCGGAAGTTGCCGCCTCCCAGGTCAGTCGTTTTGACGTAGTAGTTACTGATCAACTGCCCGGACGTGTACTTCTTCTGAGAAAGCAACGCACCGCCAAAATTCGTCCAAGTACCAGGAGAGCCGCTGTTGTTAGGCGCATACTGAACCTGCATGCTCAACTGCGACATGACTGCATTCTTAGCGTTCGTTTCACCAGAGATAGACCCAGACGTTAGTGGACCTGCATAGTAAGAAACGAACAGCGTCAGGTTCTGATCGAACTTGTTGTCGAAGAAAACGTAGGCTGTATTGCTGCCGAGATCGAGCACCGAGCTCCTCATGCTCGTTGGGAAGCGAGAGTTCGAGTCGTAGTCAGGCTCGCCGCCAGTTGTGAAGCTGACAACGTTTGCTTGCACGTTTAGATTGTCGCCATCCCACGTCAGCACCTTGCTGTTGCTATCTCCAACCGAAAACTTGTAGGCGTCTGTGTGATAACCGAGAAAGAATCCAGTGCCATTATTGAACGAGGTCATCGAGCCGCCGTACATCTTGCCGTTGGCGTTTACGTTGACGGACCCCGCGAACGTACCCGAGGTAGCTGTTACGCCGCCTCGGAAATTACCATCCTGGGCTGTGAATGTTCCGTCGGTTGTCAGCCTCCAACCGGCCTCAGATCCAGCCTGCGCGCTGTAGTTAGTCGATTGGATAGCGTCAGCCAGCTTGTCTATGTTGACGGCGTTGTCTTCTATCTGTGCTGTATCGACAGAATCGAGATCAGCCAGAGCGCCCGTATTGGCAGTAGCGCCCGTTGCAATACCGTCTAACTTAGTTCCAGTAAGAGAGGCCACTGCGTGAGTTGTTGTTGCGTAGGCAGATGGCATCAAGGTGCCAAAATCGTTAGCTGCAAAGTAGCGCAGTCTTATCTCATAGGTCTGACCATCTCGATCAATTCCTACCTCAACTGACGTTTGGTTTGCCGTGTCGAAAATCAATTGAGTGTTGTAGTCGTTAGTGCCGTTGATCGCCCAACTAATTTCAGCGTACTGGGCATCCTCGGGAACGCCCGAAAAAGCAATTGTCAGTGTCGTCCTGGCTGAATCATCGCCCTGCGTGCGTGTGTTTGTTGTGATTGTTCCAATGGTGGGGCTGGTAGGTGCTGCGTTGACGACCTCTTCTTGCCACGACAGACCGAGCGGTTCGTTCGCTCGAGTAGAGTTCCAGGTGTATACGCTACTGTCATACTCCTTCAGTTGGAGTTGCACGTTCATCGATACGAGGTCGATGTTGGCTTGCAGGACGCGGAAGTATTTGCCGCTGAATCCAGCGCTGTCATAGGTGAGCGAGATGACGTCTCCAGGCACTAACCCAAAACAACGACTTCCGAACGTCCCAGTGACTGTCAGGTTTGACCGGCTGTCTCTAACCAAAAACTCTGCTGTGTCCTGTGCCTGATAGAAATCTGTGCACCCTTTAACTGTGAAGGTCCGATGTAGTTTTTCATCTTCGTCTTGCGACAAATAGGTCGCGTAAAGGTCGCCGTCTCGATTGCTGTCAATACTCGGCCAACTAATCTGGTCTGTTTTATGTTGTTTGTTTTCGTTGATGAACTTGACCGTCGCGCGGTTCATGCGCTGAGAGCGGTCACCGTTCGCTATCTTGAGTCCACCAATAATGTCGTCATCACCGAGTGTGAGTACCGGGTTCTGGACATCAGCCATGTGAACGATGTACTTGCCATTGGCGTAGCTTAGGTTGCCTCGAAAGACATTAAGTATTTCTTGGATATTTTCGAGGATCTCTTTTGCAGGATCGACAGCGATGTTAAGTCTGAATCGCTTTTGCTTGTTGGCATTAGTGCCTGTGGTTTCCTGATCAGGACGGTAGTACGGAAAAGTTCCAAGAGGCGTCGTAATGTATGTGATGCCGGTTGCTGGATCGTACTGCGTGACATTTGATCCGGTGTCATTGGTCAGTACTGCTGGGACGTCGACTAAGACGTCACACTTATCTGCTGCGGCCGCTATGCTCGCGATATCAATAACCGATAACGGCAAGCCACGCCCGTATTCTTCGTTTCGCAGGTAGTCAAGCAAACAGATGACCGGGTTGTCACTCCACTGCCATGTGCTGTCCGTGTCTGCGCGATGCGATGAAACGCCAAGACTCGAGTCGTAGGCGCTCGAGGTGCTGTCTTTTCGGGGATCGTAAACCTTTCGCCCTTTGACTAGGTATCGAGTTTGTGGCTCACCCTGGAAGGCGGTGTAGTTTTTAGACAGGTACATCCGTTCCATCGCGTAGGCCACACCCTTACCTACAGCGTTGCTATCCCAGGTCGCAAAGTCGCTCGCGTAAGCGTTTCGAAGCGCGGAGAAGTTCTGTCCGGCAGTTGGGCCTAAGCTAACTGAGGTAGCGAAGTGAAAGTCAGCGCCGTTCGTGAATCTGGGAGATTCATAGGATTCATCGTCGACGGTTACGTTAGTTACACTTTCGACGGGGCCGTTACAGAGTGTCACCGCTCGATAGAGCCAGCGATTGTGATCCCAATCTTTGTTGGTCGTTAAATCGGAACCCGTTGCTGCGGAGAAAGTCGTGAACCCGGTCTGTGTGATACGTGCTTGCTTGTCGCTGACCTTCTTCCAGACTACAGTCGATCCGACTAGTGTCTTCCCATATACCGTGTAGAGACCACGGTTGCTGTCGTGGCCGCTCAGTTGAACAGCCTTCGCCTCGTTCGCCTGCTTTCGAGCCTGCGCTTCCATCTTTTTCTGCTGGTAGTAGACGCCTGCGGAAGTCGCAATCGCGATTAGTGCTGCAATAAATCCGAATGCCATTTAGCTACCCCACTTAATCAGTAGTTTTTCTTGATGCGAATACTTAAAGATGTCATCACCCGGATAGTACTCTTGCTGTGAGCTCGAGTTGGTGAAGCGGCCATTCGTCACCTGGAAGGTTGACCAGTGGCTTGCCAGCTTTACGCTAAATTCGCTGCTCGAGTTGGTCTCACTTAGCTCCCAGCTATCAATGACGCCCGTGTAGAGCTCGAGGACGCTAGTCGAGTCGAGCAGCGCGTAGTTATCGTCGAGAAAGGCCAGGTACAACGTGCCGGACTTGCCGACGTGTCTGACGTAATCAGCGCCGCTGTTTGTGTACTCGATGTAAGCTGATCGATCTGCACCTGCAAACGTGAGTTGATAACTATTGGCTGCAATGTCTGTTGTCCTCGAGACGTTGCTCGTCTTCAGAAGAATCTCGCCGTTGGTTACATAGGTTGTTGAGTTGTAGGTAATCGGTAGATGGTTGTCAGTTATTTTGAAGTCAGTTCCAGGGAGATCCACCAGCAGTGCAGTCCTGTAGTTAGAGGCCGCTAAGGCTGTGCTCACGCTAGACGGTATGCTGATCATTTAACTCTCCTAAAAAGGTGCGACTCTGACGTTCTCGGCTGAGATGCTGCGAATCATTGCCTCGAGCTCAGCACGGCGTGACGCCAATGCGTTGACGACGAGGTCAGGGTCAGAAACACCGTTGACCTGTAGTGTCACGTTTTCCGGGCCACGCATTTGGTTGGCGTTGTTGTTGTGCGCTAGGAACTCAGTCAGATCTCGGTTCGCTCGAGTTGACAGTACGCGCTCACCTTTCTCGAGCATGTATGTTCCTGTCGATGGGAGGCTGTCCATGCCATCGTGCGCCTGACCCTTCATGATGTCTCGAATGATCAAGCCCGTTTGAGCAGTCGTCAGTAAGACGCCAGGTAAGTTGGCAGGGAACGGTGCGCTGTTCCAGGCTTTCAAGATGGCAGACTTGCCCATCATGATCGCCTCGCGAATCAAGATAGCCCGGCGTATCGCTGCAAGCTTCTTGGACTTTTCAGCGCCTGCCTTCAATACATCATCGAGAGTCTTGTACTTCTCTTTTAACTTATCGATGTTCCCAGCGGCTGCTATGCGGAGGCTTTCCCATGCCTCACCGAACTTGCCCAGGGCTGCTGACCAACGCTCGGCCCAGGTCATTGGTTTGTCTTCTTCGACGGTTGGTGCGTCGACTTCGTCTGGGCTTGCACCTTTTAGTACTTTCCAGAACTTAACCAAGCCTGGGAACATTTCAGCCATCTTCGCCATGACGCTTTCGCTCATGCTGTCAAACGACTGAACGACGCTGTCGAACATAGAGCTCATACTGAGACCCTCTGCTCCGTCGCCGATTCCAAGGGCCGTCATCATCTCCGCGACCTTGTCTTTGATTGCGTCGATGGGCGAGACACCGTCCTCACCGCTAATGAAGTTGAAAGGTTTAGCTAGTGCTTTCTTCATTCGGTCGCTGGCATCGTCAATGTCGGCATTAATCGTGCCTAGCTTGCCCTTCAGCTTCGCTACGCTTTCATCCGGCGCGATGACATCGGCTAGGGTGTCTGCCCCCATGTCACGCAATACATTCGCTATCTTTTCTCTAATGCTCGAGAAAAAGATTTCGCTGTTAAGAATGGCTTTTTCAAAACCTGACTTCATGAAATCGAAAGCTGCGCTGGCGATGTCTTTGAACTTCTCAAACGCAATGCCTGCGTTCTCAAAGATGGCAAACCGTTCTTGCAAATAGACTAAAGCCGCGCCCAAACCAAGCACCGCAGTGATGGTCAGGCCGATGGGGTTCATGATCAGCGCCGCCGCGAAGCGTGCAACGCCTGCAACCGCAAGCCCTATCGCTTTGACAAACATCGTCCCTAGTATCTTTGTAAGCGAAAAAAGCATCGTGCCGAACCCAAAGATACCCGCTGCCGTCGCTACAGTAGACATAGCGACCCAAGCAACAAATCCTCTAACAACGTTCGTGAGAAGAATCGTCGCTAGGGCTCCAGCGGCCAGCGTGACGATATGCACGTTTTCAGCCAGCGTCTTCATCACAATAGCTAGACGATTAGTAACGCCAAACGTGGTGTTTACGCGGTCTATCATTTCAGTGAACGAGTTATTGAATAACACCCGCGCCTGGCTGAGGGTCACGTCCATGCCGGACACCGCATCGCGAGTGTTTTGTAATTCTTTCTGCAAGATTGGCAAGATCCGCTCGGCCGTTAAACCGCCTTCGTGGCTGAACTTCCTGAGCTCACCAACCGTCATGTTCAAACCGTCTGCGAGCATGTTGGTCAATACGACGTTGTTCTCGGACACAGAACGGAATTCGTCACCACGCAACGCGCCAGACGCCAAACCCTGGGCAAACTGTCGCGCTGAGTTCGCTGCCTCAGACGCAGTTGTTCCAGACATTAGGAATGAGTTGGTAATTACCTCAGTGACCTGTGCGACTTCTTCTTGCGTTGTGCCCAGGTGCTTGGTCGACACTGCGATACGCTGATAGAGCGTTCCCACCGCTGCGATGTCCGAACGTGATGCCTTAGCAATAGCTCTGATTTGGTTCATACCGATGGCGACTTCGTTACTGCTCTCGAAGGTCGCTCTCATCTTGTTGCGAAGGTTGGTCATCTCATCAGCAGCGTTGACGACTGCTGCCATGCCAAATCCGCTCGCCAGGGTCACACCGATCTGGCCCAGTTGGTTTTGAAACTGATTAGCAGATCGGCGCATGCTGTTGCTCATCTTTCGAAAGCGTCGATCTACGTTATCAATGTCTTTTCGAAAAGCGGCCGAGTTCATCCGTAATCGGACTGCTAGTGTTCTTAGGACTGCTGTCGGCATGGTGTAGTCCTCTTAGGATAATTTGTATCTAATGATTCGGTTGTTAAGCAGCGCCTTTAGCCTCTCGGCGATGCGTACCTCATTGCCGTCAAAGGCGGGACGCATAAACGGCCTTTCTTTAGTTGGACCAAATGCACTGTCTTTCGTGCCGAATTCGTTTTGCAGCGCGTAAGCTGGCTTGCGATCACCTTTGATGTTTTGCGATGCGCGGCTGGGTCTCTTGTAGCGCCCACGCTTGTCTGTACCGAATCGCACATCACAGACGAGGTCTTGTGGTCTGACATGCCCACTCGTCACACGACCAGAACGAAGTAACGATTCAGTGTCGGTGAGGTTTTGTTGTCTGATGTTGGCTTTAACATCCTGCATGACCGGCATCATGGTCGCTCTCATTGCTCTTTTGCCTTCTTGAGTTCTGAGCTCCTTGTCCATGCGGAGGAACTCCTGCTCGATCTTGTCTAAACCTTCGACCGTGAACTCGTTGTAGATGCCGCCGAAACGACGTACCACTCTGAAGTCTTTAGCCATTTTGAAATTCCGATATGCGTTTAAAAATGTTCATCTGTTGTTGATTGCTTTGGCGTCTGTTGCTGTGGCGGCTGTAAAGCGGGAAGAAGTCACCTGCCTCTGCTGCCTTGCCGCCTTTCTTACCGCCGTTCACGTTGACCAACGTTGCAGCGATCAATCCGGCTCTATAGTCGTCACGAACTGAGCCCCAGGGCTCAAGACCGAAAAACGCCATCCACTCCATGAGCTCAGAGTTCTCGATCTGCGTCTCGAGTTGCCTGACTGTCATGCCCAGTGCGAGTGCCAAGCGGAACTTAAATCGCCGCACCGGGTTTCTTAGTTTCCCTCGGCAATGCCCAGGTCTTCGTCTGCCATACCCGACAGCTTTCGAACCTCATCGAACAGCTTGTTGATCACCTGTCCATTTTTCTTACCGAGCTCTTTCGCCTCGCTGGCCTTGAACAACTTCTCGTTGTTTTCATCGACCAAGCAGTTGACGACTAGTCGAGCTCGCATGTTGACCAAGTCCTGACTGACACCCAGGCTTGCTTCAAAGTCATCCCTCTCTGCTGCGGACAGTCCTCTTAAACGAACACTGCCTCCCCACTCTGGAACATCGACCTCAACGAAATTGAAATCGACTGCTCCTAAAATTTGATCTCTACTTAGCGCCATTACTTACCTCCTCCATGCAAAAAAAAACGAGACACCCCGTAAGGAGTGCCTCGCTTCTATTAATCACCCAAAGTTCCGTCGGAATCGAACGTGACAGAACCATCAATGTTGATGCTGACGTTCACTGTGACGACATCTTCCAGCGGCTGGGAGATGCTGTAACTTTGAATGTATCCACTGAACTCACACGCGGCCAAGCCTGCGCTGGCGTCTGCCCAAACGATAACGAAGAACACCTTCGCACCAGATGAGTAAGACGTCTGCAACAATGCTTGAGCAGCTTGTGTGCTCGCGTCGGGAACCCAGTTGAGAGCAACATCAATTGTGCCGCTGTCTTTCTGGCCGACTAGTTTGCCTTTGTACGCGCTCCCGTATTTGGAGACCTCAATGACGTTCGCGGAGAGCTCCATGTCTCCGATATTTTGAACTTCACCGACTAGGTCGCCAGCAGCGAGAGTGCCGAGCGTATGAGCACTCGCCTTCGCGTACAGCTTAGTTTCTTGCCCTGTGAAGGGCGCTGTAATTGCTGCCATGTCTCTACGTCTCCTTGACTATGAGGACTAAATCTAAGGTTGAGGAATAAAGTTGAAGGGTTTCTTCGAAATCATTGACGATGTTGTGGATGCGGCATCCCTCGATCTGATCACCACTTTGTGTCACTGACAGACCATTCATCACGTCAACGAGTGCTTGAGTAATCTCACGCATCTCGCTGTACTTCTCCGCGAAGACAGTCAGGTCAACTTGATATCGTCGTAACGCTGATACACCGCCAGCTACCAAATTTTCGATGCCGTCATGCACTGTGTAGACGATGCATGGCTTGGTCACCTCTTGTGGTAGCCGCTGTGGGTAAACACCATTACTCGCTATCTTTGAAGTGATGCTCGATTGAGCGAGGAGATAAGTTCGTAAGGACTGATCAATCATCTGACGTCCTCCGCATAGATCAAGACGGCTTGCCGTTTACCTGACGGGTCTGCACTAGACAGTACCTCCAGGCGACGACCAGCGACGTCGATCTGAGCACCGGGATTGAGAAGCTCGAGCTCTGCTGAATAGCGGAACTGCAACTCAAACTCGACGCGGCTCATCAACTGACCATTCTCGCTACGCTCCCTGAAGGTACGTTGCTTGATGCTGCACTTGTGCGTGACAGTGTCAGCGGTCATGGTGTGGTCGAGAGCTCCGTATGCATCCGGCGTAGCTGAACGCTGATAGATTGTTGCTGTATGTCTGAGTGATCCGGCTCTCATCTACCCTCCTTACGCTATGCGTAGTCGGTAGGGCGAGAGAAGGTCATCAGCAGCTTTTGGAGCTTTAACAAGCGCCAAACCAGCGTTATCGATAACGCCATCCTCGCGATACTCATAAAGTGATCCGACAACGAGCAAGATGGCTTGCTTGATTGAGGCAGGCACAGAGGCCGTGCCATCAAGCGCATAGGTCACCGCGATATGTTTCGGCTCATCAGCGACATCAGTCGGCCAAACCTCACCCATTGCTGGATAGAGGTAGGCCAAATCAGATGCACCGACTAATCGATACTTTGAGCTCGACAGCGTTTGCTGGGCGAAGTCAGTATCGTAGTAAGTGACTGAAGTGATGCTGCTGATCTTGCCACCAGGCAAGTAGAGTCCAAGCTTGTCGCGTTCACCGCGCAACGGAAAAGCATCGAAGTACGCCACC
>Ga0255776_10000965_pt1 | contig 33172 bp, 31 predicted proteins | sample 071ome_19_FD_179974 | JGI IMG/M metagenome (GOLD analysis project Ga0255776, IMG submission 179974) | Coastal salt marsh microbial communities from the Groves Creek Marsh, Skidaway Island, Georgia - 071413AT metaG (version 2) | ecosystem: Environmental > Aquatic > Marine > Intertidal zone >... | reverse complement strand
ACCCTGCCCTATGGAGCCCGGACTTTCCTCCCCCTGCCTTACGGCAAGCGGCGACTACCCAATCATCTCGGGCGCAAGGATAAGCCATTTCTCACCATAGTCAATGCCCACCCCCAACAAAGACCAGCAAGACCTAGATACAAAAAAGCCGAGCTAGGCTCGGCTTATTCCACAACAACAACCCATTAGGATTTTTTGGCGCTAGACTTCTTAGCTGTGGTCTTCTTCGCAGTGGACTTTTTAGCCGTGGTCTTCTTTGCAGTCGATTTTTTGGCTGTGGTCTTCTTCGCAGTCGACTTCTTAGCTGTGGTCTTCTTCGCAGTCGACTTCTTAGCCGTGGTCTTCTTCGCAGTCGACTTCTTAGCTGTGGTCTTCTTCGCAGTCGACTTCTTAGCTGTGGTCTTCTTCGCAGTCGACTTCTTAGCCGTGGTCTTCTTCGCAGTCGACTTCTTAGCTGTGGTCTTCTTCGCAGTCGACTTTTCGGCCTTCGCCTCTTCTTTATCAGATTTGGCAGCCGCTTTTTTAGCGGTGGCTTTCTTCGCTGTTGTCTTTTTCGCTGCCGCTTTCTTAGGGGTGGACTCCACTTTCTTTGGCGTCCCGGCGGCTGGCTTACCACTTTTCACGAACTCAGCTAGCTCAGCTAGTCGAGATTTTTGAGCCGCATCCAACTTTCCGATACGATCCAAGTTTTGAAGACGCTTCACTTCAGCCTTAGCTTCAGCCAGTTCTTTCTTCAACTTTTTCTTGTCTTCCAGCTCAGACTTAAGCTTTTCTTGCTCTTCCTTGTAGCGAGCTTCACGCTCTTCTTGCTGCTTAATGAGTTCTTGCTGAAGCTTACGACGCTCTTCTTCCTTCGCGGCGCGCTCTTTAGCACGCTGCTCTTCGCGCTCTTTGCGCTCGGCTTCGATCTTTTCAAGTTCTTCTGGGCTTAGCTGTGGCTCGGCCTCTACAGGGGCATTATCTGCTACTTCAACCTCTTCAGGCTCGATAGCAGGCATATCACCACCCAAAAGCGCTTCCAGAGCAGCGATTTGGTCGACAATTGCTTCTTGACCATCTTGTTGCTTGTCTTGCTTTTTCAGTAACTTTTTATATGAGGGGCGTTTAGCGGATACTTTAGAACGCTTACGAGGTTTAGCCATGAATTAAATGCTCACTCCCGAGTATTACAAATGTGGGTGTCTCTAAAACGCGCGTATTATACGCATGTTCGTGCATTAGGCCAAAACTAATACAGTAAAATTTAAGAAATACCGGAAATTTTGTGGTTATTTGCACATCAAATCGAGAAACCGACTCGAAATGACCCTCTCAACTCACTCACAAAACTCCGAATTCCTTTACCATTAAAGACCATTTATCGAACAATCGCACAATTTTTGATCACTAGTTGATCATGTCGCCTTTGGCTTGTTCATCAGCGTGATATGAAGATCGAACCATCGGACCGCTCGCCACGCGAACAAAGCCCATTTCCTTTGCTAGCTGCCCTAGCTCCTCAAATTCATCTGGGTGTACAAATCGCTCAACCGCAAGATGGTGCTTACTCGGCTGTAGATATTGACCCAACGTGATCATATCTATGTCGTGAGCCCTCATATCCTTCATGACATCGATAACCTCATCTTTGGTTTCACCGATGCCCAGCATCAAACCTGATTTTGTAATAACGCCGGGGTTTCTGGCTTTATAGGCTTTCAGCAGGTCCAGTGACCACTGGTAATCTGAGCCTGGGCGCACTTTTTTATACAGTGATGGCACCGTTTCCAGGTTATGGTTAAATACATCCGGCGGGGTCTGACTCAAAATATCTATAGCAATATCCATGCGCCCTCGAAAATCCGGTACCAAAACCTCTACTTCTAGCTTAGGGCTCATCTCTTTAGACAATCGAATACAGTCTGCAAAGTGCTGCGCACCACCGTCTCGGAGGTCATCCCGATCAACGGAAGTGATCACGACGTACTTCAACCCCATATCAGCAATGGCTTCAGCCAACTCTCTAGGCTCATTCTCATCTAGAGGATTAGGTCGGCCATGGCCCACATCGCAAAAAGGACATCGACGGGTACAAATATCACCCATAATCATGAATGTGGCCGTCCCACCACCGAAGCACTCTCCAATATTGGGACATGACGCTTCTTCGCACACCGTGTGTAGCTTATGCTTGCGCAGCTTGTCTTTTACATCTTGAATTTTGCCACTTGCCGGTATTCGAACACGAATCCAGTCAGGCTTTCTCGGCATGGTTTCGGTCGGAATCACCTTAATCGGTATACGAGCGACCTTTTCGGCCCCACGCTTCTTAACACCTTGTTTGGAATCTTGAGATTTTTGATCTGTGCTCATGGCAGCTGATTACCTAAATCCGCCGCAGACTCATAGCCCATGCAGCGCGTAAGTTGTTGGATTAGCTTTTGGCCAACCTCGTCAATATCCACGTCCGGCCTCAAGGCCTTAACCTGGGTCATTTCCATACCGCTGTAGCCGCATGGGTTTATTCTTTGAAAAGGCTCCAAATCCATGTCCACATTAAGAGCCAAACCGTGAAAGCTTAACCCTTTACGAATACGAAGCCCCAAGGATGCGATTTTTCGCTCATCAACATACACTCCGGGAGCCTCTTTTTTCGGGTAAGCTTGAACATCGTATTGCGCTAACGTAGAGACGATCGCCTGTTCAATTCGATCCACCAGCTCTCGAGGCCCCAGCGACAAGCGACTCAAGTCCGCCAGAACGTAGACCATCCACTGCCCAGGTCCATGATAAGTTACCTGCCCACCGCGGTCTGTTTGAACCACAGGAATATCTCCAGGAAACAAGACATGCTCTGGTTTACCAGCCTGACCTTGAGTAAAGACAGGTTCGTGCTGCAGCAACCAAAGTTCATCCTGAGTAGTATCTGTTCTAGCTTCGGTGAACGCCTTCATTGCCCGCCAAGTGGGCTCATAGGGCATTAGAGCAGGAAAGCGACGGACACCAACCTGCATTACATAACCATCTTAATGCGGTCATGCTGAATCAGATCTTTATGCATACGCTCGAGCTGCTCTTCTGATTCAGCCGTTATGAAAAAGGTGATAGAAGTGAAACGACCGTTACGACTGTGGTTAATCGATATTTTTTCCGCCTCAAAAGTCGGCGCATGAATTCTCACGATGTCAGTCACGAACGTTTCATAATCGTCAGCCGCTTCCCCAAGCACTTTTACAGGGTAATTCGGGCACGGAAATTCTATTTTGGGGGCGTCAGCTTTCTTGGCCATGGACTCTACTACTTAAGTGTTTGCCTTCAATATGGTTCCCGAATCTCAAAATTCAAGGACTTAGCTAAATAAAGAATAAAAGAATAACTTGATGTAATCCCACACTCTGGCAAAGAAACCCGCTTCACTCACTTCACTAAGTGACACCAATGCTTTATCCATCAGTACCTTATCCTCAAGGCTTACAGTGATACGACCATACTCCACACCCATAACGACAGGCGCTTTAATGACATCATCGATACTGTATTCGACCTTCAAATTGCCTTTTTGCCCTCGCGGAATGGTAATAAAGGCCCCATCTTTCACCCCTAGTGCCACCTCTTCTGATTGCCCTAGCCAGACTGGAGCGTTTTGCAATACTTCATCTTCGCCAAACAGTTTATGGCTTTCAAAATAGCGGAAACCATAAGTAAGCAGTTTTTGCGACTCTCGGGCTCTCGCTCGCTCGGAGTTGGTTCCCATAACCACCGCAATTAAGCGCATATCACCTTCAACAGCACTAGATACTAAACAAAAACCGGCCTCTTCTGTGTGACCCGTTTTAAGCCCATCTACGCGGGGATCCCAAAACAACAATAGGTTTCGGTTCTTTTGAGAAATATTGTTGAATTTAAATTCTTTCTCTTTGTAGAGCGTATAGTGCTCTGGATGGTCATAGATAATGTGGTGGGCCAATTTCGACAAGTCTCGAGCCGTACTCTGGTGCCCTTCAGCCGGTAAGCCGGTCGCGTTTTTAAAGCGGGTATTTCCCATCCCCATTTCCATAGCGTACTGATTCATTACATCTACGAATGCATCTTCAGTACCGCTAATATGCTCAGCCAATGCGATACTGGCGTCATTTCCTGATTGAATGATCACGCCTTTTAAAAGATCCCCTACTTTCACACGAGTGCCTTCTCGAATAAACATACGAGAACCTTCTGCCTTCCATGCTTTCACACTGACCCGAGTGCTTTCTTCCTCCGTAATTTTGCCGTACGCCAATTCCTCTGTGACGATATAGCTGGTCATTAACTTGGTTAAGCTAGCCATAGGCACCACTTTATCGGCGTTGTGCTCAACTAACACTTCGCCACTATTCGCATCCACCAATATGTAAGACGTGGCAGCAAGAGCCGGTGGCTTTGGAATAATACTCGGAGCCGAGTTCGCTTGGGCTCCCGTCGTCGCGACAGAGACGGACAAAAACAAAGTTGAGATAAAACGAGGCAATTTAAACATGATTAGCATTATGAACCGATTAACAATTGTGCAGCATTGTAGCATGACTACTGTGATTGTTAAGGAGGGGAATCCGTAGGTATGAGACAGAGTCATCATTCACCTATGACGAGCGATAAAAGAGGTAAAGCAACAAGCGTTATGGCAGAACCAAGCCACCCTTGAGATTCTTTGACAGGAGTATTGTTTGAACTTCGCTCAATCGGTCTGGCTTAACAGGACCGATACGAACCTTGTGCAAAATTTCATCACCATGCACTTCTTGGTTAATGTAGACAGCTTCTTCCAGCCAAGTTTCCAATTCTTCTCGAAGCCTTTGGGCGTTATCTAAGGCACTAAAAGCAGCCACCTGAATGAATTTATAGTCGGCGTCCAAATAAGGTGATGCGAGCATTTCGACCAATACTGGAGCCGTCCCATTATCGGCAAACCCTAGTCTCACAGCCGCAGCATAAGAAAGGTCAATTACGCGATTTCCATGAAACGGCCCACGATCATTAACTCGAACCACTAACGAAGATCCGTTGGATTGATTTGTCACGCGAACGTAAGAAGGAAGGGGTAAGTGCTTATGAGCTGCCGTGAACTCATACACGTTAAAAATTTCACCGTTACTGGTTTCATGCCCATGAAACTTTTGGCCATACCAAGAGGCAACACCGGTTTCTCGATAGCTGGCCGTGTCGAAATTCACCTTATAGGTCTTTCCCCAGACTTGGTATTCAGGCGAGTTTCCTCGCTTGCTTAATGGTTCTCGTATAGGTTTGGGTTCCGGTAAGCGACTGATCACTTCGCTATAGACCGGAGTGCTATCCACTTGCTGTTGATAACGAGAAGTAGAGCAAGCCGCCAACATGGCACACAAACATACGCATATTAATTGCTTGCTCACCGTCATTAACCCTTCAAGGCCTCACTCAACTCAAACACCGCTCTCACGTACAGCCTTGAGCGATTATAGCGAGTGATCACATAGAAGTTTTTAAACCCTAACCAGTATTCATCGCCCGACTCAGTTTTATAGCGATACAATGCCGCCTCGCGGTTTGTCACGTTTTTAGGGGGATTCACGCCTTTCTCTTTCCAATGCGAGAAGTCCCCACCCAGTGACAATGTTTTGTTTGCTAGCTCATCGGCTTCAGCATTGTATAGAGTCACTGTGGCAGAAACGGGTTCATTCGGCTGCCAGCCATATCGTTTGAAGTAGTAGGCAACACTGGCAATGGCATCATCAACGTTGTTCCATAAATCTTTATGGCCGTCTCCATCATAATCAACGGCATAGCTAATGTAGCTAGAAGGAATAAACTGTCCTAGCCCCATGGCGCCAGCATAGGATCCTTTAATCGATAAAGGGTCCAATTGATTGTCACGTACCATTAGGAAGTAGTTTTTTAGCTCTCGATAAAAGAGGGAGCGTTGTGGATAATCAAAACCCAAGGTCGCAAGAGCATCAATCACTCGATAAGACCCCATATTGCGACCGTAAAACGTTTCTACGCCAATAATCGCTGCAATTAGCTCACGCGGAATCCCGTATTTGGCCTCTACAGCATCGAAGGTCGCTTTGTGCTCCTTCAAAAACGCTTTACCGGCTTTAATACGTTTGGGCGTCAGAAAGATATCGCGATACTCATGCCACGGCTTTGTCTTTTCAGCCGGGCGCGAGATCGCCTCAAGAATACTGTCCTTTCGCTCAGCCTTCGCCAGTGTTTGACGAATGAACGTCTCATCGTACTGGTGCTCCTTAACCATTTCATTCACGAAATCATCGAGCTTAGGATGTTTGTCATACGTTTGAGCTGATACAGACAAACTGCTGAGTAACGCAATGGCACTAGCGGAAATCACTTTAAACCTCAAAACTTAAACCTGCCTATGAGTATATACCGACATTAAGACCCCGAATGCGGCCATTAACGTCACGATGGATGTACCACCATAACTAATCAAGGGAAGCGGCACTCCTACCACAGGTAAAATACCGCTTACCATTCCAATATTCACAAAAACATAGATGAAAAACGTCACTACCAGCGCGCCTCCCACCAGTCGATCGAACGTATCCCTCGCCCTTGACGCCATATAAATTCCGCGCCAAATAATCACCAGATACAGCAACAGTAGCATGATCACACCGATCAAACCTTGCTCTTCTGCAAATACCGCAATAATAAAGTCGGTGTGGCGCTCAGGCAAAAACTCTAATTGAGACTGAGTCCCTTGCATATAGCCTTTACCTTCAACTCCTCCCGATCCGATTGCGGTCTTACTTTGTATAATATTCCAACCCGAGCCAAGTGGATCACTTTCAGGGTCCAAAAAAGTGAGTACGCGTTGCTTTTGGTAATCATGCATCACTCCGTACCACATAATAGGGGCTACCGCCAAAACCGTCGCAAGCGCTAGAGCAATCCAACGCCAGTTCAATCCCGCAAACAACAATACAAACAACCCAGACGCGGCAATGAGCAAAGATGTACCTAGGTCCGGTTGCTTCATCACCATAAGCGTCGGAAGAAAAATAATCGCAATAGATGCAATGATCACTTTAAAGCGTGGAGGAAGCAGTTTGCTCGCCAAAAACCAAGCCATCGTCATGGGCACCACAAGTTTCATAATTTCGGATGGCTGGAAACGAAACAGACCAAATACACTCAACCAGCGTTGAGCACCTTTTGCTCCCACCCCAATTAGCAAAACCAATAACAAAGCCACAACCCCTGCCCCGTACATCCATGGAGCCGCCATCTGAAACCACCTAGGGTGGAATTGAGCAATGACGAACATGATGAAGAAACCCAACCCAAAATAGGTGGCTTGGCGATACACCATGTTCCAATTTTGCCCACTGGCACTGTACAGGACGAACAGGCCGATACTGGCCAGCAAAACCAACAGAAAGAACATGGTCGGATCAATATGCAGTCGATTCCACCAACTCTTGCGACGCCCCATATCGCCAGTGCCTAGTTGACGGGAAAAATCACCGGCCATCAGCCACCTCAGACACATTAGATTTAGAAAGATAATGATCCATCACTTTACGCGCAATCGGGCCAGCCACTCCACCTGCAGACTCTCCGTTCTCAACCACGACCGCCACAGCGATTTTCGGATCATCAACCGGCGCAAACGCCATAAATAGCGCGTGATCCCTTTGTCGTTCTGCTAGCGCTTCAGAGTCATAGGTTTCATTCTGTTTAATCCCTACCACTTGGGCGGTTCCTGTCTTCGCCGCCAAGGTATATTTAAGTCCGCGACGAAGGCTCTTAGCCGTGCCTAAATAATGCGTTATCACCTCTTCCATAGCATGGTTCATACGATCCCAGTCTTTCGGGTTCTTTATTTCCACATCAGCTGGACGTGTCTCTTCAGCCAGCTTTTCACCATCAATATACTGAACCAATTTAGCTCTTTGCCACTTACCCCGTGCCGCGTAGACAGACGTGGCTGTTGCTAATTGCAATGGCGTTACCAACATAAACCCCTGGCCTAACCCCATATTCAACGTGTCTCCGGCATACCAGGAACGGCCTCGATTTTGTCGCTTCCACTGGCGATTCGGCAAGAGCCCTGGCAAAGCGTTGCCAACATCCAGTGCCATATTTTGACCAAAGCCAAACTGAGACAAAAATGGTTCAAGAAAATCAATACCGGTCCTAACCGACATTTCGTAGAAATAGGTATCGCAGCTTTGGATGATCGCATGCTCCAAATCGATAGCGTCGCCATGCCCCGTTCGTTTCCAATCTCGATACACGCGTTCATCATTCTCTAACATGTACCAACCTGGATCTTTGATCGTTTCCGACCAGTTTGTCACGCCCGCTTCCAGAAATGCCAACCCTATAAACGGCTTCATTGTCGAGCCCGGTGGATACTGCCCTCGAGTGGCTCGGTCAAACAAAGGGACATCTAAAGAATCTCGTAAACCGTTATAGCGTTCGTGAGAAATACCTAAAACAAACCAATTTGGATCGAATGAAGGGCTCGACACCATGGCCAATATCCCGCCCGTTTTAGGGTCAATCGCAACCAATGAGCCTCGCCGCCCATTAAATGCCTCAAACCCAATTTTTTGTAACTCGACATCTAAGTTCAACATTAGGTTACGACCTGGTACCGGATTTTGCTTTTCCAATACTTTTAGCACTCGACCTTGTGCATTGGTCTCAACTTTTTGATACCCCACATCCCCGTGAAGCAAATCTTCGTAGTAACGCTCTATTCCTATTTTTCCAATGCGTCGAGTCGCCTTATATCGGCGAGCATCTAAGCGTTGTTTTTCACGCTCGTTAATCTGCCCCACATAGCCAAGCACATGGGCAAGAATTTCGCCTTGAGGGTAGTGCCTGACTAGCTCAGCCTCCACTTGAACCCCTTTAAGAAATTGGCTGTTGACCATGATTTTAGCGATTTCTTCTTCTGTGAGTCGATACTTAAGAGCCAACGACTCATAGGGCTTACGCCATTGCGTGACTCTTTGTTCAAACCGAGCCCGCTCTTCTTGAGTCAATCCAATCAGCGTATCAATCAACGCCAGCGTGTACCCCATGTCATCCACACGTTCGGGTACAATGGTCAAGCTATGACTGGGTAAATTTTCGGCAAGAAGGACCCCATTACGATCAAATATGAGACCCCGTGTCGGTGGGACTGGCTTTAACTGCACCCGGTTGTTTTCTGACTTGCTGGCATGTACATCATACTGAACCACTTGCAAATAAATCATGCGAGCCGCTAAAACGCACACAAGAATAAAGACAAAAACCGAAGCCAGTACAGCGCGGCGTGCAAAGATGTCTTTTTCGATTCTGCCGTCTTTTAATGCAAAGCTCATACGGTGCAGGTCAACTTCCAATCAGCTGGTGAAATTTCAACCAATAACAAACAAGATAATGGTTTTTATTTAGGTTGAAGCAATTCTACAGGCTTAACCTGAATTGTCACCGCCTGATTCCTCTAGGCACATTTCGCTCTTTAATCTGTGAACCAAAGCTGACAATGTTACCGCCTGAATCCTTACTTATGATAAGGGTGATTATTTAGAATGGTCCAAGCGCGGTATAGCTGCTCAGAAAGTAAGATGCGTACCAAAGGGTGGGGTAAGGTGAGTGGAGATAGAGACCATTTTTGCTTGGCTTTCGCAACACAGTCCGAGCTTAGACCGTCTGGCCCCCCTACAATCAGGTCAATATCCTGCCCGAGCATGCGCCAGTCGGCCAATTGTTTTGCAAGGTCCTCGGTACTCCAAGGCTTACCTTTAACTTCTAACGCCACGCAATGATTTTTGTCGGACATGGCTGCCATCATCGACTGGCCTTCTTTTTCAATGGCCTTTGTGATCGATTGATTTTTACCGCGTGGGCCCACTGGCAGTTCTACCAGCTCCACACGGCAATCGGACGGCATGCGTTTCACGTACTCTTGGAAACCCTGCTCTACCCAGCTTGGCATCTTGGTACCAACGGCAATCAACCTGATTTTCATACTGCTAAGACTTCGAGCCTGTCGAATCATCTACCAGTGGGTCACCCCAAAGATGCTCTAGATCATAATACTCTCGTGCCTGAGCCGTCATAACATGAACCACAGCGTCACCCAAATCGATGAGCACCCAATCGCTATTGCCTCGGCCTTCGGAGCCAAGGGGCATGTACCCTGCTTGTTTCATTTTTTCTGATACATTATCAGCTACCGCCTGTACATGGCGGCTTGAAGTGCCCGTTGCAATGACCATACAGTCGGTCACTGATGTACGACCCGTAACATCCAAAACAGTAATGTCCTGGGCTTTAAGGTCTTCTAAGGCGTCGATAATCTGGGGTTGTAAACGTGATGAATCCATTGAATTCAGTTGTTACCTCGGTAGAGCCCATGTTGCTCGATATACTTAATCACGTCCTGCGGCACATGGTTATCCACAGGGCTATGGTGCTGTATCATGCTTCTTATTTGCGAAGACGACAGCTCAATTTGAGGCAACTCCACCTCGAAAATGGCTCCCTGACTGGAAGCCTTAAATACGTCAATATCCTTTGTTTGACAGCCGGGCCACGCCGTTAGGTCGGCATCATCCTCTCCTGCCCGCTTTACCACAAGTATGTTTGCAAACTCGAATAAAGATCGCCAATTATACCAGTAGCTTAGACTAGAGGCAGCATCACTTCCCATAACCCAAGTAATATGAGCCTTGGGACCATACTCCAAGCGCAGCTGCGCGAGTGTATCTATAGTATAAGTAGGTCCGTCTCGTCGACATTCTCGACTATCCACGCGAAGCCAAGGTTCCTGCTTTGCAACTAACTCCAGCATGGCTAGACGATGACGACAAGATACCGCGCTGGCAGGCTTATGATAGGGGTCTCCGCAAGGCATTAAGCAGACTTCCGCATATCCCAATTGCTCATGAACAGCCCTTGCCGTTTCTATATGCCCCCTATGAATAGGGTCAAAAGTACCGCCAAAAACAACCAACGCGACCATTGAATTAGTGTCGGATATGTCCGTCACCGAGTACCACCCATTTTTGTGAGGTGAGCCCCTCGAGGCCGACCGGTCCACGCGCGTGAATTTTATCCGTGCTGATCCCGATTTCTGCACCAAGGCCATACTCGAAGCCGTCCGCAAATCGAGTGGACGCATTCACCATAACGGAACTGGAATCCACTTGGCGCAAAAACTGACGGGCCTTTGTATAGTTCTCGGTCACAATACTGTCGGTGTGATGGCTACCGTATTGATTGATGTGGACGATGGCCTCAGCCATATTCTCAACCAATTTGATGGATAAGATCGGCGCTAAATACTCCGTTGCCCAGTCCTCTTCTGTGGCATCGAGCACATTAGGAAGAATGCTTTTGGTTTCGCTGCAGCCTCGCAGTTCAACACCGATTTCGCCATAAGCCGTAGCCAACTGTGGTAAAACCTTCGATGCGATGTCTTTCGCAACCAATAAGGTTTCCATTGTGTTACAAGTCCCATAGCGATGGGTCTTAGCGTTAATGCCAATATTCACCGCTTTAGTGGTATCCGCCTCTGAGTCGATATAAACATGACAAATACCATCTAAGTGCTTAATCACCGTCACTTTAGCATCGCTGCTAATGCGCTCAATCAAACTCTTTCCACCTCTTGGCACCACCACATCCACGTATTCCGTCATCGTGATTAACTCACCAACCGCAGCACGATCCGTGGTTTCAATTACTTGCACAACCGCCTCTGGTAACCCTGCAACCGTCAACCCTTGCTTTATACACTCAGCCAAAGCCCTATTGGACTCAATGGCTTCGCTGCCACCTCGCAAAATGGCAGCATTGCCAGACTTCAGGCATAAACTGGCAGCTTCAATTGTCACATTTGGACGAGACTCGTAGATAATACCAATGACACCAAGTGGCACTCTCATTTTGCCGACTTGGATTCCACTTGGGCGATACTCTAAGTCTGTCATCCCCCCCACTGGGTCCGCCAAAGCCGCTACCTGGGTTAAACCTTCAATCATCGCGTCGATTCGAGCGGGCGTCAGCTCTAGACGATCGAGTAGAGCAGAGTCTAAGCCATTTTCTTCGCCACGAACCATATCTGCCTGATTGGCGATCGCTAACTGCTCACGTTGAGACTCAATAGCCTCAGCAATCGCAAAAAGCGCTTTATTCTTCACGCCGGAGTCAGCCTTAGCGATCTCGGCACTGGCTTGCCGCGCTTGCTGACCAACTTGAGCCATGTAGGCTTTCACATCCATCCACAACACCTAAACTGTTAACTGAAGAGGGGGAAATACAGCTAGGTCTAATCACAATAGCCCTTGCCAAGTCGCCCGTCTTGAGGAAAAGTAAGGAGTATACCTCATCAGAGAATGGACCCAAACCTTGTTTGTACGCGGACTCACTCAGTACTCTAGCCAGTTAGTAAAGGCCATTAAGCTTGGCTACGGCTTACTGGCTAGCACGCTCTTGCTAGCGATAGCTTGGAATCAGAGTGAGGCTGAGCCAGCGTTAGACGTGCGCTTCATGGCCCTTGGCCTACTAGTACTATTAAGCACTTTTGCCACACTCGGTTTAAAAGAGCGAACCAGCATTGCCATCGGTAATGCCATGTTCCTATCGCTCTTATCCCTGACGCTTATTTGGCTTTCAGGTGACAACGCCATCTCGCTCATGTGGCTATATTTCTTTCCCATAGCAGCCTTTTTCTTACTTACCCCTAGATATGCTATTGGGCTGAACAGTTTGTATTCTTTAGCGATACTCACGCTCGCTTGGCCGCAGCTACCCCCTTTTGTATTTGCACAATTTATGGCGGGCTATTTTTGCATAGTGCTGCTTGGTTACTTTCTTGCGTCCATCAAATTTCAAACCAATCAAATGTTAGAGCCTCTTATCAGTCGAGACCCTCATACGGGGGCTCATCTCGAACGCCTGCTTGCTCGATATCTCACGACAGAAATTTTAAGGGCCGAAAGAGAGGGGACAGGCCTTTTATTAATGCGCATTCAACTAGATCGCAGCAAGCGCCTCTCATTTTCTGAATCAGAAAAAGTGGAGTGTGCAAAGGCCATCGCGCACCATCTACGTCCGTTTGATCAGCATTTTAATATTGAACCAAACGGATTTGCGGTCGTATTACCACATATGACAACACTTGAAGCCAAAGAGTTGGCGTTAGAAATGATTGATGCGATGCCTCCTGCCACGCAAAAAGATATCCAAATTGGTTTAGCGAGCCTGAACGTTGGCGACACCGCCGAATCGCTTATCGACTTGAGTGCTCAAGGGATCGGCTATGTTCAGCACTAATCTAAATTCGCAACCCGTATATAGTCGGCTCTACGGCTACATTGCCGTTCTGCTAATCCCAGTAACCATCTGTTTTTTCGTGTTTGGGAAATACGATGAAATGTGGCTTCTACTGACCACGGCTGGGGTATGCTTCATTAGCTCCACGCTTTTCATACTTAATCGACAGCGCTCTCTCAATCCACTCATCCACTTGTTTACCATGGCGAGCATCGCCATCCTCATGCTCTATTATTTAGGCATCAGTGGAACAACCAGCTATTACTGGATTTTAACATTCCCTTTATTTTCCTTCTTTGTTTTACGCTTAACGTGGGGCATATACATCAATTTCGCTTTCTATCTAGGGCTACTGGATCTTGCGTCGAGCAACCCATCATCCGCCCACGAAACGGAATACCTAGCGATGTATGGCCTAATGTCTCTATCCGCTTTTAGCTACGCCTATTTAAATTATTTGAAACGGACAAGCCTGATCACGTTAGCCGTAACCGATCAGCTTTCTGGCGCCTTTAATGAACGACACCTTTCCAAAGTACTGGAGCAAGAAGTTGCCAGAAGCAAGGTCACCAATAGAACGCTCTCACTACTGGCCATCACCATAGATGATTATCAACAAATAATGGATATTCATGGTCCACGTATTAGTGAAGATTTACTAAGGGCATTTGCTAGTGAAAACCAGACACTATTACGCGCCGGTGACGAATTATTTCATGATGGTAGAGGTACTTTTTATATTTTACTGCCAAATTGCCCAATGGAGGGGGCCAGTGTTTTAAGACTAAGACTTTTGAAGCACTTAGAGCATTACGATTGGGATCCGGTCGGTGACTTACAGTTGAATACAGGGTATGCCACTCTAAACCCTCATGAAAGCGCAAGTAGCTTTTTGAAACGGGCAGCCAATCACGTTGAGAAACAACAAAAAACGGCTTTACGATTACTCGCTTTTGATCAATAGTGCCCCATCAAAATGCTAATATATCGCCCTTAATAGACTCTTTATTCACTGTTCAAAACATGCTTGATTCAGCTTTAGATTACCTTAATAGCCACCAAGAATATGCCCTCCTATTCATCTTTCTCATTTCACTTTTTGAGTCCTTACTAGTAGTAGGAGTGATCGTGCCTGGTGTCGCCTTATTAAGCGCCATCGCCATCACAGCCGGGCAAATTTCGATTCCATTATGGCAGGTCTTAATATGCGCCTGGCTAGGTGCTGTGATGGGAGATGCCATTAGCTATGGCTGCGGCTATGTTTTTCGTCATCGCATTCATGACGTGTGGCCATTCAAACTGCATCCTGACTGGCTAAATCAGGGGCATGCTTTTTTTAATCGTCACGGCGGAAAGAGTGTTTTCTTCGGGCGATTTATTGGGCCTATTCGCCCCTTTATTCCAGTTGTAGCTGGCATGATGGACATGAAACCAAATCGGTTTCTATTTTGGAATTTAATATCCGCCAGCGCATGGGCACCGCTTTACTTAATCCCCCCTTATGTTTTAGGAGACACACTCAACATTAAGGACTGGCTCAACTGGAAAGGCGTCATTGTGATGTCAGTCTTTACGGTGATAGCGCTGATTGTCACTTGGCTTTTGAAAAAGCAAAATCAAACAACGCCTTCATAGGTTAATAGTCAATTGTGACAAATTGGCGGCTAACATTATCGGCCTTGTCAAATGCCGCCACTTGTAACTCATTTTGCCCGCGGTTCAAGCGTACTTTGATTTTGAAGTGAGTCGTATACTCAAAGTAGCCAGGGAAAATATCGCCATCTTGATTCACAACCTGAATCTTATTCATTCCCATGCCGGTATCAAATGCCATACCGCGAATTTCAATAATTCGTTTCTCAGCGGTCTCAGGAAGTTCGATCAACTCCAATACAGGCCCCTGCTTATCCGGAAAGCTATTTTTATCAAAGGGGTTTGTCTTGGCAAGACGCTCTTCAGCATTACTAAAACCATCTCCATCGCTGTCACCGTCCTGACTATCCCCTACGCCATCCCCATCCGCGTCCGCTGACTCTTGTGCATTACGCGGGAATGGGTCCTGCCAGTTGTTGACCCCATCACCATCCATATCCAAATCGTATTCGTCAGGAATACCATCGCCGTCAAGATCTTTGGGCTTGGACTTTGGATCATTTGGATTGGTTTTTAGCATTCGCTCATAACGATCGAACACGCCATCGCCGTCTGAGTCACGATCTTGCGCTTGAGAAAACGAGCTGAAAAGGCCAAAGGCCCCAAATAGTATTAGGAATAAGGCGAGCTTGGACATGGGTGCTACCATCGTTCTTTTTATTATTGTACGGCAATTGTATCAAAGCCCATCAGGAAGTCACTGTCTAATGCCCAATGCTTACATGAACTCTAAATCGAGGGTTGGAATATTGTCATCCAAACGATCTAACTTAGCTCGACGACTGGCAATGCATTCCTCGTAGGCTTGCTTAATACGAAGCTGTGTCTCGCTAGTAAGGTCATCTAACGCGTTTAACCACTGTTCAAACAGCCATATTTCGCGTTCTAGCTTACGTCGAACGTCTTTATTATTGTTGTTATCCATGCTGTCTCTTATCAAAATCGTACGGTGTTGCGTCCCTTAATGCCGGAGAATTTTAGGGAGCAGGATCGAAAAATCAACCGACCACCCCCCAATTTTCATGAAAAACCATGAATTAACTGATATTTATATCACTAACCCCGTGGCGCAGGAAGACTTGTAGAGCAGCGAATGGGACGGTTTTTAGCATCGACCAATAACCCCGCCACCTCTTTATTGGATTGGTTTTTCTGCGGGCGCAGTAACAGGTAACCATCTGCACAGAAGGCCTCTTTGTTAGAGGATTTAGACGAGACCTTCGTCTGAGCATCGACCCCTACCACCACCAATTTAAATTCTTCCACAACAGTCGCATCATCACTGCCGACATGTTTGATATAACCATTCATATCCAACATGATGACCGCTGTGATCATTGCCACTACAGCCGCTACGATAGCGACTTTAATATCTCGTTCAGTAAAGGTCATAAATACTCCTTAGTGACCAGTTCAATCCCCCCAAAAAGGGATCATATTTTGTTCAATTTCAAGGTGCGTAAGAATTCTCGCCACGACGAAGTCGACCAAGTCTTCTAAGGTTTTTGGCTCGTGATAAAACCCTGGCGACGCAGGCATAATCGTCACGCCAAGATTGGCCAGCTTGAGCATATTTTCGAGGTGAATTGGGCTAAAGGGGGTTTCCCTAGGAACCAAAATCAACTGACGCTTTTCTTTGATCGCGACATCGGCGGCCCTTTCGATCAGGTTATTACTGGCACCCGTAGCGATGGCACTCAATGTACCGGTACTGCAAGGGCACACCACCATGGGACCATTTCGACCAGAACCGCTGGCGACAGGAGCGAACCATTGTTCGCGTCCGAACACCTTAACCTGACCCGGCTCCGCCTCCAGCAAGGCTTCTAAGTAAGCTTGCATTTTTTCGGGCGTGCCAGGCACTTTCAAATCGGTCTCCGTAGCCAGCACCACCTGAGCAGCTTTACTCACCATCACATAGACGGTTCGCTTAGCGGCCACTAAACACCGTAACAGTTTGATGGCATAGGGCGCACCGGAAGCCCCAGTGATGGCAACGGTAATCGGCTTGCTATCGAGGCTCGAATTCAATGGTTTATCGGACACCGTGATTGCCTTTTTTATTTCTATGCATAGTGTTGGACTAAGCGTTCAGCCAGTTTAGCGTGGATGCCTGCAAAGCCCCCGTTACTCATAAAGACAATGGCATCGCCGGACTGAGCCTGCTCAATTAGGAGGGCAATTATATCGTCAACATTCGCCATTAACATGGATTTATGTCCATGTTTGTTACACTCATCCACCACGGGCTGCATATCCCAGTCCAGCCCGTCCGGTTGATACCAGATGATCTCATCGGCGTCCTTCACTGCCTTCGGCAGAGCGGCTTTATGCACCCCCATGCGCATGGTATTGGAACGAGGTTCAATCACAGCCCACACTTTTTGATACTGCCCGCTGTTTCTCACACCGGCCAAAGTGCTGTCGATGGCTGTTGGATGATGGGCAAAATCGTCGAACGCTTTTATGCCGTTCACATCACAGATCAACTCCATACGACGCTTTACACCTTCAAACCGGTTCAATGCATCCACCGCTTGTTCCGGTAGGATTCCAATATGATGAGCCGCTGCAATACAGGCCAACGCGTTCATCACATTGTGCATGCCCGTTTGAGACCAGTTCACCTCGCCTACCTGATGACCATCATGCTGAACCGAGAAACGAGATCCGGCTTCGTCAATCAGTTCATACTGCCATTCTTGACCCAAGACACTGGTGGCCGTCCAACAGCCTTTATCCAACGTGTCTTTAATATGCTGTTCATTCTGAGGATAGATAATCTTCCCTTCACCCGGCACCGTACGCACTAAATGATGGAATTGAGTCTTTATGGCCTCGATGTCACTAAAAATATCGGCGTGATCAAACTCCAAATTATTTAGGATCACAGTACGCCCGTGGTAATGCACAAACTTTGAGCGTTTATCGAAAAACGCGCTGTCGTATTCATCCGCCTCCACCACGAAGAAATCGCTCTCGCCTAATCGAGCTGACACACCAAAGTTTTTAGGCACGCCTCCGATTAAAAAACCTGGATTGAAACCGCAATCCTCCAATACCCAGGCAAGCATGCTCGTGGTAGTGGTTTTTCCATGGGTACCCGCCACCGCCAATACCCATCGATCCTGCAACAAATGTTCTGCTAAATAGGCTGGACCCGAGGTATAAGGGATTTGACGGTTTAATACATATTCCACAGCAGGATTACCGCGGCTCATGGCATTGCCTATGACGACTAAATCAGGGCTAGGCTGCAAATGAGCCTCTTCATAGCCCTGCATAATTTCAATACCCGCCAACTCCAATTGGGTACTCATTGGAGGGTAAACATGCAGGTCTGAGCCCGTCACTCGATGGCCTTGGGCCTTGGCAAGTTGAGCAAGGGAGCCCATAAAGGTCCCACAAATACCTAATATATGGATGTGCATAACGCTAAATTCACTACGATTAACCACTGCCGGTATTAAAAACGAAATCCTTAGAAAAAAATACCGCTGTGCGGAGGAATCTAGAGAAAGCACTCATTTTGTACGTCGGTTTTACTCTTTAATGCCCCATTTTTTAGCACTTTTTTATATATCTGCTATACCAAACTATGGCCCCTCAGCCTTTTAAGGGCTATAAACCCTAGATATCAGTGAAAAAGGAAACGTATGGCGATGAAATATCTGACCTATGCTGCCATTCCTTTGATGGCGGCATCCCTGTCTACCCAGGCTGCGACCGTCGATCAATTGAACCGGCAAGTACAAAAACTAAATCAACGGCTGGCTGCTCAAGATCAACGATTCAGGGTGAACGGTTTTGCCACCTTCGGTTTCGCTATTAGCGATGAAGCTATGGCATACAATGGCGTCAATGACGAACTCACCTTCAGCCGATTCAGTAAAGCTGGCATTCAAATGACGTTCAACATGGACCCTAAAAACAGCGTTGTGGTGCAAATGGTGTCACGTGCTGAAAACGGTTGGGATACCAGCGCGGAATGGGCCTACTTCAAGCATGAGTTTGGCGGTGGTTTAAGCGGTAAAATTGGCCGCATTCGTCTGCCAGCCTATCAACTATCCGAATTTTTAGACGTGGGCTACGCCACACCTTACGCACAGGTGCCTGCTGAAACCTACGACTCACTCGACCCATTCGCAAACATGGAAGGCGTCGATTTAACCTACTCCATGGACGTGGGTGACAACACTGCGACATTCCAGTTTGTGTATGGACGAGCAGAAGATAATGAATTTGATTTAAGAGATATTCTTGGATTAAGTGCCGTATTACAGGCTGATGTCTGGAGTGCCCGCCTTGCCGTTTCACAAGCCACGGTAGACGTTGTAGAGCCAGATGCCGTCACGATCGTGTCGACCATCTATGGCGAAGAGACCACCGACTTAGGCGGTAATTTCATGAGTTTAGGCTTCACCTATGATCCAGGCGACCTCTACTTCACCACTGAGTATACACAACTGGAAGCCGACGGCATGATCGTAGACGCCGACGCCTTATACGCCACGTTTGGATATCGAATGGGTCGCTTGATGCCCACTCTTACTTACGCCATGGCGGAATCACAAGATGATGATCTTCGGGACATATCCAAGATTACCGCAGGTAACGCTGCGATCGTAGCCGCGGGACAAGCCGCTGCTCCAGCAGTAGCAGGGGGAACCGCAACAACGGAACAACAAGCAGCTTATGATGGCATGGTTCAGATAATTGGTGGCGTTGAAGGCATCAAAGCCGCCAGTGATCGAAACACAACCCGCATTGGCTTGGGTCTAAGGTACGATATGTCCCCAGGCACTGCCCTCAAGGTTCAATACGACATCATCGAAGTGAAAGACGATAAGTCTGGCTTATTCGATGACACCGCATGGGCAACCAACGCCGCCACCGGTGGCGAGAACCCAGACGGCGCAAATGTGCTGACCATTTCCATTGATACCGTATTTTAATTAGGGAGGAGAAGATCATGAAACTATCTATTAAGCTTCTATCTGCTCTAGCCCTAACGGCAGGAGTGTCATTCGCGCAAGCCGGTTCCGTCGTGGTGGTTGGATCAGGCAGTCCAATCGGAGCCGCCGACGGCGCCGATGTGGTTAAGGTTTTTCTAGGCAAAAAGAAAGACTTAGCGGGCGTATCCGCTATCCCCGTTGATCAAAGTGAAGGGGCACCGGCTCGCGGTGACTTTTATTCTAACGTCGTTAAGAAATCAGAGGCCCAGCTAAAGTCTTACTGGTCACGATTGATTTTTACCGGTAAAGGGCAAGCGCCTCAGGTGGTCGGTGGTGACGCCGATGTAAAAGGCATGGTCTCGTCCAACCCGAATCTCATCGGCTACATTGATGAAGGTGCCGTGGACGGTACCGTAAAAGTCATTTACAAACCATAACAAGACGAAAAGGCCTTACATCTTTGTAAGGCCTTTCCCCATGCCATGACAAAAGTATTTCTTGCAACTCTACTTATTTTCTCAGCCGGACACTGTTTTGGCGACATCGCCATTATTGCTCACCCCAGTGCAAATACCTCCAATTTAACCCAAGAAACGGTGAGAGATTTGTACCTCGGAAACCGGCAATACGTCGCACAAACACGGTTTATACCTTTAGATCAAGATGGCGACAGCAAGATCCGTCAGGTATTTTATGAACGATTAATTGATAAGCCAGAGAATCAAGTCATATCCCATTGGTCTAGATTAATATTTACAGGAAAAGGCCAAGCCCCTATCTCGCTTACCGGAGACAATAGCATTATTCAATTTGTTAAAAATAATCCAAATGTGATCGGATACGTCGACAAAGACTTTGTTGATGAAACCATTAAAGTGGTATTCGTTCTCAATGAATAAACCAAGCAAGCAAAACCAATAGAACTGCCCCTTCAATCAACGCTAGTGACTTCCAGAAAATCACTGGATTACGTTCTAATAACGGCAAATTTTCTCGTTTTACATATCGTCGACTCGGATGCTGTAGATCATAGATAAATTCAGAAAGAGAAGCTGGCCGACGATTAGGATAAGGACTCAAAGCCACCTCTAATGCACCGTCCAACCAATTAGGAATCATAGGATTAAACGCACTCGCAGGCACATACTTTAAACTGGCAATTTTTCGCTCGTCCTGTAAATGAATTAACGCACCTGAAAATGGCAGGGTACCGGTGAGCATTTCATAGATCACCACGGCTAAACTAAACATATCTGATTTAAACGTTTTTTGCTTTCTAAAACGGGTTTCTGGTGCACTGTATTCCGCAGTGCCGAGCGCTTCTTCTCTGTCGAATGGTCGATCGATTTCTTCGATTCCCGAGACATAGCAACTGCCAAAATCAATAATTCTCGGATTTCCCTGTAGATCTAATATGACGTTGTCAGGTTTAATATCTTGGTGCAAAACATCGCGGCGGTGAAACGACCTTAAACCTCGACTAATGCCGTCAGCAATGCGCACGACCTCTGCTATGTTGGGTTTCGGATTTTCCTTCATCCAACGATCGAGGGTCATGCCTTCAACGTATTCCATCACGGTGTAAAGAAAGTTGGGGCGAACCTGTCGATCAATGACCTTTACCACATAAGGGCTATCGATTCTCTTGCCTGTCCAATGCTCCAACACAAATCGTTCGATATAAGCAGCATCATCTGAATAGTTTAGGGATGGGGTTTTAAGTACGAAGCGCTTCTTTTGTTCATCTTCGACAAGATACAACTGACTTCTTTGACTGGCGTGAAGCTCTTTTAGAACCGTCAAACCATCTAGAGACTGTCCTTTTTCCAACGGCGGCGGAAAAGGAAGATCAGACAATTTTTTATAAATATCCCCCTCGTCTGAAGGAGGTAAAGCATCAATATGAACTATTTGACAACTTAGATTGTCGTCACTCCCGGCTGACAATGCATCATCAATAAGTTCACGACATACTGATTCAAAATTGGCCGTTTTCTGATTTAGTCTTTGATGAATGTGTTTTTCTGGCAAAACATCGTGAATGCCGTCAGTGGACAAGAAATAGGTATCCCCTTCCATCACATCCAATTCTAGATAATCCATCTCTAGACGTGAATCCATGCCCATGGCCCTAGCGAGATAGGCGGTATCGCCATGGATATGGGCAGTATGATCTTGGGTAAGGCATTCGAATGCGCCTTCTCGTAGGCGATAAATGCGTGTATCACCCACATGAAAAATATAAGCCCTTTGGGATTTAAAAATAATGATACTCAGGGTAGTAACATGACCTTTTAACTGGCTTTGGCCTAACAACCAGCGATTTAACGCATTCAAAATCTTTTGACCGGCTGTTTTAACGGACCAGGCATCAGGTGAGCCGTAGTAGTCAGAAATAAAATTGCGAACACAAGTTTCGCTGGCGATCTTGCCCGCCTCGGCAGCACTGACACCATCCGCAATCACCGCAACGGCGCCTTTTAGGGTCAATGCTGGCTGACTTGGGATTCGGATCCCAATACAATCCTCGTTATCGGATTTTCGCCCCGCATCCGTGGCTTGGCCAACAGATAATTCCAGCTGTGACTGCAAATGCATGATAATTTCCCATGACCAATCGGCCAGTATTAAGTAAGCACTCTCATAAAAAAGAAAAGAGCTTTAATACTCTACTTGCAACGGCGGAGCATTAAAACTCTTTGCTAAAAATCGTATTGGATAATCTTTGGATAAGGATTTTAAGGGGTCAATCATTCCTTTTTATAATGATTGACCCAAACCTTTTTTACTTTGTGCCCACTTGAATCAACTCAACTTCACCGTGTTCATTCACCTCAGCTACGTGACCTTCCGGCTCCTCAAGGAACTGAACAGCGATGAAAATGACAGCCGCGCATGCTGCAATCACCATAAAGAAGGTGCTGTAATCAACGAACGACAATACCGTTAAAAATATCACCGCACCCACATTTCCATAAGCACCCGTCATACCTGCGATTTGCCCAGTCATTGAACGCTTAACCAGTGGCACCATGGCAAACACAGCGCCTTCACCTGCCTGCACAAAGAAAGAACATGCCATGGTTGCGATTACCGCCAATGGAATCCACCAAGTGCCTTCGATTTGGCTTAGCACCAAATAACCAACAGCCAGACCACAAATCAGAATTGAAAGGGTTTTACGGCGACCAAACTTATCTGATAACCAACCACCACCAGGACGGGCCGCTAAGTTCATGAAAGCAAAGCCTGAAGCAAGAAGACCCGCTTTTACCGCATCCAAGCCTTCAAACGTGTCCATAAAATACAATGGCAACATAGATACTACGGCCAATTCAGAACCAAAGGTAACAAAGTACGCTAATTGTAGGATGGCTACCTGCTTGAATTTGTACTGCTGCAACTCAGGAACGGGTTTAGATAAATGCTCTTTGTTAGCATTTAAAATTTGTTTAGTCTGAACGAAGAACAAAATAATAAGGCCAATATAAATGCCATTAGTGGCAAATTCGCTTAACAAACCTAGATTTGTCGGAGACAACTTCCACGTGAGCACAGCTAGTGCAATGTACATTGGGATGTTCATTGCAAAGTAAAAGTATAAATCCTTTTTGTTGCTCACCATCAAGCCGCCTGATTTCTTAGGCTTGAAATAAGTGGAACCTTTAGGCGTGTTGCGAGCGACCTTGAAGAATACTAGGCCATAAACAAAGGCAATGGCGGCCGTACAAAGCAGTGCATAGCGCCATCCGTCTTCACCGCCGAACAGAAGTGCTACCGTAGGGAGCAGCATCGCAGAGGCCGCAGAACCGAAGTTGCCCCAGCCGCCATAAATACCTTCGGCAATACCCACCTCTTTCGCTGGAAACCATTCACCCACTAGACGAATACCGATTACGAAACCGGCACCCACAAAGCCCATTAGGAAACGGAATAGAGCCAATTGCTCGTAAGTATTGGACAGTGCAAACGCCGTACACAGCACACCGGTCGCCAGTAGCAACCCAGAATACACATGGCGAGGCCCAAATTTATCCACCAACATCCCGATGATGATGCGTGCCGGTATGGTCAACGCCACATTCAAAATCAAAAGGGCTTTAACTTGTTGGCCCGTTAAATCAAAGGCTTCTTTGATGAACCCCATCAGGGGCGCGTGGTTGAACCACACAACGAAGGTTAAAAAGAAGGCAAACCAACTCACGTGGAGCATCTTTATTTTGGGCTCTTTCACCTTTAACAGGTTTAAACCGACCTCAGACATACTGCTTCCTCTTGGAATGTGTAAAATTTACCAAGTGTTAGCAATTAACAGGCCAAAGCTATAACCCATTGTTTTTTATAGGAATTTATCGATTTTATTGAGATCTCATTTCTTCTACAACCTAATCATGCACCACATTAATCCATAAGGTAAGTCACTCACGCACCACCACGAGACATATAGGTGCACTGAGCTGTTTCGCACTCAAACAATATTGGGCACGAATGCCCCCTAACGCTTCACCCACCCCCGCCCCGCTTTGAAACACATGCGCACTAAAAGAAACTTTTTGCGCGCTGATAAATTGCACACAAAAAAAACACAATTCTTTTTTTATGAAAAAAAAGGCACCAGAAAATAGCAAAAGATGAAAATGATTTTAAAAAATGGAGTTTGGCACAACGGTTGCTCTACCGAAAAACACTCGAATAAAAATTTAATTTACAAACACTCTAAAAAAGGAAGACGACCATGAAAAAAACTTTACTTGCCAGCAGCATCAGCGCAATTGCATTGAGCTCGACACTATCTGTTCAGGCAGAAAGCCTGGATGAGTTCGTTAAAGGTGGTTCTGTTGAACTCAATTTTCGCTACCGCGTCGAAAGCGCGGATGTTGAAGGCGGAGCAGATGCAGCATTAGCAAATACACTAAAGTCTCGCATCACAGTTAAAACTGGTAGCTATTACGGTGTGTCGGCCGTCGTGGAAGGCGATAATGTTTTTCATGTAACGGACGAGTTCAACTCGACTGAAAATAATGAAACAAGCTACGACGTTGTAAAAGACCCTGAAACAACACAATTAAACCAGTCTTATCTTCAGTACGCTGGCTTTGACACCGTAGCTCGCTTTGGTAACCAGCGAATCCTTCTTGATAATCAAAGACACGTCGGTGGCGTAGGCTTCCGCCAAGACGAGCAGACCTACGAAGGTTTAACCATTGAAAATAAATCGATTGATAGCACAACAGTATTTCTAGCCGTTATCAATGAACGAAATGACATCACTAATACCAACCGAGAAGAAGACGTTATTCTTGCCAACGTAAAATACGCCGTCAGCAAAGACCTAGCTGCAACAGCCTTCTATTACGGAATTGAAAGCCTTGGTGGCAACGAAGGCGCCGACTTAGACACTTATGGTTTGCGGGCTACAGGTTCTCTATCAGGCTTTTCATTTGAGGCTGAAATAGCCACTCAGGATCAAAAAGCACTGGATACCACACCTATGTATTACCACCTAAATGCAGGCACCAAACTGGGCTCAGTTAAGACAACCCTAGGTTACGAGGCATTTGGTAGTGATGATGGTGACTCTGCTTTTGCAACGCCATTTGGTACCAACCATAAATTCTTTGGTTGGTCTGATGCGTATTTGGGTGGCGCTGGTGCAAACGGCATTCAAGATTTATACGTGTCCGCTGTGACCAATGTCTCAGGAGTAAAACTGGTCGGACAGCTGCATAAGTTTGACGCCGTTAAAGGTGGAGCGGATCTAGGAACCGAATTCGGTTTCTTAGCTGCCAAGAAATTTGGTAGTTATGGTGCCAGCCTGAAGTTCGCCCAATTAGTCGATAGCGATACCAAGCCTGATACCACCAAACTGTGGTTAACCGGTACAGCGAAGTTTTAATCATAGGTCGCAGTCATTCGCCTTTCAGATAGAAAGGCCTGACGGTTTGGCTCTTAGGTAACTCCCCCTGATTTCACCGGTTACCTAAGAGCACTTTCCTCTCGTAATAAAAACGACGATGATAGGTTTAAATATGAAAACTCTACTCGCTGTATTCTTCACAATTTCTTCACTATTTTGCCTTCCTAGCTACGCCGAAATCTCGACACTAAGTCAGGCGATTAATGAGTCTGGACGCCTTCGAATGCTGAGCCAAAGAATGGCGAAAGCGTATCTGCTTAAGGCGATGGATATTCAGCCTGAAAAAGCAGAACAACAATATCAGTCCAGTTTGAGTAAATTTGAACAAAACTTAGTGGACTTAAAATCATTTAATGATTCGATTACCGAGAACAGTGCATTAAATGCAAGCCTATCTGCTATTCAAAGTGAATGGCAACATTATCGCGAAGCACTAACACAACCGGTTTCGAAGGACACGGCCTCAACCATACTCAATTTAAGCGACCGCACTCTTTTGGCATGCGAAGATTTTGTTGCACTATTAGAAAAGACGGCTCAAAGGCAAAGTGCACGCTGGGTAAACCTATCCGGCCGTCAGCGCATGCTAAGCCAACGCATCGCTAAACTTTATAGTGCCATCTCGCTATCAGGCGATGCCATCACCTACACAGCCGAACTGGATAGAGCCATCAATGAATTTGAGGTAGCCCTCAATCAGCTGTTGAACAGCCCTGACAATACCCACTTTGTAAAACACAAATTACATAAGGTGGAAACCCAATGGAATTTCTCTAAACAGGGCTTCAAGCTATTGAGTAGTGGTGCCAGCACCCCCTTGGTGATCAGCATGACCACCGAGACCATTCTTAAGCAGATGAACGACATCACTGCTTTATATGAAGAGATTGACCAAAACAAGAAGCGCGTAGCGGCCATATAGCCCATGCAATCAAGGAGCAATGAGAGCGCATCACATTGCACTATTTCAGGTCTTAGAGATTTTCGCACACGCCCCTCCATGGGGCGTAGTTCGTTTAATATCAGTCGAATACCGCCTTGAAATCTCTTTTTATCCTTTAAAATCAACTATTTACAAAATTGGCATAGCCATTGCTATAGGTTAAACAGATTTAATTTAGGCAAGCCCTGCGACGGTAAATCAAACGGGCACGGAGAGAGACAATGACAACAAAGCAAAAACTCGTCGTTATCGGTAACGGCATGGTAGGTCACAAATTCCTAGAGTCGATGGTCGATCTAGAGCAAGCCTCTCAGTACGAGATCACCGTATTATGTGAAGAGCCAAGACCGGCTTACGATCGCGTTTACCTATCGTCTTACTTTTCAGGCAAAACAGCAGAAGACCTTAGCTTAGTGAGCGAAGGCTTTTTCGAAAAAAATAACATTAACCTAAAGCTAAACTGCAAAGCTGTAAGCTTTGATCGCGACGCTCAAACCATCACAACAGAAGCGGGCGAGACACTGCCCTATGACAAGTTAATTTTAGCAACCGGTTCCTATCCATTCGTACCTCCGGTACCGGGTCATGACCGCAAAAACTGCCTTGTTTACCGCACCATCGAAGACTTAGAAGACATCACGGAAGCGGCTAAAAACTCAAAGGTGGGTGTCGTGGTTGGTGGCGGCCTATTGGGTCTTGAGGCAGCGAAAGCGTTAAAGGATTTGGGTTTAAAAACCCATGTGGTGGAATTTGCTCCTCGTCTAATGGCGGTACAGGTGGACGATGCCGGCGGCGCACTACTTAAATCGAAAATCGAAGAGCTTGGTGTAAAAGTTCACACCAGCAAAAATACCCAGAATATCTCTGATGGCGACGAGTGCGTACATAAAATGGAATTCGCCGACGGCGAATCGTTAGAAACAGACCTAATCCTATTCAGTGCAGGTATTCGTCCTCATGATGCATTAGCCCGTGAAGCGGGTATTGAACTGGGTCCTCGTGGTGGCATCCAGATCAATAATTTCTGTCAAACCTCTGATGATAACGTATACGCCATCGGCGAATGTGCATTATGGGGTGGCATGATTTACGGTCTAGTAGCACCCGGTTACAACATGGCCAAAGTGGCGGCTCAACATATCACTGGTGCTGGAAGCGATGTATTTGAAGGCGCTGACATGAGTACAAAACTCAAACTCATGGGCGTAGACGTAGCCTCAATCGGCGATTGTCACGCACGCTCAGAAGGTGCACTAAGCTACGCCTACACTGACGAAGTCAATCAGGTGTACAAAAAAATCGTCGTGAGTGCAGATAAAAAATTACTGCTCGGTGCCGTCATGGTGGGCGACGCCGAAGACTACGGTAACTTATTGCAAATGATGTTGAATGACATCGAATTGCCTGAAAAACCAGAAGCTCTAATCCTTCCTTCTTTAGATGGTGCAGCCAAGCCAGCACTGGGCCCTGATGCCCTACCTGACACGGCTCAAATTTGTTCTTGTTATTCCGTTTCCAAAGGGGACATTTGCTGCAGCGTACAAAACGGCGCGCAAACCATTGGTGATATCAAAGCCGATACTCAAGCTGCAACCGGCTGTGGTGGCTGTACTGCACTGGTCACTCAAGTTATGAACAGCGAGCTGACCAAACTGGGTGTAGAAGTAAACACCGATATCTGCGAGCACTTCAAATACACACGTCAAGATCTCTACAGCATCATTCGTGTTGAAGGCATCAAGAGTTTTGCCGAGCTCCTTGAAAAGCACGGTACTGGCCATGGCTGTGAAATTTGTAAACCCGCGGTGGGCTCAATCTTAGCGTCTGTGTGGAACGATTACGTTCTAGACGATAAGCATATTTCGTTACAAGACACTAACGATATATTCCTAGGCAACATGCAAAAAGACGGTACTTATTCTGTAGTACCTCGTATGGCAGGCGGTGAAGTCACGCCCGAAGGCTTGATTGCTATCGGTCAGATCGCAAAAGATTATGGCCTTTACACCAAATTAACTGGCGGTCAACGTGTGGATATGTTTGGCGCGCAGCTGCATCAACTTCCTGATATCTGGAACCGCTTGATTGAAGCCGGGTTCGAAACTGGCCACGCCTATGGTAAAGCACTGCGTACCGTAAAATCGTGTGTTGGCTCCACTTGGTGTCGCTATGGTGTGGACGATTCTGTCGGCTTAGCGGTAGAGCTTGAAAATCGCTATAAAGGTTTACGCGCCCCACACAAAATGAAGATGGCCGTTTCCGGTTGTACTCGCGAATGTGCCGAAGCCCAATCCAAAGATGTGGGCGTCATCGCAACCGAAAATGGTTGGAACCTTTATGTGTGTGGTAACGGTGGTATGAAGCCTCGCCACACTGACCTACTCGCAACTGATTTGGATAAAGAAACCCTGATCAAATACATCGACCGTTTCTGGATGTTCTACATCAAGACCGCTGACCGCTTACAACGCACCAGCGTATGGATGGACAACCTAGAAGGCGGCATCGACTACCTAAAAGAAGTCATTGTGGAAGATAAGCTTGGCTTAGGCGAAGAATTAGAAGCACAAATGGCGGCTGTCATTGGCACCTATCAATGCGAATGGAAAACCACTGTTAACAACCCTGAACGATTGAAACGCTTCAAGCATTTCATTAACGCAGACAAAACTGACGACAACATAAAGTTCGTAAAAGAGCGTGGACAAATTCGTCCCGCCAGTGAAGACGAGCGCGTTAATGCTGAAGATTTAATTGCCGTAGGTTAATAAACCGTTTCAATTTCGAGGATAGTGATATGACAAATTTCGTAGACGTGTGCGCCCTAAGCGACATCAACTTAGATACCGGTGTATGTGCATTGGTGGACGGCAAACAAGTGGCGATCTTTCGCCCTGCTGCCAGCGGTGAATTATTTGCCATCGACAACTATGACCCTATCGGCAAAGCCAACGTGCTCAGCCGTGGTTTGGTGAGCGATGTGAAAGGCCACCTAACCGTGGCAAGCCCTCTTTACAAACAGCACTATTGTCTTGCCGATGGTCGCTGTTTGGAAGAAGACGTGAGCATTCCAACTTATCAAGTGAAGCTGGAAGGTGAGCGTGTTTTGGTTGCAGTGTAATCACTGCGCGGGTTTTTAAACGAACCCCTTTTGGGATCACTGGTTTGCCTAATCCCAGTGATCCCTTTTTTCCAAAACCTAACGTTCAAACGGCTTCATAGACGGGAAACATTCCATGAAATCAAAATTGGTGATCATAGGCAACGGCATGGCAGGCGCCAAGCTGCTTGAAGAACTTATGGTCAGTTGCCCTCAGCAATACGATATTACAGTGTTCGGTGATGAGCCCTACGGACACTACAATCGCATCATGTTGTCCCCTTTATTGGCCGGCGAAAAAACCCTAGACGACATCATGGTGATGGACCGAGTTTGGTACGAGAGACATGGCATCGTTCTTTATGCCGGCGCAGAGAAAGCCATCGTAAGAATTGACAGACTTCGCAAACAGGTGACCGCTAAGGATGGCACTGTCACCGCCTACGACCGTTTAGTCATCGCCACGGGTAGCCGCCCATTTATCTTGCCCATTCCAGGCTGTGATCTTGAAGGGGTTATGAGTTTCAGAGACGTAGCCGATGTAGAAAACATGATCGCGGCTGCAAATGAGCACAAAAAAGCGGCCGTCATTGGCGCTGGCTTACTTGGCCTAGAGGCCGCCATGGGCTTAAAAGACAGGGGAATGGAGGTCACCGTGATTCATAACAGTGACATTCCTCTGAATCGCCAACTGGATCAAACCGCCGGGGAGTTTCTCAAAGACGAACTGCTTAGCCGCGGCTTAAAATTCAAAATGAACGCCGACACCCAAACCCTCGTTGGAGATAATGATCGGGTCAGAGGTATTGAGTTTGGCGACGGCAGTTTTGTAGAAGCAGATTTGGTGATCATGGCCATTGGTATAAAACCCAATATTGAACTTGCCCAAAGTTGCGGATTATTGTGCGAGCGCGGCATCATCGTCAGCGATACCTTACAAACCTATGACCCAAGCATTTATGCGTTGGGTGAATGCATCCAACACAGGGGCGATACCTTCGGGCTCGTTGCCCCCTTGTATGATCAAGCGAAAGTGTTGGCGAATCATTTAAGTGAACACGGCGTTGCCCAGTACCAAACCTTGCCGACAGCAACAAAATTAAAAGTGACGGGCATCCACCTTTTTTCCGTTGGCGATTTCATCGGTGATGATGATTGTGAATTTTTAATTTACCGTGATGATTCAGCTGGCATTTACAAAAAATTAGTATTGAAAAATAATCGCTTAGCTGGCGCCGTTCTATACGGCGCCACAGAAGAAGGCGCGTTTTACAATGAATTATTGGACAATAAAACCGATCTCGTCGATATCAGGCCCTTTGTTATGTTTGGTCGGGCACTGTGTGAAAACCGACTGGCCGAGTTGTCCACTGTTAATGAGTAGGTGACCTTATGGCATCCGAAACAAATTCTGTGATCAAACACACCACCTGTGCCTATTGTGGTGTGGGGTGTGGCATCAAGGCTCAAATTGACCCAGTTGCCAGAACGGTTGATGTCGTTGGCGACGACTGCCACGACGCAAACTTTGGTCGCTTGTGTTCGAAAGGCAGTGCGCTAGGGCACACCGTCGAAAAAGACGGACGTCTACTGGAGCCCGTCATGAATGGTGATATCGCCACTTGGGATGAGGCTCTAGACGCAGTCGCTAACGGCTTTAATCGAATTATCAACGAGCACGGTCCTGATTCCGTTGCATTTTATGTATCAGGGCAACTGCTCACTGAGGATTATTACGTAGCCAACAAACTGATGAAGGGGTTTATCGGTAGCGGCAACATCGATACCAACAGCCGTCTTTGCATGTCATCCTCTGTGGTTGGCCATAAGCGGGCATTTGGAACGGATACCGTACCCGGTTGCTACGAGGACTTTGAAAAAGCAGAATTAATTACCTTGGTGGGCAGCAACACGGCTTGGTGTCACCCTGTTCTTTTTCAAAGAATTAAAGCCTACAAAGAAGCCAACCCCAATGTGAAAGTGGTGGTAGTAGACCCTCGTCGCACGCAGACTTGTGATATTGCTGATCTGCATTTACCCATTAATCTGGGCTCAGATGTTTGGCTCTTCAACGGCCTTTTGCTGGCATTACATAATCAAAATAAAATTAACTCTGATTATGTTGGCCAATATTGCGAAGGCTTAGAAGACGCCCTAGAAAAAGCGCAGCAATCCTCATCTGACTTAGAATCTTTAAGCAGAATTGTTGGTGTAGACGTTGAAGACTTAAAGCAATTTTATAATTTGTTTTGCAACACTGAAAAAGCCGTCACTTTGTACAGCCAAGGCGTGAATCAAAGCACCAGTGGTACAGACAAGGTCAACAGCATTTTAAACTGTCACCTGGCCACGGGCCGCATCGGCAAACCCGGCATGGGTCCTTTCTCCATGACTGGACAGCCCAACGCCATGGGCGGACGAGAAGTGGGCGGTCTCGCAAACACACTCGCGGCGCACATGGATTTCACCGAAGACAGCATCGATCGTACTCAGCGATTCTGGAATGCTTCGCGCATGGCTACCCAACCCGGTCTCATGGCGGTGGATATGTTTGAAGCCATCGAGGCGGGGAAAATTAAGGCCGTTTGGATTATGGCCACCAATCCAGTGGTGAGCTTACCAAATGCGAACCAAGTGAAACGCGCATTGGAAAAATGCGAACTGGTTGTGGTGAGTGATTGCATTGCCGATACCGACACGGGGCGCTACGCCCACATTAAATTGCCCGCCACAGGTTGGAGCGAAAAGGACGGTACCGTCACCAACAGTGAACGCCGCATCAGTCGCCAAAGAGGCTTATTGCCAGCGGCCGGCAACGCCAAACACGATTGGTGGATCATCAATCAAGTAGCCCAACGAATGGGCTTTGTTGACGCGTTCAACTACCCAAACCAAGCTGCGATTTTCCGCGAACACGCAGCGCTCTCTGGATTTGAAAACAATTCTGAACAGCGCCTTCGGGATTTTGATATATCAGGTCTTGCCAATCTTTCGGACGAAGAATACGAAGCGCTCACGCCGATTCAATGGCCGGTGAATAAGGCTAACCCAAATGGCAAAGCCCGTTTCTTTGCCCAAGGGGATTTCTTCACTCCGAATCGTAAAGGCCGCCTACTGGCCATTGAACCTAAGCTTCCCGCCAATATTCCCAGTGAAACCTTCCCACTACGATTAAACACCGGCCGAATTCGTGACCAGTGGCACACCATGACACGAACGGCACTCGCCCCACAGTTAAATCAGCACATTGCCGAACCTTTTGTGGAAATGAACGAGCAAGATGCAAGGGTACGCCAGCTTATAAA
>Ga0255776_10000960_pt1 | contig 33303 bp, 30 predicted proteins | sample 071ome_19_FD_179974 | JGI IMG/M metagenome (GOLD analysis project Ga0255776, IMG submission 179974) | Coastal salt marsh microbial communities from the Groves Creek Marsh, Skidaway Island, Georgia - 071413AT metaG (version 2) | ecosystem: Environmental > Aquatic > Marine > Intertidal zone >... | reverse complement strand
CGGTTCAGCGGTGAAGAACAGCTCTTCAGCGACAACATTCCCCCCCAGACAGGACAGTCCCAGTTGGCAGAGCAGTGTCTTTAACAGGATGTCTCGCGCCAGGCTCATGTGAATCAACCGGGAATGACCCTGCCGCGATTGAGGATCTGCTTTGGATCCATCGCCTGCTTGAGCGAGCCCATCAACGCGATTTCCTCGGGGGAACGGGAGTAATGCAGATAGCCGATTTTCTGCACACCAATGCCGTGTTCAGCCGACACAGAGCCGCTGAATTCACCCACGACCCGGTACACCACGTCGTACATGGCCTTCACATCATCATGAGAACCGGTATAACAGAGAAAATGCAGGTTGCTGTCAGCGATGTGTCCGAACGCCATCATTTTTGCGCCCGGCACAGCCTCTACCAGTGCCTGCTCCACGCTGGCCAGGAACGGTGCCATGGATGAAATCGGCACACTGACATCAAAGTTGGCAGCATGTTTGATGAAGGCTGAAATCTCGCCGACGCCATCACGGATTTTCCAGAAGCCCTCGCGGTCCTTTTCCGAATTGGCAATCAGGGCATCGGTCACGATGCCTGATTCCATGGCTGCTGACAGCGTATTCATGAACAGCTCGGCATCCTTGTCAGGATCGCCGCCCTCCAGCTCGGTCAGCACGTATACCGGGTGCTTGCTGTCAAAGGGCGAATGGATGGCATCCACGTTCTCGGTAATGAAGTCGAAGTAGCTGGCCCACATGACCTCAAAGGCGCTGAGCATGCCGCTGAACGCGGCGGTTTCCTGATGCAGCAGGGTTTTCACCGCGTCAAAGTTTTCCAGGGCCAGCAGTGCCGTGCAGCGACTGCGGGCTTTCGGGAACAGCCTCAGCACGGCGCGCGACACAATGCCCAGGGTGCCTTCCGTGCCGATAAAGAGCTGTTTCAGATCATAGCCGGCATTGTTCTTGAGCATCTTGTTCATGGCGCTGATGACCGTGCCATCGGCCATCACGGCTTCCAGTCCAAGCACCAGGGCCCGGGTCATGCCAAAGCGCAGTACCTGATTGCCCCCAGCATTGGTGGAGATATTGCCACCGATATTGCAGGTGCCGCGGGCACCCAGATCGAGGGGAAAGACAAAGCCGGCGGCGTCTGCGGCTTCCTGGATGGTCTGCAAAGGCGTGCCAGCCTTGACCGTCATGGTCATGGCATCCCGGTCGATTTCCTCGATGCCGGTGAGACGTTCTAGGTTGATGGCCAACTCGCCCGGTTTGGGAATACCACCACCGGTCAGGCCGGTCAGACCGCCCTGCACCACAACCGGCTGGTCACTGGCATGACAGCATTTGAGAATGGCGGACAACGCCTCGGTTGTTGCCGGACGTAACACCGCCCCCGGGATACCGGGTGCATCAGCTGACCAGTCATGCTGGTATTTTTCCGTGATACTGCTGCCTGTCAGGACATCGCTATCCGCGATGGCCTGGAGCTGTTCAATCAATGCCTGCATAAGGTTTCTGGCTACCCCTTGTGATTGTCATCGGACCGCTATGTGCCGCATAGCCCGCACGTTATTTGTCACCCGGCTCAGAGCCGGGTTGCAATAGTCTGTTGATCGGTCAATTGAAACACGACATCGGCCTGTTCAGGCAATGTGGCCAGACCATGCCGGGTGACCCGTTCATAATGCTGGATAAAGCGCTGCAGTTGTTCTGTCGACATGATGCGGTTGGTACCGGACTCCCCTTCCCGGCCAATGCGCTGGGCCAGCTTGTCTTCCTGGGTCTGGCGCCACTCGTAGACTTTTTCAAAACTCGGCGCCTTCAGCATGACCAGGAAATCAACCAGGTCGTAAAACGGCTTGTAGTCGGTAGCAATGACCTTGTTCACATACTGCCGCCAGCGGCCATCAGGATCCTCATGCCGTTCCAGGGTATTGACCGGCTCTGCCAGTGCACCCTCATCAGCGGCCGGTACCGACAGGCACCACCCTTCCAGCACAACGACATCCATCGGTGCCTGGATATGTGGCCACTGTGCCTGTGGCAGGCGATCATCCACGGCCTTGTCAAAACGTGGCACAGCGACCATGCCCGGCTGTTTCAGCGCCGCGATGGTGTCCAGGGCCAGGGCTACATCATGGGTGCCGGGCACACCGCGAGTTGCCAGCAAGGGATGCACCTCGTGGGCGAGATCCTGACGCTGGGCATGGGTGAGGTAGAAGTCGTCGATGGACAGATTGATACAGCGCAGCCCGGCCATGCTGTGCAGCAATTGCACCAGCAGGGATGCCAGCGTGGTCTTGCCGCTGCCCTGGCTGCCACTGACCCCGATCACGAACGTGCCATGATGCCCGGCCACCTGGCGCAGTATTTCCTCCGTCAACGGCAGAAACCACTGGCTGACAGTCTCGGCATATGTGGCGGGTAACTTTTCCTGGGAGATAAACGTCTCTACGACGGCTTTGACGGTAGTATCCATGGCTAACTGCAAGGGTCTGAACTGGCGTTTCCTTGCCATTGTAGCAGATGTTATTTATGCTTCCCGCACTCTCCTGCCACTCAAAAAAACACCATGACTGCCAGACTTTTCCGTACTTTTGCGCTGATTTTTTCCGTCGTTTACCTGTTATTCCCAAACACCCTGGCAGCCCAGGAAGACACCCGGGTGATTATCCTCGGCACGGGTACGCCGGTGCCCATCGACGATCGCAGTGGCCCCGGGGTAGCTGTTGTGACCAATGGCCAGGCCTATCTGTTTGATGCCGGCGGTGGGATGGTCAAGCGCGCCGTGGAAGCCTGGGCACGCTATAACATGCCGGAACTCTATCCGCAGGACATCAATACCCTTTTCATTACCCACCTGCACAGCGATCATATTCATGACATCCCCGAACTGTCCGGCCATCGCTGGTGGGCACGCAAACAACGCCTGGCCGTGTACGGCCCCAGGGGCCTGAACGAATTCATCGGCAACATGAATGCCATGCTGACCATTGAGGCGGACATCCGCGCCGTGGGCACGCCAGAAGAACTGGTGACTGATCGCCATGGCTACATGGCCCAGGCGCATGAAATCGAGGACGGCATTGTCTTTCGCAATGACGACATCACCGTCGAAGCGTTTACGGTGCCTCATGGTGAAATTCGTCCGGCATTCGGCTACAAAATCACCACGGCCGACAAGACCATTGTCATCTCGGGTGATACCACTTACAGCGCAGCCCTGGCAGAAAAAGCCAAAGGTGCGGACCTGCTGATCCACGAAGTCTACAGCGGTGATGAGCTCGGCAAGCAATCGGTATTCTGGCAGCAATACCATGGCAGCTCCCACACCAGTGGCGAGCAGGTTGCTGCAGTAGCCAACATCGCCCGTCCCGGCAAGGTGGTACTGACCCATATCCTGTTTTTCAATGCCACGGCACAGGATATAGTTAATGAAGTGAAACGCACCTATGACGGCGATGTCGTCATGGCAAATGACCTGGACGTGTTCTGATTCCTCCCGGCCACCGCAACCTTTGCCCTGCATGACCCCTACCCCCCAGCAAGATGTGACTGCCGTCATCGTCAACTACGGCAGTGCCCGCGATACCTCGGAAGGGGTCAATCGCCTTGCCGGCCAGGTCGCCGCCATCATGGTGGTCGACAACAGCCACGATTTTGCGGACAACGAACAGGCACTGCCCGGTGCCGTACTGATCTCACCCGAGCGCAATCTTGGCTTTGGCGCGGCCATCAACCGCGCGGCGCAGCAACTGGCTACCCGGTGGCTCCTGGTGCTGAACCCGGATGTGCGCCTCAAACGCTATTGTGTGAAACACCTGCTGGACACGTCCCGGCAGTTGCGCGCCCCGTTATGCGGCCCGCGCTTTTACTGGGATGATGCCTGCGCCTTTGAATTGCCGCCGGCCATGGGCCACCCCCTGTGGCTGTGTTCAGACCGCCATATTCCCGACATCAGTCTGACCGCCAGCACAGACCTCACCGACCTGGCCATCGCCCGCCACAAGCGCTTCTGGCATCAGGAAGGCCCTTTTCCCGAACCCGTTCTGTCCGGCGCCTGCCTGCTGTTCGATCATGACTGGTTTGTGCAGAACAATACGCCGCTCTTTGATGAGGACTTTTTTCTCTACTACGAGGACACCGACCTGTGCGGACGCCTGATTCGCAAAGGGGTCATGCCCGTCTGCGTCCCCGCGGCCAGTGCGGTCCATTACTGGAACCAGTCTGCGGAACCTCCGGAAGGCAAGGCCGCGCTCATGCAGGCCAGTGAGAAAGTGTTCATGGCCAAGTACTACCCGCAGGGCGCACCGCCCATGCCAGGCGCCAAGCCGGTCACGGACATCACCGACCTGGGCGTCCCGACAGCAGCTCCGTCTTTTGACCTGCCTAAAACAACCAGCCACCTGGATATCGGGGTGCAGGACAATTTCATGCTGTTTGCCCGCACCCCTGTGACGGCGGGCCACTTCACACTGCCTGACGGCCTGTTGAACAAAATGCGTCCGGGGACCTACTTTGCCCGGGCGGTTGATACCCGGGACAACGGCCTGCAATACTGGCGCTGGCAAAAAACCACCTGACCGAAAACCCTGGAGCTCATGCCTTGAACAAGACTTTTGTGATCCTCGCCTGCCACCGCAGTGCCTCAAGCCTGGTGGCCAAGGCCCTGCATGAAGCCGGTGTCCACATGGGCGATGACCTGCTGTCAGGTCTGCCGGACAACCCAGAAGGCCATTTCGAAGATATGGACTTTCTGCGCCGCAATGTGGAGCTGCTGGATGGCAATATCTGGAATGATGTCGACCGGCCGTTGCTTGATCTTGATACCGGCGACCTCATACGCGCCAAGGACAACAAGCCGCTTTGGGGCTGGAAGGATCCGCGTACGGTGCTGACCATCGACAAATATTACGACCACTTGGAAGATCCCGTAATTGTCGGCCTGTTCCGTAAACCCGAACATGTGGCCAGCAGCATGGCCAGGCGGGGGGATATCAGTGAGGATGAAGCCCTGGAGCTGGCAAAAGCCTACAACCGCAAAATCATCGCCTTCCTGGAGAAACACTTCACCTAGGCGGTCCCGGACCATACAGCCAGGACATGGTCCCGTTCAACTTCCTATTTAACAACTAACAACAATACTGCTATAAACAACACTCGCTTCTCAGGGGGAATCCGCGACATGAACAAAATCACCAAATCCATACTGCTGGTTTGCAGCCTGCTGCCAATGGCCACCGTCATTGCCCAGCGTGACATTCCTTTCAGCGGCTTCGCGCCGACCGCACCGACAGGACTGGAAAACATCCCGTTGGGCGAAGGCCCCTGGGTATACTCGACAGCCGAGGGCATGGATATCAAGGTCTCCGTTGTTGCCCGACTGGAGTACCCCATGGCCCTGGAGTTCCTGCCCGACGGCACCCTGCTCACCATCACCCGCCGTGGCGAGATGTACCGCATTGTCGATGGTGAAATGCAGCCGGAAGCCGTGACAGGCGGCCCGCCCGCCGTGTTTGCCGGTGAGTCCGGAGCCGGTGGCAATGCCCATGGCTACATTGACTTGGTCAAACACCCCGACTTTGCCAATAACCAGCTGCTGTACCTGAGCTACACCAAACCGCGTCCCGGCGGCACCAGCAACATGGCCATTGGCCGCGCCCGCTGGAACGGCACGGCGCTGGAAAACTTCACCGATGTGTTTGACCCGGGCCCCGGTATTTCCGGTGCCGGCCGCCTGGCCTTCGGCATGGACGGCAAACTGTATGTCACCACATCCGGCGGTGATCCTCAGGCATTGAGCTCGCTGGGTGGCAAGGTGCTGCGCCTGAATGACGATGGCAGCGTGCCGATAGACAATCCTTTCGTGAACAACCCCACTGCCCGCGGCGAAATCTATTCCTATGGTCATCGTGGCGCCCTTGGCCTGGCATCACACCCTGAAACCGGTGAGATTTTCCAGAACGAGAACGGCCCCAACGGCGGCGATGAAATCAACCGCATCAAGCCCGGCGTTAACTACGGCTGGCCGATTGTCAGCCTGGGCCGCACCTACCCGGGTCCCTGGCAAACCAACGATCGTCCGACCCATGACATATTCGAACCGCCCATGGTGTACTGGATGCCGGCTATCGCGGTGTCCGGCATGCTGTTCTACACCGGTGATGCATTGTCTGCCTGGAAAGGTGACATCATTGTCGGTGCCCTTCGCACCGGTGAAATTCCGGGAACAGGTCATCTCGAGCGCATCATGATTAACCGGGATTATGAGGAGGTTCGCCGAGAATCACTGATTACCGACCTGCACCAGCGCGTCAGGGATGTGGAAATGGGCCCGGATGAATTCATCTACCTGGCTACCGAGCAACATAACGGTGCCATTCTGAAAATAGAACCTGCCAACTGAAGCACTGCCTGAGCTTCACGTTTTTGCCGGCATAAAAAAACGCCGGAGTCCTCATGTAAGGATTCCGGCGTTTTCAACCTCCGCACCTCTCTTTCGAGAACCTGTGCAGTAAGACTATTCTACCACTTCACTGCGCCCTGTCACCGGATTGTCATAGTGATATGGCGGCAGAAACGCTTTCGGGTACATCTCAAAATCCATGGTTGGCGGCTCATCCGGCGGGTTGCTGTCGGTGATACCCGGCGGCGCTGACCGCGTCAGGTTGATCCAGCCATCATCCGTGCCGGCAAAGTAGGTATTGATCTGTTGATCCTTGTATAGCAGCCAGCGCCCGTCACGTTTCTGAAAAATGTTTTCATAGGTGCCACCCATGAAACGCCCCTGGTTACCGAAAGTGCCCATCATACTGAACGCGCGTGAGCGCAAATTGGCGGTCTGCCCATCCTCACTGATATGAATGACTGGCTGGTACTGCATGTGATTGTGGAGCTCGCCCGGCAGTTCATTCTGCTCGCCATACAGATCGAGGTTGCGACGGATGCTGGCAGCGCCGCGATAGACGCCGCGCATGGCAATCTCGATGGTGCCGTCCGGGGCAAAAATGCCTGTCAGGTCATCCCACTGGTTGCGCGCCAGATAATATCCATAGATGGTCTGCAGGCGCTCAATTTCCTGGGCATCCTCGACCAGTCCCAGGCGCTGTTCGAGGGCTGATAAGCGCTGTGCCAGCTGCCCGGTATCGTTACTGCCTGAACCGGCAAAGGATTGCCCGGCCAGGGGATCATAGGGATCAGTAACCGGGTTGTCGTAATGAAACGGCACAACAAACACGGCCGGATAGTGTTCATAATCCACAGAAGGCGGCTCATCCGGTGGCAGCGTCTCGCTCGGGGTCGAGCGCGGTAAAGCCGTCACGCCCCAGCCGTCATCGAACGGTGTCTTCATGGTGGAATACAGATGCAGCTTGCTGATTTTCCATACCCCGTCTTCCTTGATGTACTCGTTTTCATAAACTCCCGCACCCCAGTGATGGCTGACACCGAATTCGGCCTGCTGGGAAAAGTGATGCCAGCGTCCCCTGGCCGTACCATCCGGGTAAACGTGCACCACCGGCTGGAGCTGCATATGGTCATCGAGAATGCCTTCCTGGGGGCCTTCCTCGCCCTGACTGTTCAGGTAGGCCAGGATGCGCTCCTTGCCGCGATACACGCCTTCTCCGCCCACTTCGATAGTGGCATTGGCACTGAACAGGTCAGCGGCCTGCGTCCACTGGTGTTTGTCGATATAGAAACCGAAGATGCGCTGCAGGTTCTCCACATCATGCTCGTCATCAAGCAGCGTGATCTGCATTTCAAGGCGGCTGATGTCCGCCAGCAGCTGGGCGGCTTCCATGTCCTGCGCCGATGTTTCTGCGGCGAACATCACCAGTGCGGCAATCGTCATATTGTGCAGTCTGGACATCAGTTGGCCCCTCCTTCATTCGCATCGGCAGTACCTGGCTGATAACGCCCCACCGGGTTGTCAAAGTGGAACGGCGGCAGGAAGGTTTCCGGCCAGGATCCGTAGTCATCACTGCGGGGTTCATTCGGCGGCAGTGCCGGGGAAACATAAATTCCCTGGTTGACGTCCTCGTTCATGCCCCACGCGCCTTCATACGGCACCATAATGGTCTGGTACCAGCGCAGTTTGCTGATTTTCCATACCCCGTCTTCCTTAGTGTATTCGTTCTCGTAGGGCCCCTCTCCCCACAGGCCGTACTCACCCAGTGAGCCGTTGAGGATCACGGCACGCCAGCGCCCCTTGGCGGTCATGCCATCGTCGGCAAGCGTGATCACCGGCATCAGCTGGAAGTGTTCGTTAAGCTGGCCTTCGGCCAGGCCAGCCTGATTGCCGCCCAGGTGGTACAGGTATTCGCGAATTCTTTCCTTGCCCCGGTACAGACCATCACGGGCATACTCCACGGTGGCATCATCGGTGAACAGGTTGGTCACGTTATCCCACAGCGCCTCATCAACGTAATAGCCGTAAGCGCGTTGCAGGCGTTTGATGTCATTGATGTCGCGCACGCGCTGGGCGCGCTGTTCCAGAGCCGCTACGCGGTCGCGCAAGGCCGCCAGGTCAGGTGCCTGTGTGTTGAGCGCCGTGCCTGTTGAAGCCGGTGGCATGGGCTCATCCGCGCCCCCGCAAGCAGCCAGCAAACAGGTGCACAGCAGTGCCGGTAGTGTCAGCCTAGGCATATTCCCCCCATTTCAGATGGTGACATGGTTGTCGTGATCTTATTCTTATGATGTTTAGCAGTACCTGACGACAGGCACCCTGCCCCGAGTATAAAGGAGGCCAATTGCCTCAGGTAGCCCCGGTAGCCTTTTGCGCCCATAGAGTCTACACTTTTTCGACAGGGGATTTTCATGATGCATCACACTTTCAAACACAAGCACCAGGATGATCGCGCCAACCTGTCGCGCGGACGACCACTGTTTCTATTCCTGGCCTTGCTGGCCGTGATACTGGCTCTTCCTCTCCAGGCCCAGAACCTCACTGCTTTCAGCGGTGACTGGGTCATCAACCCGGACCTCAGCGACAATACCGACAAACAGGTCGAACAGGCCCTGCGCGCCATGGGCCAGAAAATTGATCGTTGCTGGTTCGGCTGCGAGGAAGACCGCTATCGTGGCGGTCCGGCTGAACAGGAGCTCTACGATCACCTTTCCTATGACAAGACCCTGCACATCACCCTCGAAGAGCCGGAATACCTGTTCATCTACGATGACGGTTTCCGTCGCTCGGTCTATACCGACGGCAGAAGCCAGTCGGTCAGCCTCACCGGCCTGGAAGAGGTCGAGGACTTTTCCATGGCACACTGGGAAGGTAATCAATTGCTGGTAGAGGCCAGGCCTCGCGATGGCGGTTTTGCCAACGAGACTTACTCGCTCACGGACAACGGGACGCGTTTGCGCGTTGAGATGTATATCCATCCCGGATCATTTACGGAACCTGTGACGCTGACCCGGGTTTATGACCGCAAACCTGCGCCATAATCATTCCCTCTGACTCAACAACCGGCAGGATCTCACCTATGCCCACCGCTCATATCCGCAGGTTCGTTTTCGCCAGTGAGTACCTCCTCGACTGCCTTTTGCTGGCATCCCTGCTTGCGGCATTCATCAGCCCGCTTGCCCATGCGCAGGATGAAGGCATGGCGCTGGTCGGCGGTTTGCTGATAGACGGCACCGGGTCGCCCCCCATATCCGACAGCATCGTGCTGGTCAGGAATGGCCGCATAGAGGCGGTCGGGACCATTGGCCGCCTGGCTGTGCCCGCCGGGTATCGCATCGTTTCCACGGAAGGCATGACCGTGATGCCGGGCCTGTGGGATCCCCATGTGCACCTTCAGTACAACGGCCATCCCGACTTTGGTCACTGGTTTGCCACCTACGCTGACCGTTTCGCCTCGGTCACCATACCTGCCTCCGCCCGGCAGTTTCTGCTGGCCGGCGTCACCAGCGTCAGGGACCTGGCCGTCAATACCGATGACATCATGGCCGTTCGTGACCGTATAGAGGGCGGTGATTTACCCGGCCCCACCATCTACACCGCCGGCAGCGCCCTCATGCCCGCCAGCGCCACCATGAATACACCACACGTGATACCGGTCTCTGATGTGAGCGATGCCCGCCGCAAGACACAGCGCCAGATTGATGCCGGTGTCGATATCATCAAGGTGCTGGGTGCCACCCCGGACTTTCAGGAGCAGTTCAATGCCATCGTAGAAACCGCCCATGCGGCCGGTATCCGCGTCACCGCGCACGGTCGTGAAGACAAGGAGATCCGCATCGCCCTGAAAGCCGGTGTGGATGAAATCCAGCATATCGGCGTTACCACCCCGACCTACCCGCAAGACATTCTCGACATGGTCGCCGCGCGCGTAGCCAGTGGACCGCCGCTGTACTGGAACCCCACTATCGGCATGGTCCTGAATACGGATGAACTGGCGGCAGACCCGGAATGGCTGGAAGATCCGAAAAATTTTGTTGGCCTGCCTGATGACATCGAGCGGGACATCCGCCAGGCCATCGACAATGCCACCTTTAACGTGCAGCCGTCGGCGGCCGCGGACACGATCAAGCGCAAACTGCAAAGCCTGGGCAGTCGCGGCGTGATCTTTACCTTTGGCAGTGATGAGGGCACATTCGGGCACCCGGCCAGTGAAGCCACCTGGCGTGAACTGGAAACCTGGGTGTTTGAACTTGGCATGGATCCGCTGGTGGCGATCAAGTGGGCCACTGCCGATTCTGCCGCTTACATGGGCCTGGCGGACCAGGTTGGCACCATTACCCCGGGGAAACAGGCTGACATCATGGCGGTAAAAGGCAGTCCGCTGCGCCACTTCAGCACATTGCGCGAACCGGCACTCGTGTTCAAAAGCGGCGTGCGTTACAAGTAACGGTTCAAATCAGCGCGAACCAGGAGATGACGGTCTTGTTGACCGCGATGCCGACGATATAGACAAACGTAAATACGCCCATTAAGAAAGCGATGATGCGGATGTACTTGGTTTTACCCCGATTCAGGGCAATACCTACAAACAGCAGGTAAAACATCAGCAGGAAAATTTTCATGGTCAACCAGCCCTGGGCGAACAGGCCGATGTTGAGCATAAAGGCCATGGTGAAACCGCTGAGCAGAAAGACAGTGTCCACCAGATGGGGCATGACCAGGATCAGCTTGTGATTGAGCCACCTGGAATCAATCACCATGAGATAGGAACGAAACAGGAAACCGGTAAAGCTGATCAGCGCACAGCACATGTGGATGGTTTTGATGGTCAGGAACATGGGTAGGGACTACTGGAGATTCGCAAGTCGGTCATTGTAGAAAATGTCAGGGTTGGAAGAAAGGCGGAAGGAAGGAAGGGAAAAAAGGGCGGCCATGAGAATCAAACCTTCTTGTGTAAATCAGCATCACGAAGCATTTGCCTATAATCAGGAAACGCCATCACCCTGTCTTGCGCTTCAGGTCAAAGAATGGCATGTAGCCACCAAAATCAGTTTTCGCCCTTTTTTCCCTTCTTCCTTTTCTCCTTTTATCGTCTGAGACGTCAGTCCTCCGAAAAAGTCACATCGTGCAGTTCTGACGACATGCCCTGCTCCCATGTCGACCAGCCGGAATTCATGCCATAGGGCACACGCTCCAGGATGGCCTCGATTTCGTGGATCTTGCCATCGTAAATCTTGAAGATCTCGGCAATATCCCAGGTCCAGGGTTGCACCGGACCTGCCGTGACTTCACGTCCCGTGGGCGTGACGCCATGGCGGAATTCACCCCCGGAATGGTCAAAGAACACGAAGGCGTAAACCAGGCCACGCTCTTCATCAACAGCTACAAAGCGGCGGTCACGAATCCGGTTCACAAAGAAGATGAGACCGGACTTAAACTGTTCCATGCAACTCCATTGGGATGAATACACAGATGCGTCGGACGGATCGGGGCGCACTTCTCCGGGCGGTGTCGGCGCATTGGTGCTTTGCATGCCGTTTTCAATACGGTCACAGTCATCGGCAAAGGGATAGTCCATCTGGCCATCATTCTGCTGCATGCCGACAAAGTACATGTTGGCGATTTCCAGCAGTTCCTGCCGGGTATTGCGCTGCGCTTGCGGTACCGCTTCAGAGAAAACCGACCTGGGGCGCGTGGCGCTGATGCGTTCGGCCGCCGCGGTACTGCGCACGACAAAATGCTCGATCTCACTGATCGCGCCTTTATCGAGGCGCAGGCGCAACGCCAGCATGGCAGGCGTCATCTGGGCGGGGTCACGATGTTCTTCATAGATATTGCCGATAAAAGCCACCTGCTGAGCTGCGACATCAGCGACAAAAATCCGGTAGTCACCCTTACCGACCATGGTCTGCCACAGGCCATCGCGCAGCATCAGGCGCTGGCCGTTTTCAGTGAAGCGCACATCATTGGTCATTGGCACCGCAGCCGGGTTGTTATCGATGACGGCATCTAGGTAGCTGTCGATCATGTTTTCCAGACAGTCCCTGTCGCACTCCTGGGCCGCTGCAGCGGGTATCAGAGAAACCAGATAAACCAGGCAGCCCAAGCTGAAAATCCGTGTGGATCTGGCAATCTTGATTGATCGGTTCATGCAGTAAACTCCCACAGGTCAATTATCTCTTAGGGCCCTGAAGACTACTGTATTGGCTGAAAAAAGGACAGTCAGGATGCCCCCGCCGGCTTGCTGCACGGCATCCACTACAGACAAATTTAGGCCGAAACGGCCCTTTGTGATACATTAGCGCGCTTTGCCAAATCGACATTTTCTTGGGGAAGAGAATTCATGACAAAAACCTGTAAAGCACCTGATCCGAATACCAAAACGCCCCAGTTCAAGTTGCCTGCCAACGCCACTGATGCGCATTGCCATATCTTCGGGCCGGGCGACAAATATCCCTACTCACCCACCCGTACCTACACGCCGCCCGATGCCGGTCTGGACGACTTCAAGAAGCTGCAGAGCATTCTGGGCCTGACCCGCGCTGTGCTGGTCAATGCCAGTTGCCATGGCATCAACAACGACCCGATCCTGGATGCCATTGCCCAGAGCGGTGGCGCTTATCGTGGTGTGGCCAACATCAATGACGACTTCACCGAAGCCGATATCGAGAAACTGCACGAAGGCGGCTGTCGCGGTTGCCGCTTCAACTTCGTACGCCATCTCGGCGGCATTCCGGACATGGACAAATTCCATAGCATTATCAACAAGATAAAAGGCTTCGGCTGGCATGTTGTACTGCATTTCGACGCCATCGACCTGGTCGACTTCCAGGACCTGCTGGACAACCTGCCTATCCCGTACATCATTGACCACATGGGTCGTGTGCCGACTAGGGATGGCCTGGATCAGGAACCTTTCAGGATCCTGCTGGAATTTGCCCGGCGCGATAACTGCTGGATCAAGGTTTGTGGCGCCGAGCGTATCTCGTCCATGGGCCCGCCGTTCACCGATGCCATGCCGTTTGCCAAAGCGATCATCGACATTGCTCCGGATCGTGTGCTGTGGGGAACCGATTGGCCGCATCCCAACATCAAGGAACACATGCCCAACGATGGCGACCTGGTTGACTTGATTCCGCTGATGGCAGCGGATGCCGAAACGCAGCAGAAACTGCTGGTCGACAATCCTCATCGTCTCTACGGCTTCACCAACTAGAGCGACCTGTCACCAACCGGGGCAAACCCTGTATTGCCACCGGCTTAGAAAGGCCCTTCCGGCTTGCGTTGCAGCATCTTACTGCAGCCATAACCGGCAGGGCCTTTTTCGTGCCAGACCCGCATTGCCCTCCCTGCCTTTTCTCACCGGGATGGACTGGCAAGGCTGGCATTGACTGTTAAAATGGTGCACGACAAATTAACAGACAGCGCCATGCAAAAGACCATACTGATCACAGGCTCTACTGACGGACTCGGAAAAGAAACAGCACGCCGCCTGGCTGGTAAAGGCTGGCAGGTTCTGCTGCATGGACGTGACCCTGACAAAGGCCAGCAGACGCTGGATGCCCTGCGCCAGGAAACCGGCAACGACACGCTCCAGTATTTCAACGCCGACCTGTCCTCCTTGCAAGAGGTTAAACGCCTGGCCGATGACATCCTGTCTACCCGGGACCGCCTGGATGTGCTGGTCAACAATGCCGGAATCGGCCCACGCACGCCTGACTCCCCCCGGGCGCTTAGCCGCGACGGGTATGAGCTGTTCTTTGCCGTTAATTATCTGGCGGGTTATCTGCTGGCCCGGGAGCTGACCCCGGTCCTGAAGGCTTCAGCCCCTGCCCGGATAATCAACGTGGCGTCCCTCGCCCAGGCACCCGTGCGCTTCGACGATGTCATGCTGGAACATGAATACGATGACGGCCTAGGCTACCGCCAGAGCAAGCTCGCGCAGATACTGCATGCCCATGATCTCGCTGAGCAACTTGCCGGAACCGGCGTGACCGCCAACAGCCTGCACCCGGCAACCCTCATGAGCACAAAGATGGTTCTGGATTCCACCGCCCTTCCGGACAGCCGCACCACGGTCGGTGACGGCGCCGATGCCCTGGAAAACCTGATAGACAATCCGGCGCTGGCCAGCATCACTGGCGTTTATTTTGATACACTCAACCAGGCCCGGGCCGATGCACAGGCCTATGATGCCGATGCCAGAGCTCAGTTACGCGACCTGAGTGAGACACTGGTAAACACCGCGCTCGCCAGGCGCTGACATGACAGGTTAAATTGCCAACACACCAATCAACTATCTGATCCGGCAGAGAGCACAACAGGATCACTAGGGGGAATCGTGAATCGCTTTGAAGAAGCTGTTTATCACTGCATGGATCCGGTCGAGGATCTGCTGCAAAAAACCACCAATCCGCTGCATCGCGCCATGCTGGAAAATTTCCGCCGCCATGTTCATCTGGAAGGCTCAGGGCAATTTGACCTGATCACGGCGGCGGACATGATGGTCGACAATCCTGTCTACCGCGTGTCGTGGGGGGACAATCCGGTCATTATCGAGGGCAAGGAAGGCGTTAAGGGCTTTTACAATGCCGTGACAGGCGCTGTGCTCTGGAATTCGAACGACTTCATCGCCGTGAATGACTGGGGTGTTGCCGATGAGCTGACCTTCAACCAGTTGATCAAGGGCAGCGACCTGAAGAATCTCGGCTACCAGGCTGATGATGACGACACCTGGTACCACCTGCAAAGCCGGCAGGCGTTTATCTGGCCTTACGATGACAGGGCCCTGCTCAAGGGTGAAAACCTGTATGAGGATAAAACCAGTGTCAGTATTACCCCGGTCGATAGCCGCGAGGTGATTACACCGGAACGTGTTGCGGCAATACACCGGGAACAACTGGCCCGGCTGGAAGCGGAAAAAGGCCCCGAGTACTGGGTTTACCAGGGCTAAATGGCGTAGCCTTATTCATTTTCCAAACAACATATTCTGAAATAAAAAAGGCGCTTAATAAGCGCCTTTTTTACTTGAACTGCGTTAATCAAACATCATTCCAGGGTGCCTTCAGGCAGCGGATCATTACCGATCTGGATACTGCCTTCCACGGAATCGCAATGCATGCCCGGGGCCGGCGGTGTTCTTTCAGGACACTTGAACATACCGCCTTCGCGGGACCCGGCATTTTCACCGTTGCGCAGCGGATGCATGGCCACACTGAAGACCGTGCCCTGCGGGAACGAGTTTACGGAAACGCCCTGACGCGCCATCTGGGCAGAACCGCCCATTTCCACGGACCAGATGATCGGCTCGCCGTTTTCGTCCCTGAGGACGTTCTTGCGCTCTTCATTCATCGGGGCGAAAAAGATGGCCAGGTGGTTTGCTGCCGGGTCGACTCGGGTCACCACGCCGGTGAACACGCGAATGTTCTGCATGTCGTACATGGCAAACGAGTGATGCGCCTGTGCCGGAGCACCGACCAGGCCGGCTACGGCCAGAGAGGCCGCGATCGGTTTAGCTAACTTCTTGATAAGTTTCATTATTTACTCCTTCTCCCCCATGGTTTTCATTATTATGGCCTAGTTATTCTGACTAGAAGCTGAATATATCCTCTTCTTCCGGTCTGTCCATATCCTGTTCGAAATATTCTTCCCAGTAATGCGCCCAGGGGCGGCCGTACATGTCCGGAATTTCGTATTCTATCACTTGTCCATGGGAAACGGGTGTCGCCCGGCCATCAATCGGGAAGATGGACTGGATGCATTCGATGAACACGTAAGGCGGTGCCTGGGGATCATCAAAGTCGTTCTGTTTCTGCAGATTGCGGACAATCCGGACCGGCTCAACCCAGACTTCGGGATCGTAGAAAATGGTTTCGTGATTCAGACCGGTGAAGTTGCCGTTCTCATCGTGATTCGGCGTGTAGATCTCAATGGTCTGCATCATGTTGGAATGCTCCGGGGCGGCATGGTTCTTCCAGCCCTGGATGTTGGATGTCCAGGTAATCAGGGCATCACCATCCCAGAAACCGATGCTTTCACCGTACCAGCGCGGCACATCCGCTCCCAGTCGCGGAACAACCCCTTCCATGTTGAACTCGCGGCCAATATGGATATCGGTAATAAAGTTGCGGGCCACGCCAGCGACAATCTGGACCATGTTCGGGGTGACGGTAAGGTAATGCTCCCACACCGCGAATTCATGGAAACGACGCGTAAAGCCTTCCGGCCAGCAATACTGTGACTGCCACTGCGGCGCGTTCGTATTGCCATGGTGGTAAGCCTCCTGCACGTAGTACGTCTGGTATTCCTCGGTCAGCAGCGACAGGATGGTGGGCATCTGGTTATAGCGCATCTTGTACCAGTACTCGTTGGTCCGGCCAGGGTGGGCATAAACCCCGCTCCACTCACCGGGTACAGTGGCATAGGTATGCTCGGTCGGGCCGCCACGTGATTCTGTTTCAGCCAGCAGTGCTTCGTAGTGCTCCTGGGCGGTTTTGAAGGGATAGGGGCTGACAATGGCTTCACGCGGGTAGTCATTTTCACACTTGCCCCACGGCGCGGTTGCCGGTGGATTCGGCCCCATGATCTGGTTGCCGGTGGCATTGGCGCCCCAGAGGTCCTCGATCGCCGCAGACGAATTGCAGCGGAAATAGCGCGGGTCGGTCCATAAATCACGATCGGCATAAAAATCATCGGAGGTGAACAGGTCACGTTCCAAGGGTTCCACGCCCGGTGGCGTTTCACCGCCCATGGCGCCACCCAGGAAGGTACGCTCTACCCCGGGCTGGAAGAAACCGCCGCGAAACGTGGCACCGGTGACTTCATAATCGGCAATATCGACAGCCAGAGGCCAGCCCCTGCCCACACTCTGGAAATCCTCCTGGGCTATGGCTTGCGTGGTTTGCGGAGATGTTTGTTGAATCGTTTCCTGGGCGGTGTCCTGCTCTGGCGAACAACCGGTGGCCAGCGCGGTCGCGATAACTGTTGCGGCAGCAACTGCCAGCCGTGTTTTTCTAACTGCTTGCATCATAAACCCCTTTGTTTACCGGTATTTTTTAGTTGCGCCGGCAAATGTGCGCAGAAGTATAAAATTCCGGGATCGAAAACGCCAATCCCCCAGGCCGCCGCCCTGAACAACTAGTTCTTTAGGCGGTAGCCGGTCTTAAAGATCCAGTGCAGGACGATAATACAGGCTCCCAGGAAAAACAGCGTCATCATCATGCTGATAGCAACATTGACGTCGGAAATCTCGTAAAAGCTCCAGCGGAAGCCGCTAACCAGGTAGACCACCGGGTTGAACAGCGACACTTTCTGCCAGATTCCCGGCAACATGTTGATCGAATAGAAACTGCCGCCCAGAAAGGTCAGCGGCATCACCACCAGTAACGGAATGATCTGCAGCTTCTCGAAGTTGTCCGCCCAAATACCGATGATGAAGCCGAACAGGCTGAAGGTCATTGCCGTCAGGATTAGGAACAGGAACATGGAGACCGGATGCAGAATCTGCAGGTCCACGAACAGTGATGAAGTGATGAGAATGATCATACCGATCATGACGGCTTTCGTCGCCGCCGCACCGACATAGCCCATCACGATCTCAGCCGGTGAAATCGGTGCCGACAGCACTTCATAAATGGTCCCGGTAAAACGCGGAAAATAAATACCAAACGAGGCATTGGAAATACTCTGTGTCAGCAGGGTCATCATGATCAGTCCCGGCACCAGGAAGGCCCCGTAGCTGACACCGCCGATGTCGCTCATGCGCGAACCAATGGCCCCGCCGAAGACGACAAAATAGAGGGAGGTGGAGACGACCGGGGACACGATGCTCTGTGCAATGGTGCGCCAGGTCCGCGCCATTTCAAATTTGTAGATGGCCTTGATCGCGTAAAAATTCATTTTTTCACCAGGTTGACGAAAATTTCTTCCAGGGAATTCTGGCGGGTTTCCAGGTCCTTGAATTGCAGGTTGACAGCCTCCAGCGCATCCAGCAGCGCCGTGATATCGGAACTTTCCTGCTGGGCATCATAGGTATAGACGAGTTGCTGGCCCTCGCTGCGCAGCTCCAGATTGAACCCGGCCAAAGCCTCGGGGACCGCGGTCAGGGTCTCACTCAGGTGGAGAATCAGGCGCTTCTCGCCGAGCTTGCGCATCAGCTCTTGCTTTTGCTCGACCAGCATCAGCTCACCCTTGTTGATGACACCAATACGATCGGCCATTTCCTCGGCTTCCTCGATGTAATGTGTGGTCAGGATGATGGTGACACCGGAATCCCGAAGCTCGCGCACCACCTGCCACATGTCCTTGCGCAGCTCGACATCCACACCTGCTGTGGGCTCATCGAGAAACAGGATGCGCGGCTCATGGGACAGGGCCTTGCCAATCATGACACGACGCTTCATGCCGCCGGACAGGGTCATGATGCGGTTGTCCTTTTTGTCCCAGAGTGACAAGGCCTTGAGCACTTTCTCCAGGTGCGCAGGATCCGGCGCCTTGCCAAACAGGCCGCGGGAAAATGCCAGGGTGTTCCAGACTGACTCGAAGGAATCTGTCGTCAGCTCCTGGGGCACCAGACCTATTTCGCTCCGGGCCTGGCGGTATTGTTTGAGAATGTCATGGCCTTGCACGCTCACACGGCCCTCAGAGGGATTGACAATGCCGCAGATGATGCTGATCAGCGTGGTCTTGCCGGCCCCGTTGGGTCCCAGCAAGGCAATGATCTCACCTTCCATGATATCCAGGCTGACATTTTTCAGGGCCTGAAATCCGGACCCGTAGGTCTTGGAAAGATTTTGTATGGATATAACTGGTTTCATGGGTTTCCATCTCGGCCGCTTTCACGAACCGTATTGTTTCGGTCCGGACTCACCAGCCGGTGATTCCGAAAGTGCAAAATCGAATATGGGTATGACTACTGGAACTGGCAGCTGATATCGCCTGGGTTTGCCGCGCAGAACTGCCTGATGACTTCCTCGACAACCGAACAGACACCGGGACCCATGGCCGCATACCCGGCTGCTGAAGCCGTCGCCAGGGTGGCTTCGGCAGGCGCAGCGTCGGCTTCAGACATCTCGGCTTCAGACATTAATGGCTGCAGTGAGTTGGCAGGTACCGTCGTGGCCGTTTTCCCGGCGGTTGCTGTGCTGGCTGCCGCCGCGGCAACTTGCCCAGGACTTTCTGCTCTCTGCTGCGCCTGAACAGGCAATCCGGCCCACAGGCTGCTGCCTGCCACTACCAGCAGAGTATTGATGATGAATCGGCGTACAGACAGACTAGGCATTTTGGCTATATCAGGTTGATCAGCGGATTATTGTAGAAGACTGCTGCACGCCTGTCTAAAGGCGTGCAAAATATTATGCTGCCTCCCATAAACAAAAGGCAGGCCCGGAGGCCTGCCTTTTGGGGATTTACCCGATTCGGGTTCATGCGGGATTGGGCTCCGCACCGGCAACACTTTCTGCTGCCTTGCCCATGGTACTCGGGGCGGTGGCCGGCTTGTCCGTGCCTATTTTGAGGAAGCACAGGGCACAGGCTGCCAGGAAAGAACCGGCGGCCATAAAGATGGCCACGGTGGGCAGTGAAGACCCGCCTTCCATCAGCAAACCGGCTACCCAGGGCGAGGCAATACCGCCTATGCGGCCGACACCGATCACAAAACCGGTACCGGTGGCACGCACATGGGTCGGGAAGGCGTAAGCCACAATGGAGTACAGGCCGGAAATACCGGCGTTACCAAAGAAGCCTGCAGTCGCGGCCAGCATACCCATGGTCCGCAGGTCGGCCGGTGTGTTGCCGAAGACCAGAATAAATACTGTCGTGATGAACAGAATGGTGATGGTTAGCGGCTTCAGACCAATCTTGGCGGTCAGTATGCCGAAGACTGCACCACCCAGCGCGCCACCGAAGTTCGCCCAAGTCAGGACGTAACCAGCTGAAGACGGTGCAAAGCCCATGTCCACAACAATCTTCGGGGTCCACTTGAGAATGAAGTAGAAGGTCCAGATATGGCAGAAGTAGGCCAGGGTGACAATCAGGGTGGTGGCGATCAGGGCCGGCGAGAATATGTCCTTGACGGATTTCTGCTTTTCGGACTCGTCCACGACAGGCAGTTCAGTGGTCGTCGGCAGTTTCAGCTTGGTCAGGCCGTCGTTGATTCGGGCCAGGGCATTTTCAGGTTGCTTGCGGGCCAGCCAGTGCACGGATTCCGGGACAAAGAAAAAGACCAGCGGGAACAGGACCGCGGTGACGCCGGCACCGAAGTAAAACACCGAACGCCAATCGTACAGGCTCAGCAGGTACGAGGCGAACATGCCGCCAAAGGTTCCGCCCAGCGGATACCCGATAACCATCAGGGAAATACACAAGCTGCGCCATTTCACGTTGGAAAACTCAGCCACTGTGGCATTGGTACAGGACAGCATGCCGCCGATACCCAGGCCGGTCAGGACGCGGTAAAACGCCAGCTGGTAGGGATTGGAAGACGTTGTTGCCAGCACCATGCCGCCAGCCATGAAGATCAGACAGCCCAGCAGCACCGGCCGGCGGCCATGCTTGTCGGCCAGACCGCCGATCAGGACAGAACCGATCATCATACCGACCAGTTCCATACCCATCAGCAGTCCCAGGTTACCCAGGTTGACACCCCACTCAGCGGAAATACCGGGCGAGGCAAAGCTGATGGCAAGCACATCGAAACCGTCCATCGCGTTGAGCAGGACGGTCAGGGCAACGACGATAATCATCGGCGTGGTCATTTTGGATTGGTCAATTATCTGGCGTGGATCAGATGGCGTGTTCATGTTACTGGTTTCCCCTGTTGGTAAAGGCTGTTACTTCGCAGGCCTTGTTTCGGGCTGTTGAATTTTCAGGCCGGGCCTCCTGTAGTCGACACAGGCCGGATCGGTTTAATTGGCGAATGTATTATTTATTGTTTTTGCATTAACTCCGAAAGGATAATCCACCCATGGGATCAAGACAAGGAAAGCATGGCAACCCGGGGGCTGCCCCCTTTCTGGATTGTTCCTGAACCCTACTCTATACTCACTGGCCCTGACACCAGCACCTCCTGAATCCACATTTGAATCAGCAAGACATGCATCCAGCTACTGAACCTATGCCATACCCTGCCCACACCAGAGTGTTCACCCGTTTGCTCACCGCGAGACTAACCCGGTTACTGACGTTATGCCTGGTGACAATGGCTGGCCTGGCAGGCACTCTGGCCACAGCTCAGGCGCAGGAGATCGGCACGCAATCGCTGGATAACGGCCTCACCCTGATTACCGGTACCGGCACCAACATCCTGGTCAAACAGGTTGCCAACGGCGATGCCGTAGTCATTGATGGTGGCCTGCAAGCCTATGCTGACCAAACCCTGGCCGCGATCCGTGAGGCCACCGATGATGCTGATATCGCCCTGCTTGTGAATACCCACTGGCACCCGGAACAGACTGGCCTCAACCCGGTACTGGGAGCCCGCGGTGTCAGCATTTTTGCCCATGAAAACACCCGCCAATGGTTGACAACCGCCATCACCTGGCCCTGGGAAAACCGGACCTTTGCCCCCCTGCCTGAAAGCGCGCAGCCGAGCGAAACCTTCTACCACTATGGCGACCTGAATGTCGGCGGCACTACCCTGCAGTATGGCTACCTGCGCCAGGCGCATACCGATGGCGATCTCTACATCTACCTGCCCGAGGACAATGTGCTGCACGGCGGCGGTGTGGTAGACAATGCCGGCTGGCCCCTGATGGACTGGTGGACCGGCGGCTGGATTGGCGGCCTGGCCAATGGACTGGAAGTGCTGCTGGAGATTGCCAATGACGACACCGTCATCGTGCCCGCCAACGGACCGGTCATGACCAAAGCGGAACTGCAGGCCATGCGGGACATGTACAGCACCATTTTCCAGCGCATCAGCGACGGCTTCAGGGCTGCCAACAGTGTCACCGACACCCTCTCCCAGGACCCGACGGCGGAATACGATGCCCGCTATGGCGACCCGGAACAGTTCATTCGTCGCGCCCACGAAAGCCTGGTGCCGCACTATACGCCGGACGCCTGATCCCGCTTAGCCAATATTGTCCGGGAAGTCCCCGTAACTTCCTGTTATCAATAGATTAATGTGATTTGCCAATGGGGATGATCGCGGCCGGTCAGATCAGCGTACATCTGGGAAATATTGCGCATTTTACGTCCCGGTTAATGAAAAAAAGGCCGGAATTCAGTACCATCGAAGCCAATATCCAGCCTGGTCTGCCGGGCTGGCAAAGACACCACAGGAGCACGCGATGTTTATCAGCAAAAAGCACCTTTCACGCCGTACTGTACTGCGGGGCCTGGGAACCAGCGTAGGCCTGCCTCTGCTGGATGCCATGATTCCTGCCGCCACGGCGCTGGCCCAGACAGCCGCCGTCATTCAGCCGCGCCTGGGCTTTGTCTACTTCCCCCATGGCGCTGTCATGGAAAACTGGGTACCCACCACCACCGGGCGTGATTTCGACGTCTCCCCGATCCTGCAGCCGGCCGCAGCCCACAAGAACAAGATGACCATCGTCTCCGGCCTGCGCAACAAGCCGGCAGAGAGCAATGACCCACACGGCATCGTTGTCGGCACCTGGCTGCGTTGTGTGGCCCCCAACGACAACAGCGACCCCAGCAAGGGCGTCACTGCAGACCAGATTGCGGCCCAGCAGATCGGTCAGGGCACCACGTTCCCGTCCATTGAAGTCGGCACGCCCACAGGCGGCCCGTGCGCCCCTGGCTTCTCGTGCTCCTTTGGCAGTTCCATCGCCTTCCCGACGCCGGATGTCGGCTTGCCTGCCGAAAACAACCCGCGCAAGCTGTTCTTCCAGCTCTTCGGTCAGGGCGACAATGCCGCTGAACGCGATGCCATCGTCAACGAAACCGGCAGCATCCTCGACTCCATCATGGGCGATGCCACCAGCCTGCAGAAAAAACTCGGCGCAGAGGACGTGGCACGGGTGGACAACTATCTTGAATCGGTCCGCGAAATCGAACGTCGCGTCCAGATGATGAAGGAACAGGACCTGAGCGGCGTGGACATTCCTTCCGCACCTGTAGGCATTCCGAACAATTTCGAGGATCACCTGACGATCCTGTTTGACCTGCTCGCGCTTTCCTACCAGATCAACCTGACCAACGTCGCCACCTTCCTGATGGAGAAGGAAGTCAGCATGCGTACCTACGGCAACCTGGGCGTCACGGAGGCATTCCACCCGCTGTCGCATCATGGCGATGACCCGGACAAGAAAGCCCGTCTCACCCGCGTGCAGGCGTTCCACACCCAGGTCTTTACCAAGTTCCTGGACAAGCTCGACAACATGCCGGAAGGCGATGGTACGGTGCTGGACAACTCCATCATCCTGTTTGGCTCCAACATGAGCAACAGCGACAAGCACAACCAGGATCCGTTGCCCAGTGCGGTCTTCGGTCTTGGCGGCGGCACCATCCGTGGCGGACAACACCTGGCCTACAACCAGGATACGCCGCATGCCAACCTGCTGCTGACCCTGCTCAACCGCGCCGGTGTCGCCCAGGAAAGCTTTGGTGATGCCACCGGTGAACTGGCGGAAATCTGATTTGATACGCCCTGCTTCCCGCAGTCACGCTGTCATGCAAAATCTGCTGCAACGGGTTTGCCTGCTGCTGGCCATGCTGACTAGCACGAGCCTGTTCGCTCACGGCAACCTGGCCGACGTCGTAGCTGATGGCAAGCGCGACCATGCCCTGGACATGATTGCCGAGGGCACTGATGTCAACGCCGTTCAGTCCGACGGCACCTCCGCATTGCTCTATGCCGTGTACCAGGGCGACGAAGCCCTAGTCGATGCCCTCGTGAAAGCCGGGGCCAGCGTTAATCACCGCAATGACTATGGTGCTAACACCATGGGCGAGGCCGCCATGCAGGGCAATGTGGCCATTCTGAACAGCCTGCTGGCGCATGGCGCGGATCCGAACCTGGCGAACCTGGAAGGCGAAACGCCGCTGATGGTTGTGGCCCGTGCCGGCAACCTGGCAGCCGCCGAACTGCTGCTGGCACACGGCGCCGATATCAATGCCCGCGAACAGTGGGGCGGCCAGACCGCCGCGATGTGGGCAGCTGCCCACGCCCAGCATGAGATGCTGGCCCTGTTGATCGATCATGGCGCCGACATCGACCTGAAAAGCACCGCCCGCGTGTGGGAACGCACCATGCTCAACGAGCCGCGGCCCAAGGACATGAACAACGGTGGTTTTGCGCCGCTGCATTATGCCGCGCGTGAAGGTTGCACCGAATGCATCACAGTACTGGCCGCAGGTGGCGCCGACCTGAACACCATTGACCCTGACCGGGTTTCGCCGCTCAACCTGGCCCTGATCAACATGCATTTCGAAACGGCCATGGCCCTCATTGAGGCCGGCGCCGACGTCAACCAGTGGGATATCTTCGGCCGGGCCCCCCTCTACAATGCCATCGACCTGAACACCATGCCGGTAGGTGGCAGACCGGATATTCCATCCCCGGGCACTGCCACAGGCTACGATGTCGCCAGGGTGCTGCTGGCAAAAGGCGCCAATCCAAATATGCAACTGAAACTGCGCCCGCCGTACCGCAATGCCGTTTTTGACCGTGGTGCAGATAACCCGTTGTCTAACGGTGCTACGCCGCTATTAAGGGCCGCCCGCTCCGCTGATACGGAGTCCGTGAAATTGCTGCTGTCCCACGGCGCGCTCGTGGACCTGCCCAACGCCCAGGGGCATACGCCGCTGCTGGTCGTATCCGGTATCCAGTGGCCGGATGATCCCACACGCGGGCGTTACAAGACCGAAGAAGAAAGTATCGAAACCATCCAGGTTCTGCTGGATGCCGGGGCCGATATCAATGCTGTTTCTGGCGACCCGGCTCTGCGCCCCGCTACCAGCGTCGAACTCGATGACCGCTCTGGTGACCGCTATCGCATGAACAGTGTGTATGCCGATGGCCAGACCGCCCTGCATGCGGCAGCCAAAATTGGCTGGAACAAAATCGTCAAATACCTAATCGACCAGGGCATTGCCCAGGAAACCGAAGATGTTGCCGGTCGCACCCCGTTCGAACTCGCCATGGGACGTTATTCCGCCGGCTTCCTGCAGCCGCCACCTGAGCCCCGACTCGACACGGCGCGTCTGTTGCAGGAAGAGTGCATGAAGGACGACAACTGCCGGATCGAAGACCCGGTTGATTTCGCCAATCCTGGCGCCAACACCATCCGCTGATTCCTGCAGGCCGGGCACACTGGCTTGTCCCACCCGAACAATGCAGTATCATGGCCCGGCCACTTAGTCAGGAAGATGTCATGCCCATTGTCCAGGTCACCAACCTCGCCAAAAAATACCCCAAGCCGGATGAGAAAGGCGCCTTCTTCCATGCCGTCAATGGCATCTCGCTGAACATCGAAAGCGGCCAGATTTACGGCATACTCGGTCCCAACGGCGCTGGGAAAACCACGACCCTGGAAATGATTGAAGGCCTCACCGACATCGATGGCGGTGAAGCCCTCGTAGACGGCATTAATGTCACCACGCACCCCTATGACGTCAAGAAAGTCATTGGTGTTCAGCTCCAGGCCAATGACTATTTCGATCACCTGTCCCTCGCCGAACTGATGACCCTGTTCAGCAACCTGTATGGCCGCGACGACGATCCCATCGCCTTACTGAAGAAAGTGAACCTGGCTGAAAAAGCCCATGCCAAACCCGCGCACCTGTCCGGTGGCCAGAAGCAGCGTTTTTCCATTGCCTGCGCCCTGGTCAACGAGCCCAAGGTACTGTTTCTCGATGAACCCACAACCGGACTCGACCCGCAGGCCAAGCGCAACCTGTGGGACCTGGTCAAAAAACTCAATGCCGCAGGCATGACTATTGTGCTGACCACGCACAACATGGAAGAAGCCGAATACCTGTGCCACCGACTCGCCATCATGGATCACGGCGAGGTCATTGCCGAAGGCGAGCCGCAAGAGTTGATCCTGCGCCATGCCCCGGAACCACCCCAAGCGCCTCTGCACGGCAACTTGGAAGATGTTTTCCTGACCCTCACCGGTCATGAGCTGAGGGAATAACCATGTCCAAGGCATTCAAGTTTGCAAAGGTCATGCTGAAAATTCACTCACGGGACCGCCAGGCGATTTTTTTTGGCCTGTTCTTTCCCCTGGTGTTCATGTTCATCATCAGCTTCGCCAGTGGCGGCGACCCCGAGCCCATCGAGCTGGGAATAGTGAACAACGCCAACAACAACATCTCAACAGATTTCATCGCATCACTGGAAAGCACCCTGCTCTTCAACATCACCATTGGTAATGAAGAGGAACTGCGTGAGCAGTTGATCGCCGGTGACAAGACCGTTGTCCTGGTTCTGCCCGACAATTTCCAGGACAGCGGCACGCCCGCCGATCTGACCGTCCTGATCGATGCCTCCCAGGTGCGCCAGGCCGCTATCGTCATGCCGGTACTGCGCACAGCCCTGGTAGACGTGGAACGCCAGTTACGCAATACCGAGCCCCTATTTGACCTGAATGTGGAGGATGTTCAGTCACGCACGCAGAGCTATCTGGATTTCGTGGTGCCGGGCCTGCTGGCCTTCAGCATCATGAACATCGCCATCGCCGGCAGCGGCTTCAACATCGTCGAGTACCGGCGCAAGGGCATTCTCAAACGCCTGTTTGTGACGCCGATTCAGCCCCGTGACTTCATCGGCGGCCTGGTCATCGCCCGACTGTCGATCTGCCTAGTCCAGATCACCGGCCTGATCCTGGCAGCTATCTTTCTCTTTCATGTCGTCTTTGTCGGCAACTTACTGTCGCTTTACCTGTTCATCCTGGTCGGCACGGTGATTTTTCTGTGCATTGGCTTTTGTCTCGGCAGTCTTGCCCGAACCCAGCAGGCCATCATAGCCATCGGCAACCTGGTGACATTTCCGCAAATGATCCTCTCGGGCATTTTCTTTCCGATTGAAGCCCTCCCCGACCTGGTTCAGCCCCTGGCAAAAATGCTGCCGCTGAGCTTTATCTCTACCGGTTTGCGGGAAATCGCCATCAACGGCGCAGGTCTGCTTGAACTGGTGCCGTCCATTATCGGCATGGGGCTATGGGCGGTGGTGGTCCTAGTACTGTCCATCCGGCTGTTTGTCTGGAAGGAAGTGGCAGCCTGAACGGCGTAAAACCTGGGGCTGGTCCTACTGACAAATCAAGGCGCCAAGCGGCAACACCTTGTCGTTGGTGCGAGGATTGTCAAAAGCTGCCCTGCAGCTCCGGCTGCTCTGCACGACGTCCAGGTTGTTGGTGTCATGCTTGACCTCGGCCTGGAAGATGCCGTTTTCATCGGTCATGGCGATTCCCACGACATAATGGATCACCGCATTGGTAACCGGCACGCCGTTGCCATCGACCAAGCGGCCAATAGCAATATTAATCACCTGTGACTGCCAGCTCAGGTTGACTATACTGCCCGGGTAGAGGGTTTTGCGGTAAACCCGATTGTTCAGGGTGACCAGTATTTCACCTGTTTCCTGCAATTCCACGTAACAGGTATTGTGGGGGGATACCGGAATCAGCAGCGTTTCGTTGGCACCCCACTGCCCCCGTACCGAGCCATTCACCAGTACATTGAAACGGGCTTGCGCATCGAACTGCCCTTCCACTCGCTCCAGGAATGCACTTTCCGACCGACGCTTGCCCCGGATGGCACTGACGCGTCCGGAAGTTGCGAAACTGGTGCTCAACCGGCCGTTAACCTCCACCATGTCACTGGTGTCGTTATAGCGCCCTGGGATGTCCGCCGTGCCCATCAGGGTATTGGCCAACATTCGTGCCTCCAGTGAGCTGCGGGTATCGTAATCACCACGGACGGTATAAGTATATTCGTTGGCGCCCTGGTTACCGGGATACCAGTTGGATTCATAGCTGCCATGAACCCCGCTGTCCCGGGTTGAGGCATCGTTGGCATATGCCAGCGCCGGGGCATAGACGGTAGAACGGCGATCGCCCTGCATGGCCCATAAATAAAATTGGAGCGTGTGATTAAGCTCGAATTCACGCAGGGCATTTGTCACCGACACCAGCAAACGATCCTTGGTGAACGGCCTTTCGAAGAAAGGGAAAGCCCCTCGGCGGGTGGTCTCCACGGCATAACCAAGGTGGGTTGCCGAACTCATCACAATGGGGGCGGGTAGGCAGCTTGGCGCTGGTGATTTCCGAGAGAATATTCAGGCCACTTTCAAAAAAACGTACCTGGCAACCTCGTGTGTCGAGATAGCTCTGTTACAGAAGCGCACTGAGCACGCTGTCTTCGACAAGATAGATCTGGGCTTTATTGGTCATGAAACTACGGGCTCCATGGCAGTCCTGACCTGGTCAGCCGGCCATCATTAAGAGCAAAATCAGATGTCGACGCGTTCCACAACCGGAAACACGACTACCTGACCAATCTGGATTCGGCCCGCATCAACATCGGGATTGTACTGTCGAAACAACCACATTGGCACGGAGCGTGAGCGTACAAGATTCACCAGAAATTCACCACGGGTGATGCTGTGCTGTTCAGTTTCGGTAATACGCCAGCTCTGGAAAAAGTCTGTCTGCAGGTTGCGATGATATTCACGCCGCCGTTGCTCAAATTCGGCAGCCGTGACGTCGGTCTTGCTGAAATCAAGCTTCAGTCGCTGACCGATAATGACCGGATCATTGTATTCCAAGCTATTGAGGCGCCGGATGTCCGAGGCGCGGACACCCAGCCATTCGGCGTAATGTCCAAGCGTTTCTGCGGCCTGGATTTCTATGGTGTTGTCGTTGCCTACCGTGTAATCGGACGGATCCGACTGCAGATCGGTCAGCAACTGGGCTTCGTCTTCGCGCGCATTCGATTCGACCGCTTGCGCGGTAGAGTCCACCAGCGAAACACTTTCTTCATCTATACCGGCGTCTCCAGCATTGCTGGCGATATCATCCATGTCCTGTGTCGTTTCTTCTGCTTCTTTCTCAGATGCAGCACCCGCAAAGGCAACCACCACCGGAGGCGTATCTGGCACCTCCGGCTCGCTGCTGCGCAGGACCAGCTTCTGTCCGGGAAAAATTGTGCCGTTACTGTCAAGATTGTTCAGGGCCATGACCGTTGCCAGGGGGACACTGTGGCGCTCGGCAATCAGCGACAGCGTATCGCCACGACGCACCTCATACTCGCCACTGGCGGGAATGGCCTGGGGATCGTCGATGTTGACCAGCAGGGTTGGGATGGAGCCGTCCTGTTGCGGGAGCAGTAATGTCTGGCCGATGCGAATGGTGTTGCGGTCACGCAACTGGTTGATGGCCACCAGCTCAGACACGGAGGTGTTGTAGCGGTCGGCAATGACCGACAGACTGTCTCCGCGCCTCACGGTGTAACTCAGATCAGGCACCTGCTCGCTGTACAACTCACTTAGCGCGATTCCTGACACGCTGGCCAGCAAATCCCCCCTGAAGGAGGCACGGTCTATTTTCAGGGCATAGCCCTTGGGCACGCGTTTGGTGCCGGACCACACAGCCGATTGCAGGGCAGGATTATCCCGTTTCAGGTCATCCAGGCTCACTCCCAGACTGTTGGCAACCACGCGAACATCTACAAAAGCATCCATGGTCATGCTTGCAAATTCGGGTGCCCGGTCTCGCAGGATCGGCCCAAAATATTCCTCGGCATGACTGTCTACTTCCAGCGCCGCCAGGAACTGCGGGTAAAAATTGCGGGAGGCGAATCCAAACCGGGGACCGCGATATTCAGCAATGATGCGCCCGATATCGGTGGTACCGACATCTCTTACCGCGCGTGCCATGCCATTGGCACCGTGGTTGTAAGCGGTCAGGGCCAGTGGCCAGGTGCCCAGGGCATTGAAATTGTACTCCAGCAGCGCCATGGCACCCGAAGTCGCCGTGTAAGGATCAAGGCGCTCATCCACCACATAGTCTGCTCGCATGAAGCGTTGGGCTGTCGCCCTCGTGAACTGCCACATGCCGGTGGCGGCGACACGTGAATAAGCACCCGGATGGAAAGAGGATTCAACATGGGGTACCACGGCCAGTTCAGGCGGCAGCTGTTTCTCGCGAATCACATTATCGATATGGTCGCGGTAGGCGCCGGAACGTTTCATGCCTGCCATGAAGCGGTCTGACTGGCCCAACTGCCAGCGCACATTTTCAGCCGCCTGTTCGAAACGGGCATTGGTCGTGTTGGTCCCCCACAGTCTCAACAACTCCTGCTGAGCTGCTGTCAAACCATCACGCTTGCCTGTGGCCAGAACCCGCAGATCATCGCGTATTTTTTCGCGGGTGCTGTTGATGGTGTCGCGATCACGATCGAGTCTGTGGTAAATGATACGCAGGTCATGGGGGTCATGCAGAAAACCGCTCTGGGTGTCGACTTCCGTGTAAACCTTGATCCAGAAATTGATGGCGGGCAGCAGGTTGTCGGAAACGGGGAAGTCACTGGTCGCGGTGTGTCCGGATAATGGCAAAAGCACCAGAATCACGGCGCAAAAACGACTCAAACTGCGGCGAAACATGTGGGTGTAAAAATGGCAAAAAGCGACTGATTTCACGCGCACAGGTTAAATGACAAAACACGGCTTTACAAGCAGGGACACAGCGCCCAGCCCCTGTGCCACGGGGGTTTTACCCCTGGCAAGCTTGCTGCAATGCAACAGGCGACACTGTGGCAACCCCCTCATATTCCCTAGTGGGTCATGGCGTAAATGACGTAGTTCAGGCCGAACCGGTATGCCAGTGCCGTCATGGGTTCCGGATAACAGGCATCATCGGCGTGCTCCCAGGCATCCCCCATGTCCATGTTGAAGTTGATCGCCACGATCATGCGTCCTTCATCATCGTATATCCCGGCCCATTTCTGGGGCCCTTCCAGGCGCGCCTCGGTGGCACCACAGTAATAAAGATGGCGCTCACCCGGAATCTGGGTGACCTGGTCAAGATCATAAAGGGCATGAAAAATACCATGGTCTGGATTCAGTTGAACAATCGGATAGCCAGGAAGAATTTTCTGCAGCGCATTGACCACCACAGTCCACTGGTAGGTGCCATGGAAGTCATCAATGACTAAGAAACCGCCGCGCAACAGGTATTCACGCAAGCGCTCGGCTTCTTCATTGGTGGGTGACCAGTTGCCCTGCCCTACCTGCTGGGCAAACAGCCAGGGGTAATCGTAGAGATCGTCATCCATGATCTGCACGTGCTGACTGTCTTCGGCCACGTTAACGTTGGATAGGCGACGCACGCCACGGGTGAAATGGTATTCTGCCGACGGATAATCAATCGCCCACCAGCCGCGCCTGAAGCCCCAGCGTCCCCTGCCCGCGGTGCCGCCATCAGCATAGACCATGCGTGCCATATGAAATTCTGCTTCAACATGACGATCGGCATCAGGCGCTTGGGCTATCACGATCTGACCGGCCAATACGCCAGTAAGCAGCAGGATGAATACGGACAGGATTTTCATGCAGGGATATCGCGTGAATGATCAGTCAAGGAAGCCAACAGCATAACCAGTTTGGCGAAACGAGTCACGACCACTCTGCCGTTCAGATGTCTTCCAGTCTGAACACATCATAGGCCGGTTCTTCGTAGGGATGCGCCTGCTTCAGGGCCGCCACGACATCCCTTATCAGGCTGTCCTCACACACCAGTTCCACCTTGAATTCGGCCACCTGTTCGATGCCGCCTTTGCTGCCTACAAAAGGATCACTGCCTTCCAGGCCACGAAACTGCCCGGTACCCAGTGTTTGCCAGCAGCAACTGTCGTAATCGCCAATCTTGCCTGCCCCGGCAGCAAAGAGCGCTGCCTTAACACTTTCGAGATGACTTTCCGGCACGAAAAAATTCAGCTTGTACATACGCTTAGCTTACCAGCCCCATCACATGAACAAAATATCTGCCTTGGGGCTTATGGGTTACGCGCAATGACTCCCCTCGCAGGATTGCGTCAGCTTGCCACTACTCAAAGTGTAAATTGAATTCCAGTTAGATATCACAGGAAGCTATCAACGCCAACACCACCCGCTGACTACTGTTTCTGGTATAAATACTGCTCTGATCAAAGAGGGGACTTTATGTTGATGCACACGAAAACACTGGGGATGGCATTCAGCCTAGTCACATTGCTGGTTTCCTGCTCGGAATCAGCACCACCACCCCAACCCACACAGTCAGTCGCCCCACCTGCAGCGGCCAACCAATCTTACAACACCGATATCACCATCCGTGAAATCATGGCTTCCCTGGTCGACCCTCATGCGGACGCTATCTGGAATTCTGTTCGGGTGGTCTCTGATGCCAATGGCATCACCGAATATGTGCCGGAAACCGATGAGGACTGGCTGGCCTTGCGTATCGGTGCAATCAGCATTATTGAAGGCGCCAATGCATTGATGATGCCTGGCAGGCAGGTAGCACCACCTGGCGCGGAAGGTGAGTTCCCCGAGTACGAATTCACGCCTGAAGAGGTGGCCGCCAAACTCACAGCAGATCCGGATTCCTGGATTGGCTTTGCCGGTGGTTTACAGAATGCCGCCTTTGAAATTCTCGGCGCCATAGATGCACGCGACACCGACCGACTTGTTGAATGGGGAGCCCACCTGGATGAGACCTGTGAAGCTTGCCACTCCGTTTACTGGTATCGCGCCGGCATTTAACCACCCTGGCACGACACACTGGCTTTGGGCCACCGTGGCATGTTGTGGTTCAAATTTTAGGAGGCACCAGGCGCATGCTGACCTGAGGCCTGCCCAGTTTAATTTCAGCGTTATTCGAGCCAGTTCCTGGCATTCCGAAACATGCGCATTGTCGGACTGTCTTCACCCCACTGGTCCCCGCGCCAGGAATTGCTGACCGTACGGAACA
>Ga0255776_10000957_pt1 | contig 33395 bp, 26 predicted proteins | sample 071ome_19_FD_179974 | JGI IMG/M metagenome (GOLD analysis project Ga0255776, IMG submission 179974) | Coastal salt marsh microbial communities from the Groves Creek Marsh, Skidaway Island, Georgia - 071413AT metaG (version 2) | ecosystem: Environmental > Aquatic > Marine > Intertidal zone >... | reverse complement strand
CATTGAAGTAGCTGCGCTATGTTTGCATCCGGAATACAGGGATACCGACATTCTTCATGGTATTTTCGAACAAATTTTTATACTAATGATGATGCTTAATAAAAATTATATTATCGCGAGTTCTGATAATTTTTTGATTAAGCTCTATCAATCTATTGGCTTTGAACTCACGCCCTATAGTTTCATCCAGCCTAAGTACAACAATCTTGAGATGTCAGTTCTCATCGTACCAAAAGAAGCAGCATTGGAAAGTAAGAACGTAAAGAAACTGATTTGGTGGCCGCTGTGGGGAGCGGTCAACAAATATCTTCAAAAAAGAAGGGTTATACATACGTCATCAGGACAAAAGTTCAAATCAAAACTTCTGGAAGGACTGTTTAAAACCTTCTTCTTTCTTCGGTTTCGACGTCGCTGGAAAGACTAATCCCCTATCGACAAGAAAATTAAGAATCACCCGATTTGAACTTATCCTGCATAGCCGCCAGATACTCGTCCATTTCATCTTCATTTCTGAAAATCTGAAGGTCTGGAAGCGCTTTCACAATTTCAAAGACTTTGGTGATATGAGCTTGACGATTCGCAACCGCCAGTTGACCACCTTTGGTTTTCATTTGTTTAGTCGCCTTAAAGATAACTCGTAAACCAGCTGAGCTGATAAAATCCAAAGGCTTCATATCCAAAACCAACAAGTCGATTGAATCACTGACTAGTGATGAAATCTTTGCATCCAACTCGGGCGCAGTTTCTGTATCTAAAGAACCACCAATCATAAGGCGTTTTACATTGGCAGACTGTCCTTGTACTTCACTTATGTCTAGAGGCATAACTTCTCCTTAAGCTCCGTTATCCAAATGATTAATTCAACTTTTTAAATCATAGCCTTTTTGTCAGAAAAAAACCTGATTCATATTAAGGAACCTCTGAATAAGCTCCTCTGTTCTGATTCAAAGCAGATCAAATGTCAGTTTCACCTTATTTAAACCCGAGCTTTGATCTCGTTCATAGGACAAGGACCCTGCAAGTTCCTTAATCAGATGAACACCTAAACCTCCAATCTGACATTCATCAGAAGGCTTGCCTAATTCCGGGATAGGCGCTTCTTCGAACGGATTAAACTGAACCCCTGCATCGACAATGTTTACGAGTAACACGCCACCACCAGAAGATAGGATAACTTCGGCAGTATCGCTCTCCGATAAACCGGAATATTTAACGATGTTGGATAACAACTCTTCAGAGCAGAGTTTAACGTCAAATAACTTATCCTCTGGCAAGGCATGCTCTTTCCAGAACGTTTCAATAAACTCAAAAAGAATGTGAATAGACGAGCAAGCCACAGGTAATTGGCTTGAGGCCTGAGCACCCTCTTTTCCGGAGGTTATTGAGCCCGATCTAACCGCGACTCTAATGGCCATCACAGTAATGTCATCCGACTGATAAGTCCCTTCAGCAAAGGCTTTAACACTGCCATAGACCGCTTTGGAAATTGACTTGGCACTGTCGTCTACGCCTTGAGATAAAACGGTTTTCAGGCGCTCCATGCCATAGAATTGATCGTTACTGTTCCTGGCTTCATCAATGCCATCTGTATACAAAAACAGTTTATAGCCCTCGTTAAGTTTCAAACGATTTTCAGGAAAATCAGCATCCGACATCAACCCCAAAGCCATTCCGTTCTCTTGAGGTATTTCATCAAACACACAAGATAACGACTCAGAATCCGTTTGTTGATCAGAACACAATAAAGGGGCCATGTGCCCGCCACTGGCGTAACGTAGTTCCAATGAGTCATGATCGAGAATCCCGCACCATAGAGTCACAAACATACAGGCATCGTTGTTTTTTTCCAGCTCATTATTCAACGCAAACAATAGTTCGGATGGCTCTTTGCCCTGAATAACCAACTGATTCAACAAAGTGATTGTTTTTGCCATAAAGAGGGCGGCAGCGACTCCTTTATCCGACACATCGCCAATGACAAAATAACTCTTCTGTTCATCCTCCGGGTAATGAAAATACAAGTCGCCACCCACAGACTTTGCAGGATCCAGCAAGGCATACATGTCATAAGACGGTCCAGAGAATTCGAAGTTACCTTCTCCTGGCAACATAGCCATCTGAATCTGGGTCGCCGCGTCCATCTCTCCGCGCAATCTGGCGGACAGTGCTGTTTCCTTTTCAAGATCCCGAATGTATTGCTTCAGATGATTCTGCATGTTATTAACCGCTTCAACTAGCGTGTGCACTTCATCTTTACTTTTAACATCCGGGAGAACAGTACTTAAATCTCCCTCACCGATTCTCCCAACCAGACGGGACAAGGAAGAAATGGGAGTAATCACTTTTTTTGTGACCACATGAATCACCACCAGCAACAATCCTAATGTCAGCAGGCCAATGCCAATGATTCGGAAAAGATAATCACGTATGGGGGCCAGAAATTCATCTTCTTCCAACACAACGACGAATGACCAACCGGACGAAGCCAGTTCCGTATGCCCTACTAAACACGCGTCCTCTGAATGAAAGCACTGTGTCTTAATAACACCGGCAGCCTGACCTAATATCTGCTGGGTAAACACTATCCCCTTGGATGGATCATTGGGTGGGTACAAATCACTGATTGGTGAAAGCCTGAATTCCGGATCAGGAAAGCTCATTAATGTGCCCTGATCACTGACCAACATGGCATAACCTGACTCTCCCACCCGAATTTGGTTCATAAAATCGCTCAACCGACTCAGTTCAATATCGGCCGTTACGACACCAATGAACGCTTGATTATCTTCTTGATAAAGAAGCGGAGAAGTAGACTGAAAGATAGGGACGGAATAGGTGACCATTAACACTTTGCCGCCCAACTCATCAAAATAGGGTTCAGACCACACCGGCTGCCCCGCACTTTTTGCATCTACATACCAATTTTGTGAAAGATACTCCGTTGGGCTGTCACGACCTTCGGTCAGATCAAGGCTATTTACCTCGTCACCTTGTCTGAATGCGTAACTGGCATAACCAAATGAATCTAAAGAATAGCGAGGTTCCAAAGCAATAGCCGCGCCATAAAGTTTCGGATTTGATTGAATAAGATCAAACAACACTTTATTAGCTTTTTGCGGCGTAATTGAACTGTATCCAAGTACCAGCCCCAATTTATTGGTGGACTGAACTAAACCATGCAGCATGGTTTCCAGTTCATACACCGATTCTTTTACCGTATCACGCGCCTGTAACCGAGCCTCGGTCAAGACGTGATCTTTCGAAATCACATAACCGATTCCCGAGGTAATACTAAGAATTAAGCTAACCAAGGTGATTAGCCAGGCATTCAATCGACCGGATAAGGTATTCTTAAAATACATCTGACGATCCTTGTTAGGAAGGGATTAGGCTTTACAGAAGTCCCGAATAGCCTGTTGAGCCTGCTCAAGCTCTTTCACACTGATGGCGTCTGGAGATAACGTCGGCAACAATCGTTTAGCGCCGTCAAAAGGCTTAACATCTGCGTCTTCAAGCGCCTGAAGAACTTCTTTTGCTGCCGTTTGGTCGTTACACACCAAGAGTAAATCACATCCCGCCGACATAGCCGCGTTAGCTCGACCTGCGGCTGTAGGTTCAGCCTCTACCGCGCCTTGCATACTCAGGTCATCACTGAAGATCGCACCTTGAAACCCAAGCTCTTGTCTTAGTTCCTGTTGCAACCAACGCGGGGAAAAGCCTGCCGGACGCTCAGAGTCCACCTGATCATAGATCACATGAGCAGGCATGATGCCGTGCAAACCGGATTCAATTAACAAACGAAAAGGAAAAATATCTTTATTCAAGATCTCATCATAACTGCGGGAATCGTGCGGCAACGCGTGATGTGAATCTGCATCAACATGACCATGACCAGGAAAGTGCTTTCCAACGCCACACATACCTGCATGTTCCAACCCGTTCAGCACACAGACAGCCAAATCAGCGACCACATCCGGTCGATCTGAAAACGATCGATCGCCAATCACATCATTCATTTCCAGATTAAGATCCAATACCGGCGCATAACTTAAATCAACACCACACAGCCTTAACTCGGCAGCTAGAACAAAGCCCGAAAGCTCAGCTATTCTCATCGCATAGCGCTGGTGATCGTGGTACAAACGGCCAATTTTCCCCATAGAAGGAATTTCAGTAAAACCGTCTCTAAAACGCTGAACCCGACCGCCTTCATGGTCTACCGAAATAAACAGTTCAGAATTAATGTCTTTGATCTGCTGACACAACCGAGATAGCTGTTCCTTACTTTCATAATTACGACTGAACAGAATCACACCCGCAGTTAGGGGATGAGTCAGTAAAGCGACTTCATCCTCTTCTACTTGCAACCCTCTCAAATCCAAAACCACCGATGCAGTTGAAAGGCTGCCTTGAGGGGAATTATGTGCACATTCAGTCATTAATTTTTCCTTGTAGGACGTTCTTATAGATAATGGTTTGAAGAGCTTATTGTCATCAAGGACGACGGATCTGTTTTAGGGCTCTTCCATGTTCAATCTTCAGTTCTTATGATTCAGTAATTAGCACTCGAATACCGGGTGAAATTAAATCAAAAAGATCAATCACATCGTGGTTTCTCATACGAACACAGCCGTGTGAAAGCGGCACCCCCATGGGTTCTGTATCTGGCGTACCATGGATATAAATATAGCGCCTCATTGAATCCCTATCACGCAATCGATTCTTACCTGGCTCACAGCCTGACAGCCAGAGGATACGCGTTAAAATCCAGTCACGGTTGGGGAATTTCTCAGCCAAGGTTGAAGAGTAGATTTCACCGGTAGGACGACGCCCCACAAACACCGAATTCAAAGGCTGACCATCACCAATCTTGGCTCGAACAATATGCTCGCCTCTGGGCGTTTTACCGGAGCCATTTTGCTCACCGGCTCCATTTTTGGCAGTCGACACAGAATACGATCGTAACACCTGACCTTCTTCCACCAATTCCAGCCGTTGATTCTGGATTGAAATACGAATAAAACTGCCAATCAAAAGCCTCATCTCCCATCCATGATTTGATTACCTCATCCTACGCGAAAGGCTTGATGAATTATAGAAGCTAAAAAACCGGTCGTGACGAGATAAATAGTGTGTAAACGTCACTTAAATGGTTAAAATAGCCCCCACTTTGCCAATGGCCCATTAATCCATCGGAATCGATCCATAATTTATGTCCTCCGTCCAAATATTCAAACTCGATTATCTCCGTGATTCCTTCGCCGTTTTCCGTCGAATTCAGGGTTATGAGTATCCGGTCATGCTGGAAAGTGGCCGAGGACGTTATACCGATTTGATGGGACGTTTCGACATTCTTTCAGCCGAACCTCATCGTGTAATACAAGCCACAGAAAGCTGTCATGGAAAACAACTACTGGAACAACTGAACCAGTGCCTGGATGCGCTTCAGATTTCCGATGAGTCTCTGCACGAACGTCATCAACACCTTCCCTTTATTGGTGGTGCGATTGGCTTTCTGAATTACGACTTTGGTCGTCAGTTGGAAACATTGCCTTCTAACGCTGAAGAAGACATCAGCCTTCCTTCCGCCTGGTTTGGCATCTATGGTTGGGCGTTAATCACCGACCATTTAAAAAAAGAATCCTGGCTGATCTACGACCCTGAGCTCACCCGTTTTTGCAGCTCTGATCTGATGGATATACTTGAGTTTGGCCCGGAACAAACACGAGAGTCCTTTGCCTTATCCAGCCCATTTAAAAGCAATCTGACGCACGATCAGTACCTTGAACGATTTGCGCGATTGCAGGATTACATTCAATCCGGTGACTGCTATCAGGTTAACTTTGCACAGCGCTTTTCAGCAGAATGCCAAGGCGATTCGTTTGACGCGTTCGATAAGATTTCCCGAAAAATCCCAACCCCCTTCTCTGCCTTTTTTCAGTTAGGCCAATGGGACGTCATCAGTCACTCGCCAGAACGTTTTCTGGAATTAGAGGGCTCAACTGATCGTCAGAAAGTGACGACCAAACCTATTAAAGGGACTCGCGCTCGAGGGCATGATGAATACTCGGATGAGCAACTCAAAAACGAACTGGCTTCCAGCACCAAAGATCGGGCTGAAAATTTGATGATTGTAGATTTACTAAGGAACGATCTGAGTAAAGTCTGCGCCCCCTTCTCCGTCAAAGTACCCAAGCTATTTGAGATTGAAAGCTACCCTAACGTCCACCATTTAGTTAGTACCGTGACCGGAGAGCTAGCCGATGGACAATCCGCTACCAGCCTTCTGGCTCGAAGTTTTCCGGGTGGATCCATCACTGGCGCACCCAAGATCCGAGCAATGGAAATCATTGATGAATTAGAACCTCACCATAGATCACTCTACTGTGGTTCGGTGATATACATCAGTCGCCATGGAAGAATGGACAGCAGCATCACAATTCGGACGTTGGTAAGGGATCAGAATAGCATTCACGCCTGGGGTGGCGGAGGTATTGTGGCTGATTCAGAAGCCGAAGCTGAATATCAGGAAACCCTCACCAAGATTACGCCACTGCTTAGAGCCATTGATAAAAGTTAGAGCGATTGATAAGAATTAGAGCATTAGATGAGAATGCGATTGATTACTGGGTCAAACTGGCCAGTGATAAAGCGTCACCGACCAAGATCGCTTCCATATCACCAGGAACAAGACGACTCTCGTGGTTCAGATATTCCCGACTGATGTAATCACGATGATAGAAAATTCGATCTAATACCTTCCTGGAGTTAAGACGCTGCGCCGTTGCTTTAAATTCTTCGATTCGATCAACATGCTGTGACCTCTTCGATAAATACAAATCAGCCTTCGCCATCGCCAATTGGAAGATACGTTTCAACTGCGTAGGATCGACACCCAGATCATCAATGCTATAAAAGATTGATTGATCGGCACTGATAACCACATCAACATGATCACGCATCAACATGCGTAAGCCTTGGTTCATGTCTTTCACCGGTATCTTGTTCAATGTTGGATGATCGTCAAACGCAGAACCGTATTTAGAACCTCGAACGTAAGCAATTCGCTCACTGCCTAACTGATTCAAGGAGGTTATGACTGGGTGATGCTTTTTACTTACTGCAATGATCGCAGCTTCAATCACCAATCCCAAGGGATGGCCAATTTTTTCAGAATGCGGGCTTTTGAACAAAACGGCCAGATCAGAAGATCCGCGCTCAATATCGACCAATACACGCGGATAAGGTCTCAGACGATTCGAAATAGGTTCTTGGAGTTCATCGCTGAATTCCCGAGCTAATTCAACCAGTAGCCCCTGATGCTTGCCATCCTCTTTTTCAATGCCCCACGGCATTACATTACTGGTCGCCATGTTTAATGTTGCTTGTAATGATTGTTGAGTCTGACGTTCGTCCGCGCTTAAGAAAAAAGGCTGTGCAAGAGCGAGTAAAATGAATAAATACTTCAAAACAAACCTGATGCTAATAATTCAAAATAGGAAGGCATTATACCTTCCCATAGCGCTCTATCAATTGATCAATCGGAATTGGCTTACAATAGAAGTAACCCTGCGCAAAATCACAACCGAACGTTTTCAGCATTTCGTTATGTTGTTCGGTTTCCACGCCTTCAGCCAAGACATTTAAATCCAACTGTTTAGCCATTGCGATAATAGCCGTCACGATGGCCTTATCACTGTCATCATCAAGAATATCTCGAATAAAGGTCTGATCAATTTTGAGTACATCAATCGGGAAGCTTTTCAGGTAACTCAGGGAAGAATACCCAGTGCCAAAATCATCAACAGCCAGCGTGATGTTCAGTCCCTTTAAATCATTCAAAGACTTAATGGTTCCCTTAATATCGTCAATCAAAATACTTTCAGTCAGCTCAAGCGACAAATATTGTGGTGCAAGCTTATATTCTCGCAAGGAGCGCTGAATAACCTCACACAAGTGTTCGCCATTCTTAAACTGATGGGCTGACACATTCACAGCGACTTTAACGTCATCTAGGCCAGATTGATGAAGCATATTTACTTCTCTGCAAGCCGTCTCGATAACCCAGTCGCCAATCCTGCCAATCATTCCAGTGTCTTCTGCCAGCGGGATAAACTCCGCCGGCGATATAATTCCGTGATCCGGGTCTATCCAACGAATAAGCGCCTCTAGACCGATCATTTTACCCGTGACCAATTCAATCTGAGGTTGGTAATATAGCTGGAAGTGTTCGTTATCAATCGCCGTTCGAATTCGATTTTCCAGCAATAGACGATCATGGGCTTTGGTGTTCAAATCATCACGATAGAACTGAAAATGGTTCTTTCCTTCTGACTTAGCGTGATACATAGCCAAATCGGCATTACGCATTAATTCATCACTGTTATCGGCATCTTGAGGATGCATGGCGATACCAATACTTGCACCTACTTGCACGGTCCCCTCTTCCAACACCATAGGTTCACTGAGCGATCGAATGATACTGTCTGCCACATCCGTAATACGTTCCAGGGTAGCGCCGCCTACGAGAATGGCAAATTCATCCCCTCCCAGTCTCGCGATGGTATCTTCCTTACGAACGCAATTCTGAAGGATCAGTGCTACTCGCTTCAGCAAGCTATCTCCCACATTGTGACCTAGTGAATCATTTACGGTCTTGAAGTTATCCAAATCCAACAACATCACAGCTAACGACGCATCATTTTTCCGATCCAGCCGACTGAATTCCTGCTTAAAACGATCAGCAAGCAAACGACGGTTAGGCAAGTGAGTTAATGGATCAAAAAATGCCAGCTGTTTAATGGTTTCCTGCGCTTCATGCAGTTCGGTCTGATCGCTGGAGGTTGAAACGTATTGAATAATTTTATTGTTTTCATCCTTAACACTAAAAATCGACTGATCCGACCAATAGTAACTACCATCTTTTCGTTTATTCTGGATCTTACCCTGCCACTCCTGACCGGATGACAAAGCATCTTTGATCTCCTGAATGGTCTTACCTGAAGTAGATTCACTTCGAAGGATATTCGGTTTCAAGCCCAAAACTTCATGGGCATGATAACCCGTCAATTCAGTAAAGGCGCGATTCACGTATTCAATACGCGACTCAGTATCTGTAATGATAATAGAGTTAGCACTCTGCTCCACTGCCTGAGACATATTGTGAAGTTTCATTTCAGCAATCACACGACGCTGCTCCTTCTCAATCGTGTCCAGTGCAATACTCAAATCATTACTTAAACTGGTAAGTAGAAACACCATCTGTTCATCAAACACTTCCGGAACTGCAGAATATATGGCGAGAACTGCAACAACCTGATGGCTAGACTTAATTGGTACAGCAGCAACCGCTTGATAGCCTCTCTTAACCGCTTCGTCGCGCCAAGGTAAGAAATTCGGATCATGTGCGGTATCATTAACGAACGTTACTCGCCCCAATTTTGCCGCCAGACCCACTGGACCTTTTGCAAACTCTGAGTCATCGAGTTTCACTTGCAGAACATCCAGATAATCATTTTGATCGCCCGCAGAACAGATTGGCTGAACGGAATAATGTTTAAGAAGTCCCACCCAACCTAATAGGAAGCCACCCGTATCCACTACAATATCGCAAATGCGTTGCAGCATTTCTTCTTTAGAAACAGCACCAATAATGGCCTGATTAAACTGGGTCTGAACATTATATAATCGGTTAAGTGTTGTTAATCGATCCTGAGCAACCTTGGCATCGGTAACATTACGGCGAACATGAACCATACCAGCCTGATGATCACCAAAGGTAATAGAGCTTAAACTGAGCTGATACCACTGATCGTCATTCGGGCATTGAAATACAACATCATCAATCACTTTTCCTTGATCAATAGCCATACAGACAGAGCAGTCTTCTTCAGAATGGGAAGCATCATGTTGCAATTGATGAATAGAAAGCCCCAAACACGCCTCTTTCTCCTTCGCCAAGGTTTTACAGATTGCTTTGTTAACCTGTCTTACACGTCCATCACGATCCACCAGAGCGATCTCATCCGGAATAGCATCGTAGGTATTTGCCCCACGAGATAGGGCTTTAAAAGGTTCTCTCAGACTAGACTCAATCAATGCAACATAAATTGCCCAAAAAGAAAGAATTTTAAACATATGGCCTATGGCTACTGTTACACCATATATATCGACATATAGGGTAAACGCCAGCTCGGCGAGCACGGTGCAAGCAATTGAAATCAGAATCAGAGCGGTGGTTTTAGTTTCCAGTTTTTTTCGTGCACTGTAATTAACAAAACCGGCTAAAACTAACAGAGTAATAATGATCCACTCATTTAGCACCTTGGTGTCAGTCAGCCCTTCACCATTAGCAAACATGACAGGATAGGCATCAAGAGGGACCAACACCATTAACAGAATAGCCAGCCCCATAATAACGGCGAGTGCACTGTAGCGATTCACCAAAGGCTTAATATAAAAAGGCGCTGTTAGCAACACACAAGCCTCAAAATACCGGGCAATAATCCAGTACTGAAGCGTGGTATTGCTGTCCATAATGGAAACAAAAGGCATGCCTTTAAACGTCAGGGCATGCGCACCATCAATAATGCCCACCCCGAAATAGCCGATTCCAAGCCACATCAAATAATGATTATGGGAAAGAACAAAAGTATTCCAAGCGACCACTAATGTGATGACTGCGATCATGATTGAAAAGGCTTCAGCCAAAGTATGAAATAACAGTGGATTGTGTAACCAAACCGGGATCAAACTGAAACATAAAAGAAACGGAAACCACCAAGCCTTAAGGCTTAAAGCACTCGAATTATAGGTTCCGAAAGTTGGCAACTGAGATAAAGACAACATAAATCCTGATATAACAGAGCATAAACCAACCGTGTTCTAGGCAAACAAGCCGGAACACACAATAAAAAACTAAGGAAATAATAGCTTCAGCTGAGAATTTAACAAGGAAATCAAGGAAGTGGCCTGCTAAAACTTTACTCGAATCAAATATTCCATCAGATACTACAAATTAGTCAATCATAAAAAAACTTGATCAACTTGCAACTCAAACTTTTAATATCCATCTACATAAGGAACTGTCGGCTGATAATTACTTTCTGAATTTCATTGGTACCTTCATAAATTGAGGTCACTCGAACATCTCTTGCCAGTCGTTCAACGGGAGAATCTTTCATATACCCCAAACCACCCAACAATTGCTGAGCGGTATAACACGCCTGATTCGCTTTTTCTGTAGCAAATAACTTGGCCATAGAGGCCTGAGAGCCAAAGTCTTCACCCTGCTCTTTTGAATAGGCGGCCTGCATCAGCAACAAACGTGAAGCTTCCATCTCAGTCTGACGCTCTGCCAACATCCACTGAATGCCCTGAAAATCGGCAATGGCCTGACCAAACTGCTTTCGCTCTTTCACATGCTCGATAGCCAACTCCAACGCTTTTTGCCCAAGCCCCAGCGCTAATGAACCGATACCAATGCGACCACCAGCTAATTCAGACACTGCAATCTTAAAGCCCCTATCAAGCGAGCCAAGCAGTGCGGATTCTTCAACTACACAATCAGTAAACACCACCTCATTTGTAGCCGATGCCAGTTGCCCGGTCTTTTTTTCTTCTTTGCTGATAGAAATGCCCGGATTGTCCCCATCCACAAGAAAACAACTGATACCCTTCCCTTTAGCAGCGGTTGGATCAGTGACAGCCCAAACCACAAACACACCGGCATACGCTGCACTGGTGATGTACAGTTTGGTGCCATTGATAACCCACTTCCCGTCTTTTTTGACTGCCTTGGTGGTCATGCCTGCCGGGTCAGATCCTGCCCCGGCTTCCGTCAAACAAAAAGCCCCTGCTGTAAATTCGCCACTACACAGTTTAGGAAGATAGGTGTGTTTTTGCTCTTCGGTTCCAATGCTTTGAATAACTTCGGCCACCATGTTGTTCACCGATACGGTTACGGCTGTGGAGGCACAACCTTTGGCAAGTTCAGTAATGGCAAGACTAAAGGCTACAGATCCAGCTTCTGTTCCACCATAGGCCTGTTGGATGTTTAGCCCCATAAAACCCAGATCGGCCAGTTTCTTTAAGTTTGAAAGAAACAGCGGCCGTTGGTTCTTATTTTCAACAAGAGAAGCGTTAGGGAACAGTTCAGAATCAGCAAATTTCTGAGCAGTTTGCTGAATCATGACTTGCACGTCATTAAGATCAAGGTTCATGAGAGAATCCACTGATAGGCTGTAGTTTAAGAATAGCTTGATTAAGCAATTAACCTATCAGAGGGAAAGACAGCAGATAATGGCAGAAGCGCTCAGTTAGAGTGGCCGGAAAATTTATCCGAGGGTTTATCCTTTAACAGCTAAACTCAGTGCATTTCTAGCAAGAGCATCCAGATCCATATCGCCTTCTTCGTCATACCAGTTAACGGTCCAGCTCAATGCGCCAGTCAGCAAACGACGAAGAATGAACGGATCGATCACCACCAAACCATCGTCTTTGGCTTCATTTAATGCATCCAGCCAAAGCTGCTCATAAATATCTCGCAAGCCAAGAATATGCGCCTGACTATCTTCGTTCAGGCTACGCCATTCAAAGACCAATACCGTCATGGCAGCACCGGTATCACCAAGAATCGAAGCTAACTCACACTTGATCAAAGCAAGCACTCGGTCTTTGGAATTATCAGCCTCGGCCAAAGCGGCCTTCATGGTTTCGGTATTCAGAAGAATGGCTTCTTCCATGACCGCACGAAGAATTCGTTCTTTGTTTTTAAAGTGATGGAACAGACTTCCTGAAAGGATACCCACCTCTGCAGCCAGATCTCGCACCGTCGTTCGTTCATAGCCTTTATCCCTGAACAAACGTGCAGCGGCTTGAATCAAGCGCCCTTTGGCACTTTTCGGGTCAGTAATAATTCCTTCTTCAACTAACTTCTTTAACACGTACTTCGTCTCCTGTTCCAGCGATGGGATTATGCACCATCACCTGACGTTGGTCATCACCAAATCAAACGATCACTGATTCAGGAACCTCTACACTCAACTAAGCATAATAAAAATCCGACTATTTACAAACCAAGCGCTTGCTTGGTAAAGTACACCCAAATTACAAATAAGGGTAAAAAAATGCCAACCAAGCCCGACGCGTATAGAAAAGTGAGAATTGGCTGTGCCTCAGCCTTTTGGGGTGACACTGCAGCAGCGGCACAACAACTCGTTGCTGGCGGAAACCTTGATTATCTGGTCTTTGATTATCTGGCAGAAGTGACCATGTCGATTCTTGCCGGGGCTAAAATGAAAAACCCTGAGTTAGGCTATGCCACTGACTTTGTAGACACAGTCGCACGTGTTCTTCCACAGCTCGAACAACAAAACATCAAGGTCATCAGCAATGCGGGCGGTGTTAACCCTAAAGCCTGTGCTCAAGCAATAGAATCAGCCATTGAAAAAGCCGGCTTATCCCTGAAAGTGGCTCTGATCGAGGGCGATAATCTTACTTCAGAGCAACCCAAGTTTGCGGATCAAAACGTCACTGAAATGTTCTCGGGTGAACCCTTACCCAAACAATGCTTGAGCCTGAACGCCTACCTTGGAGCCACGCCGATTAAAGCAGCGTTGGATCAAGGAGCCGACATTGTCATTACAGGTCGTGTTGTCGACAGCGCCGTGGTATTAGGTCCACTAATGAGTGAGTTTGGTTGGAATGAAAACGACTACGACCAGCTCGCTCAGGGATCTTTAGCCGGCCATATTATTGAATGCGGTGCTCAGTGCACAGGCGGCAATTTCACTGACTGGGAAACGGTTCCCGGATACGAAAACATGGGTTTTCCTATTGTGGAATGTGAAGCCAATGGTGATTTTGTCGTTTCCAAACCTGACAACACCGGCGGACTGATCAATCGATTTACGGTCGGCGAACAGCTTCTCTATGAAATCGGCAACCCTCAAGACTACCTACTCCCTGATGTACGTTGTGATTTCAGCCAGGTGCAGCTGGAAGAGATCGCTACCAATCAAGTTAAAGTTACTAATGCAAAAGGCCATCCGCCAACCGATAAATACAAGGTGGCAGCCACCTACATGGACGGTAACCGCTGTACTGTCAGTTTCTTAATGGCGGGGATGGATGCCGATAAAAAAGCAAAACGCGTTTCAGAAGCCATCATCACACGAGTGTCAGGTCTTTATAAGATGTTGGGGTGGGATGACTTCACCGATTACGACATCGAGATTTTGGGCACAGAAACCACTTACGGAAAGCACGCCAGGATTCCTAGCCCTCGTGAAGTAGTAGTAAAGATTGCAGCTCGCCATAACGACAAACGCGCACTGGGGTTATTTGCTAAAGAAATCGCACCTGCCGCTACGTCTATGGCGCCTGGCATTACCGGCCTGGTGGGCGGTCGCCCTAAAGTCAGCCCGGTCATCAAACTCTTCTCATTTTTGGTGGATAAAACATCCATCACGCCAAGCTGGCAGTCAGCTGATGTGTCTGAAAACGTAAACATCATTATTCCAGAACAAAGTGATCTTCGAATCGAAAAGAACGTATCCATAGCAATTCCGGATATTCATGAAAACGAGGAATTTACAGAAGTCCCTCTTGTCACTTTAGCCGTGGCACGCAGTGGTGACAAAGGCGATAGCTGCAACATTGGCGTTATGGCCAGACACCCCGAATTTCTGCCATTCATTCAGGCCAGTCTGACCGAAGCTCGAATCGCTGACTTCATGTCACACCTACTTTCTGAGAAAAGCCAGGTTCAGCGCTTCGCCCTACCTGGATTTAACGCCCTGAACATTCTGATGACCTTTGCTTTAGGCGGTGGTGGTATTGCCAGTCTTAGAACCGACCCGCAAGGTAAGGCACATGCTCAGCAATTGCTGGAAATACCCGTTCGCATTCCCACTCGCTTATCAAAGCTAGTCGATTAAGAAGAGATACCAATGACGCACTTAGATACTCAAATTAATTCAGACTCGCAGGCCTTCAAAGAAAACTACCAAGCCTTTAAAGAGGCCATTGGTGAATTGCGAGACATTGAGAGCAGCATTCGCACAAATGAAGAAAAGTCTCGCGCCAAATTTGAAAAGCGAGACAAGCTGCTTCCTCGTGAACGGCTGAATTTATTACTCGATCAGGACAGCCCTTTCATTGAACTCTGCGCCCTTGCCGGCTACAAAATGTATGACGATAAAGACGGCAGCACGGCAGGCGGAGGTTTCATTGCCGGCATCGGTTATGTATCCGGCATCAGATGCATTGTTCAGCTCAACAATAGTGCCATCAAGGGCGGAACTATCTCTCCTTCAGGTCTGGAAAAAACCTTAAGAGTCCAGCACATCGCCCTCGAAAATAAACTGCCGTTGGTAACCCTTGCCGAATCCGGCGGGGCAAACCTTAACTATGCAACCGATGTATTTGTTCCAGGTGCGCGTGCGTTTGCCAATCAAGCGCGCTTATCCGCTGCCGGCATACCACAAATCACAGTCGTTCATGGCAACGCTACGGCCGGAGGTGCTTATCAGCCGGGGCTGTCTGACTATGTCATCGTGGTTCGAAACCGAGCCAAAATGTTTTTGGCAGGCCCACCGCTGTTGAAAGCCGCGACCGGAGAAATCGCTACCGATGAAGAACTGGGCGGCGCTGAACTTCACGCCTTTGAAGCAGGTACCGCAGAATACCTTGCAGAAAATGACGCCGATGGCATTCGCATCGCTCGAGAAATCATGAGCTCACTTCCATGGAATGAAAACCAGCACACCACCATAGAACGAGACTTTGACGAACCTGAATATCCGATTGATGAGCTACTCGGCCTAGTTCCTTGTGATCTTAAAAGACCCTATGACGTCCGAGAGATTCTGGCGCGTCTGGCCGATGGTTCAGAGTTTCAGGAATTTAAGCCCCAGTTCGATCAGCAAACCATCTGCGGTTATGTCCGTTTTGGAGGTATGGCGTGCGGCATCATTGGGAACAATGGCCCTATCACTCCAAACGGCGCAAACAAGGCAGCCCAATTCATTCAGCTCTGCGATCAAAGCAACACTCCGATTCTGTTTCTCCATAACACCACGGGTTTCATGGTAGGCACCAATGCTGAACAAAACGGCATCATCAAACATGGTTCAAAAATGCTGCAAGCCGTAGCAAATGCCCGCATTCCCAAACTCTCCATTGTCGTTGGAGGATCCTATGGTGCGGGGAATTACGCCATGTGCGGCCGAGGCCTTGACCCTCGCTTCATCTTTGCCTGGCCGAACAGTAAAACAGCGGTCATGGGTGGTCCACAAGCCGGCAAGGTACTTCGAATTGTTACAGAAGAAAAGCAACGCAAGATGGGAATGGAACCCGATCCCAAAGTGTTGGATATGATCGAACAGACCACTGCGAAAAAACTGGAAGACGGCTCAACCGCACTCTATGGCACCGCTCGTCTTTGGGACGATGGACTGATTGACCCAAGAGATACACGACTGTTGTTAATTGAACTACTCGATCTTTGCAAAGAAGCAAACGTCAGACAGCTCAACAGTAACCAATTTGGCATTGCCCGCTTCTAGCAGGGATTGAAAAAGGATAAGAACAATGAGATTCACTCAAGAACACAAAGAACTGGCCAGAACCGTTCGCAACTTTGTCGAAAATGAAATTAATCCTCACGTAGACGAATGGGAAAAAGAAGGCATTTTTCCCGCAAAAGAGGTCTTCAAGAAGATGGGAGACCTGGGTATTTTAGGCATTAGTAAACCGGAATCGGCTGGTGGCATGGGCCTGGATTACAGTTACGAAATGGTTGCGGCCGAAGAGTTTGGCAACATTGACTGTGGCGGCATTCCAATGGCCATCGGCGTACAGACCAATATGGCCACTCCAGCGCTGGCTCGTTTTGGCAGTGAGGAATTACAAGAAGAGTTTCTTAAGCCAGCGATTGCAGGTGACAAGGTCGCCTGTATCGCAGTCAGTGAAACCGGAGCCGGTTCAGATGTCGCCGGATTAAAAACGAATGCTCGAAAAGACGGCGACGACTATGTAATTTCTGGCAGCAAGATGTGGATTACTAACTCCACTCAAGCCGATTTTGCCTGTCTGCTGGCGAACACCGGCGATGGAAAGCCTCACCAGAATAAGTCCTTGATTGTCGTCCCTCTGGACGCGCCGGGCGTCAGCTTTTCAGAAAAACTCGACAAGTTAGGGATGCGTTCTTCTGACACCGCCCAGATTTTCTTCGATGAAGTAAGAGTACCGCAACGCTATCGAATTGGTGGTGAAGGCGCTGGCTTCATGATGCAAATGCTACAGTTTCAGGAAGAACGACTGTACGTGGCTGCCATGACCTTAAAGCACATGGATAAGTGCATCGCTAAAACCATTGAATATTGCCGTGAGCGTGAAACCTTTGGGCAACCGCTTATCAACAATCAAGTTATTCACTTCCGCCTAGCCGAACTTCAAACCGAAGTAGAAGCTCTGCGCGCTCTGGTTTATCAAGCGGTAGAAGGCTATATCCACGGCGATGACGTCACCAAACTGGCGTCTATGGCCAAGCTTAAATCCGGGCGTCTGGCTCGCGAAGTCGCTGATGCCTGCCTGCAATACTGGGGAGGTATGGGCTTTATGTGGGATAACTTCCTGGCGCGTTCCTACCGCGATAATCGTCTAGGGTCGATCGGAGGCGGCGCCGATGAAATCATGCTCGGTATCATCTGCAAGTTTATGGGCACCCTGCCTTCTAAACCTTCTACTGCAAAGAAAAAGTAGGAGCCCGCTATGACGACCTATGACTTTGAAACGCTAGACGTAAAAGACCACGGCCCAGTTTTGGAAGTTGCTCTTAACCGCCCTCAACTGGCCAATGCCATGAACCTGAAAATGGTTCATGAGTTGATGGACGTGATGTTAATGACGACCAAGACTGAACATCGCATTCTTCTTCTGAAGGGCAACGGTGGTAACTTCAGCGCAGGTGGTGATATTAAAGACATGCAGGCAGCACACAGTGCAGAAAGCCAGGAAGAAAAAGTCGCAGCCTTGTCCGAATTGAACCGCGCTTTTGGTCGCATGATCCAGCTAGCAGACAAACTACCTCTGGTCACCCTATGCGCCTTGCAAGGTGCGGTTTTAGGCGGCGGTTTTGGTCTCGCCTGCGTTTCAGATTACGCAATGTGTGATGAAACCACGGTGTTTGGCCTTCCTGAAACCACCTTGGGTATTTTACCAGCTCAAATCGCACCTTTTGTAGTGAAGCGTATTGGTCTTACTCAAACCCGTCGATTGGCCTTAATGGGGCAAAAATTCAAATCGGATGAGGCGATCTCGCTAGGTATTGCCCATCACAAGGTTAATTCTGAAGACTGGAATACCGAGTTGGAGAAGGCTATCAAGCAGATTATGAAGTGCGGGCCACAAGCCAATCAAGCCACTAAAGCCTTACTGCATACCGTAAACGAGTGTCAGTCTCAAGAACAACTTAACAAAGTTCTTGATCAGGCTGCTGAAGACTTTGCGGATGCGGTACTGAACGGCGAAGGCCGTGAAGGCGCAATGGCCTTTATGCAGAAACGCCTCCCTCAATGGGCTGAGCCAATTAGCTTAAAATGGGCTCAAGACACTGCTGTGCACTCCAATAAAGTAAACCCCAGCAAAGCAAATTCAAGTAAAGAAGAAGGTACAAGCTAATGACGCCCATTAAAAAGCTTCTGATAGCAAACCGAGGTGAAATTGCTTGTCGTGTCATTAAAACTGCTCAGGCCATGGGCATTAAAACCGTAGCAGTCTATTCAGACGCCGATCAAGGCGCTCCTCATGTAGCCCTTGCAGACCAAGCAGTCAATATAGGCCCAGCACCGATTTCTGAAAGCTACCTGGTCATCAACAACATTATTTCGGCAGCGAAAACCAGCCAGGCAGATGCCATTCACCCAGGTTATGGCTTCCTCTCGGAGAACGCTGAATTTGCAAAAGCCTGTGAACAGGCAGGCATTATATTTGTTGGCCCACCAGCCAATGCCATTGAATTAATGGGTTCAAAACGCCAATCCAAACTGGCGATGCTGGACTCTGGTGTTCCTTGCATTCCGGGGTATCAGGGTGAAGATCAAAGTGATCAAGCATTAAAAAATGTAGCGTTGAATATCGGCTTACCAGTGATGTTAAAAGCGTCCGCTGGTGGTGGCGGCCGCGGTATGCGTCTTGTTCACCAACCTGATCAATTGGAAGCCTCTATTCGCTCTGCCCGTTCAGAAGCCCTCAATGCATTCGGCAACGATGAGTTAATCATTGAAAAAGCAGTGATTGCCCCCCGTCATATTGAGATTCAGGTTTTTGCAGACCAGCAAGGCAATACTCTCTATCTTGGCGAACGGGATTGCTCCATTCAACGACGCCACCAAAAGGTCGTCGAAGAAGCCCCCTCTCCTGCGGTATCGGAATCCCTGAGACAGAGAATGGGCGAAGCAGCGGTCAATGCAGCCAAGTCCTGTAACTATGTTGGCGCGGGTACAGTCGAATTCCTGCTAGACAGTGAAGAGAATTTCTACTTCCTGGAAATGAACACTCGACTGCAAGTGGAACATCCAGTGACCGAGCTAATTACCGGCCTGGACCTGGTGGAATGGCAGCTGAGAGTCGCCTCTGGTGAACCACTACCAAAAGTTCAGAATGATATAGAGCTGAATGGCCACGCTATCGAGGTTCGTCTCTATGCAGAAGATCCGTCTCAAGACTTCTGTCCGCAAACCGGTGATATCATTCTTTGGCAAGCGGCACAATTTGAAGGATTTCGGGTGGATGATGGCATTCAAACCGGTCAAACCGTCAGCCCCTTCTATGACCCCATGCTGGCCAAACTGATTGCCTATGGTGACAATCGAGAACAAGCCCGAACACGTTTACTTGAAGGCTTGGAACAAAGTCATCTTGTGGGACTAAAAGACAATCGTCATTTCCTCACTGAAATCCTGAACACCAAGTCATTCCGGGAAGGTCAGGCGACTACCGCCTTTATTGAATCAGAGTTCGCCAACAATGATTCCATGAAACCATTAACACCGGATTTACATACCACTACCATCGCTGCATTTTTGTTGTCAGGCCAAAGTGAATGGAGCACCACATCATTGGGAAGTAAGCCTTGCATACTTCAATCCGCAGCAGGCGACAGTAATGACTGGCAGCAAAAAGTTTCGATTAATCATGAAATAAACAGTGATCATCAGGCTCTGCTTTCAGTGAAGGTAGACGACCAGACACTGCAGGTTGAGATGTTCTCTCAAACCACTAACGGCGATCTTCAAAATGCAGAAATACTGGTCGACGATGTGCTCTACCCTGTGACCTATCAAGTCTACCAACGCGGTAGGCTGAACCCTGAAAAACACCTTTATCTATCCATTCATGGTCAAGCACAGATGTTCGAAGACATCACGCTGCGCCCGGTATCGAAAGACGATGCAGACAGCGGAGATGAACTGAAAGCGTCTATGGACGGTTTGATTATTGAATCCTTCGCCAAACCCGGCGATTCAGTTACGAAAGGCCAACCCCTTATCATTCTCGAAGCCATGAAAATGGAACACAGTTTAACGGCGCCAAAAGATGGCATTGTGTCCGAAGTGCCTATTGAACAAGGTCAGCAAGTAAAAGCCCGACAATTACTCGTATCCTTGGAAACCACAGAACAAAAATAAAAGGCGAACTCATAGATGTCAGATTCAACCCTTAACAATAAAACCGTAATCATCACAGGTGCCAGCCGCGGAATTGGTCGCGAAATGGCAGTTAAATTCGCCGAACAAGGCGCGAATGTGGTCGTAGCCGCAAAAACAGTAGACATTCATCCAAAGCTACCAGGCACCATTCATTCCGTAGCAAAAGAAGTGGAACAAGCCGGCGGAAAAGCCCTTGCTATACAAGTGGATGTTCGTGATGAAGCGTCAGTTGAAGCCATGATTTCCAAAACCGTCGAAACCTTTGGCGGCATCGACGTTCTGATTAACAATGCCGGTGCAATCGCATTAGCCGGTGTCGAAACTACACCTCTTAAAAAGTTTGATTTAATGATGCAGGTAAACTTTCGAGCCACCTTCCTGTGTGCTCAGAAAGCACTCCCTTATCTCAAAGCGTCGGCTAAAGAAGGTCGTAATCCACACATAATTAACTTGTCTCCACCATTGGATTTTGATCCTCGATGGATGAAAAACCACTCGCCCTATACGCTGACCAAGTATGGCATGTCGATGCTAACACTGGGCATGTCTGAAGAGTTCAAGCGATACGGCATCAGTGCTAATGCACTTTGGCCACGTACAGTGATTGCAACTTCAGCAGTCGCCTTCGGCGGCCAGCACGCAGTCAATGGTGCACGAACACCTGCCATCATGGCTGACGCCGCCCTAGAGATAATCAAAACACAAGACAGAGCGCTTACTGGTCAACTGATTATCGACGAAGAATTCCTGCGTGAAAAAGGCACTACAGACTTCGACCAATACCGTGCTAATCCGGAAAAAGTCGGCACACCTTTAATGCCGGATCTATTCGTACAGGAACCAGAGGCGTATATCGTAGGTAAACAGCCCCCGCTTAAAGGCTACAACTCATGAATGACAACCCTTTGATTCATCTGGAGCTCGATGGCAAAGTTGCGATTCTGACCATGAACGACGGTCTACCAGGCAGTAAAAACTGCCACAACCTCGATTTTGCTACCCGACTCTTTTCCTGTTTGGAGGAAGTGGAAGCCAATAAAGAGGTAAAGTCTCTGATTCTTACCTCCAACGACGAAAAGAACTGGTCTCAAGGTATTGATGTGCCCTGGTTTCTCGGTTTAATTCAGAAACAGGAATTTGAACCTCTACAGTCATTTCTCTTCACGATGGATCAAGTACTGGAAAAGCTAATGCGATTTCCAGTGCCAGTGATTGCAGCCATTAACGGTCATACCTTTGGTAATGGCTGTGTATTGGCGGCGGCCTGTGATTTCCGTTTCATGAGACAGGATCGGGGTTACGTGTGTTTTCCAGAAGTAGACATGGGCATCCCCTTCTTGCCTGGTTTGGTGGATGTCATTACCAAAGCCTTTCCAAAGAAAGCATTCAGTCAAATGATCCTAACCGGAAAGAAATACACTGCCAAAGAGATGCATGAATTAGGCGTCGTTGAGTTTTTGGCAGATGACCAGACAGACCTAATGAAAAAGTCGATCAGCTTTGCCAAAAGCTTCAACAAAAAACGAACCATTTTTTCAGATCACAAGCGTAAACTCAATGAAGACATTATTGAAAACATGTTGAGATTGGACTTCGGGGCTATCGAAGAAAAGCAGTTTTTTTGAACACTCAAACGAAAGTACCAAATCGTACACTTGTAATCTTTGCGATTACTCCTATAGTTCAGAATAACCTCTAACATAAAATATTTTACTGAACTTACTTGATGTTGTAATGAGTAAAAAACTGCGCTCTCCAAACCTTCTCGCACTTGCTATCCTGGCTGGCATTCACTCGCATGCGCAAGCTGAAACAACCTCTGTTGACGATAACGCCTCAACCGACTTTGATAGTTTCATCGATCTAAGCCTTGAAGATTTAATGGACATTAAAGTTACCGTCGCGTCTTTATTTGAAGAAAGCGCTCTCGATGTAGCTTCTTCTGTCTCTGTTATTACTCACAAAGACTGGAATTCCCGAAGCAGTCGTCGCCTCGGCAAGGTTTTGGAAGCCGTACCAGCGGTTCACAGCACCACCACCTGGGGTGGCGGCGAAACCATTGCCATTCGAGGTTATGCCACTGAACTTTCTGTGCGCGGTGTTGCCTTTTCTCTTGATGAAGTGCCATTGAATTCATATGTATACGCAACTGCGTCCTACGACAAAGCGATTATGGAACTGGACTTTATGGATCGTATCGAGATGATTCGTGGACCCGGCTCAGCAATCTACGGTACCGATGCATTCCATGGCGTGGTGTCCTATAAGCTGGATCAAACCGAAGGTAACTACCTGAATACCCGAGCTACACTGGGAGATCCTCTGTACCATCAAGGCTCAATCACCTCGGGTTGGAAGATAAACAACACCCAAGTAAATTATGGTTTCGCTTACCGTAAAGAAGACAATCACGATCTGTCCTTTAACTATACCGATCCAATCAATGGCAGCCTTGCTACGGGTGAACGAGATCAGGCCTATGAAAACACCTCTGGGTATCTGGCCGTCAATCACGGCGACCTAAACAGCGGAAAATTTAACTTCAAAGCGTTTTTGAATAACTACAATGCCAGTGAATTCCAAGGCATCGGAACCCAGTTTTTCCAAGCGCTCCCCAGTGTATTCGATATTGAAAGTACCAGCATTGCACGACAAGGCGATCTAACCGGAAACGATGCCGATTTCGCACTGACTTCTGCGTCCTGGGAACAAACGGCTTTCGATGATTTCATACTAAAAGTCAGTGCTTACTATTGGGAAAGCCATCAAGACTGGGATTACGACAGCCGTTACTACCCGACCTCAATCACCACATTGAGCGGTATTACCCTGCCTTGCAAATCCTCACAGAATAGCCCGAACCCTAACCCGCTGTATTGCCCACATACCATCTATCAATCTGCGGATGAAGATAGAACCGGCGGCAGCGTGCATCTAAAACAAATTAACGATGTCCTCAATACCCAATGGGTAGTCGGTGCAGGCTATGATCGTCAGTCGGTCAACGATTCACGAGTTCAACGAGTCGATACGTCTGCTACCGTAAGCCAGTATTACGACAATCCTTATCAAGGCGCTTCCCGCAATATTCGACATGTTTTTTTCCAGGCAAAAACGGGTTTTATGGATGATCAGTTGAATATTATTTACGGCGTGCGCTGGGACGATTATTCGGATGTAGGATCCCATTCATCTCCTAGATTAGGCGCCATCTATAACGTCACGCCGGACCTGACAACCAAACTACTCTACGGTCATGCATTCCGTGCACCGACCGCCATCGAGCGACAAGGCTCCGGAACAACTATTATTGCAAATTTGGATATCAAACCAGAAACCATTGATACCTATGAATGGGCCTGGATTTATACGCAACCAAATCATACGACCGAACTGGTTCTTTTCAAAAGTGAATGGGAGGATGCCATTGCGCTTGTACCCAGCGGCCAAGGCGCATCTAACATCTATCAAAATGAAAATGAAAATGAATCCTGGGGTGTCGAGCTCACTCATCGCTGGCTGATAAACCAATGGGCAACCACCTTTAATGCCTCTTATGTGGAAAGTGAAAACAAAACGGACAGTGTTGATTATGAAGCCTTCCCTAGTTTTATTACTAACCTTGGCGTGAGCTATAAGTTCAGTAAAATTAAGGCGAAATTGGGTCTATGGCAACGAGCCATGTGGAATTACACAGAAGCCGACCCTACATCGAATTTCCAGGCAGCAGATGCACGGGATTACTATCGAACCGATATACATTACCAGCAACAGCTGACTGATAAAATAATGCTCTTCTCTGACATCTCAAATCTGTTTGATCGAGATAATACACTGCCATCCTACTACGGTTCAGAAGGTGGACTGCCAGATTACGGTCGTCTCGTAAGTATGGGGGTTGAGGTTAACTGGTTTTAAGCCGAGATCAGCTATCAACGAGATTGCAAAGACTGAAAAAACAAGTTGAGAGATGCTTTAAAAGTGATACTTAGAAAGGAATGCTCCGCAAGTTGCTTGCGGAGCAAGGTTTTATCTGATTTTCGTTTTGCTTTAAATGTCTTTTCATGAACGCCGCCTTTCTTCATAAGAGGATCAACGGCGAAAGGATTTCTTGGTTTGAATCGTTCAGGCCGATTCTTCGCCTTCTTTTTAGCCATGGCTAAATAACTCCTTAATCCAGATTTCTTAGTTCAGATTTATCTCCCCTTCCATTGGAAGTTCTTCCAAAGAAATCTCTCTGGGTTGATAGGTTTTTAAGGTTTCTTTTAAGTTTTGCAGAGAAGCAAAAGGCACATCTAATGAAAATGCATTGATCACCCACTTCGGCCCTTCGCCGCCAGGTGAAACCAGACTAGTATAGACTACTTTAGTCTGATGCTCATTAATTCTGGAAAACTCCCAGGCACCATCGATGTAATCCATGCGAACATATTCTTTGGAAATTGGCTTCTTCTTATCGGCCCCGACAAACTTAACGACGACCGTACCGTCTTCTTTTTTATAGACAACCGTTCTACTGAGAGAATCTCTATCTTGATAAGGAAAAGGAAAGTTATAGGTGACATACAAGAAGTAGTCATACCAGGAATTCTCTTCAACGACTTCCACTTCATCGAAAGTTTCCATCCATTGATTGAGATTGGCTGCATCGGTATTGATAGAAACCAGCGATTCCACAGAAGCATCAACAACCATTTCCAATTTAACACGGTTGTAGCCAAGCTCTTCGGAAAACTGGGTATAAGCCTGGATTCCCTTTTCTTCTCTTTCCAAAGTCCATGCATTGGCAGAAGCTGAATTTGCCGCGACGAACACACCAGAGCTCATCAGAAGCACTGAAGCTATAATTTTTTTGAACATATTTCACCTTTTGTGACAACTTTCATTCCTTGAAAGCTTATATTTGTACTTAGAAAGTACGTTTTTGGAGTTACAACCTGTAAAAAGCTTCAACCTGTCTCCATGGAAGACGATTACTATTGTCCGTACTTCCTGAGCGCCTTTTAATATGCGCTTTTATAATGTGTGCAATGCTAACATAGGCCTGATTGTGAATTTCCGACACAAAAGCAACTTACTTGTCGTGTTACTGACAGAAATATCAAAAGCAGACACGCTATATTGTTCAGTCTAACTACAAGACCTTTTAAATATGAGCCTAAGTACCTACTCTCTAAAGAAAAATTCTTCAATCACTGCAGAATTAATCCCCAGAGAAAACGTAAATTCCCAGTCTCATAAAAAACGTGATTTCATTATCTGTTGCAAGGCTTGCCAACAAATCATCACAAAGGATGAATTTTCTATTTCGGTAGGAGGACATCATGAACACCTACAGACGAATCCTTACGGAGTGACCTTTATCTTTCGGTGTTTTAATCAGGCTTGGAATACCAATCACATTGGTAATCCAGAGTCAGCACACTCATGGTTCCCCGGCTTTGAATGGACCATGGTGACTTGTGGAGGATGCAATACCCATCTCGGATGGTACTTTTCGAATCTCCAATCCGAAGGCTTCTGGGGATTAATTTCTGAAAAGCTGGTCAGTCACCCACAAGCGAGTTAAGCATGAAACAAAACCCGTATTGAGTCATATCAGCAAGGGCGAGGCTTGTCTCAATTGGTCACTGCAATTGACCAATAGACGAGTTACTATCAGGCCCATTAAAAGAACAAAAGCAACGGCAGGCAGTCATGTCACTTAAGAGCATTACAATGAACCTTATTAGAAAACCACTTCACCTATCCAACACGGATCAGGATCTTTCTCAAATAACCCACATCATGCCTGACGAAGTTTTTGCAGGTGAGGTCGGCCTTAATGAGTCGGCCAAAAACAATATCTGGTCAGCGGTAGAACAACTCTATAAAACAGGTACTCAACCTGCCATCTCAATGTGTTTGAGAAAAAATGGAAAGGTACTCCTTCACCGCTCTATTGGACATGCCTCAGGCAATGGCCCTGAAGACGGTGAATCGACCCCCAAGGTGGTTGCACAAGCAGATATGCCTGTGTGTTTGTATTCTGCCTCCAAGGCTGTAACAGCCCTTGTCATGCACAAAATGGCAGAACAAGGCGCAGTAAACTTATTAGATCCGGTCAGTTTCTATCTTCCGGAATTTGCTAAAAACGGCAAAGCGAACATCACATTGCATCAGGTGCTTTCTCACCGTGGCGGTATTCCAGGCTTACCTCGCAATGTGCCTCTAGAAACTATTTATGATGTAGATAAAGCTTGGGAACTGCTTTGTGAATCAAAGCCGATTACTGTCGACGGCAGTAAACTGGCTTACCATGCTATTACTGGTGGTTTTGTCTTCCAGCAAGTTGTAAAGAAGGTCATGGGCATCTCTATTCAGGAGTATCTCGATCAACACTTCCGCCAGCCTATGGGAATGAAATACTTCACCTATGGCCTTGATAAAGAGTATCAACCTCAAGCCGCAACCAACTATGCAACAGGGCCAAACCCACCCTTCCCGTTGTCGTTGTTAGTTAAACGAGCCTTAGGTGCGTCCTTCCCTGAAGCCGCCGAAATATCGAATGACTATCGTTGGATGGACACCTGTTTACCGGCAGCCAACCTCTACTCCACTGCCGAGGAGATCTCGCGTTTCTACCAAATGCTATTAAACCGCGGCGAATGGAATGGCAAACAAATTCTTCAACCGGAGACGGTTATCCGCGCGGTCCATCCTTATGGTGAATTTACCTTCGATCGAACCATGATGATTCCAATGCGTTACAGTGCCGGTCTTATGCTGGGCGCGAACCCTGTCGGCATGTGGGGAAGAAACACTGAAAACGCTTATGGCCATATTGGTTTAATTAACAAGATGTGCTGGGCTGACCCTGATCGTGATATTGCGGTATCCATCTTAACTACCGGTCTAGCTTTGGTGTCACATCACATCCCTTACTTGATGAAACTTATGCATGTCATCAACAAGGAATGCCGATAATCTGACCCGATAGAGAACATCCCATGGATAGACGTGTTTGGAAAACCAAAAAGGCCGGAGACATTCAACGTCTCAAGCTGGAAACAGAAGCACTTGCGCCCTTGATGCCAAATCAAGTGAGGGTATCCGTAAAATCGGTAGGCTTAAACTTTGCGGATATCTTCGCCCTCACGGGACTCTACTCTGCTACGCCTGAAGGCCCCTTTATTCCGGGCCTGGAATACAGTGGTGTGGTATCGGAAGTCGGCTCAGAGGTAGATAACTTTCGTGCAGGTGACCGGGTAATGGGCGTCACCCGTTTTGGCGGCTATGTGGATACGATAGACACCGCGGCTAATCACTTAATACCTCTGCCCGACTCTTGGAGTTTTGATGAAGGGGCAGCCTATCTGGTTCAAACACTCACCGCATGGTATGCGTTGAAAGAGCTGGGTAACCTTAAGGAAGACCAGCAAGTGTTGGTTCAAAGTGCAGGAGGTGGCGTAGGTCTGCAGGCAATGAAACTATGCCGTGCTCTATCTGCCAATCCAGTGGGGTTTGTTTCGTCTCAGGATAAGGTCGACTTCCTGAATTCAAAGGGGTTCGATCAATGCTTTGTTCGCGACAAGAACTTTTCCAGACAACTCAAGAAACTCAACATTAAACCAGATTTAGTGCTCGATGCGATTGGCGGTGAGATTCAAACCGCCAGTTTTAATGCATTACAACCGATGGGGCGACTGGTTGTGTTCGGAGCTGCTGAGTTTACTCCTGGAAAACGCAGACCGAATTACTTGTCAGCCGCCAGGAAATACCTACTCGGCCCGAGATACGATGTCATGGATATGATCAGCGAGAATAAGTCCGTCATGGCCTTTAACCTGATCTGGTTGTGGGAACAACTGCCTCTTATGCAGCAACTGGTTCAGGACATGATGAACATTCAAATTGAACCACCGCATGTTGGCCATACTTTCGCCTTTGAAGAAGCGCATCAAGCCATTGAATGCTTGAGAACCGGTAAAACCCTTGGCAAGGTTGTGCTTCAAGTGAATCAATAAGACATGTCAGCGAGAGGCCTTACGAGGCTTCGCGCCTGATCCTTGGAAAGCGCTTCATGAAACGCATCCACTAATGCTTCCGAATCATTAATGACCTTCTGCCAATTATTGATACGAGTGCGAGTGTCATAACGTTTTAGATCATTTCTATCGGGCACATGCTGATCCGGTAACTTATCAATAAAAGCTTTGGAAGGACACAAAACCACCACATTGTCGTATTGTTCAGGGTTCACTCTGCGCCATGGCAGCCCTTTATCCAGCCAGCCAGGAATCAACTTTGGATAAAAATGCGGGTACAAAACAAGATCCGCACTGCTCTTGAATGGCCCCTCGAAATGATAATCTACCAAGCCACCATCCCAGTGTAAGCGTTCCTTAGACCCGGAAACCCGAACCGGCTCTAATACAAAAGGAATCGCTCCGGAAGCCATTAATGACGCAGAGAGATTTTCTTCATTTAACGCTACCTGCTCCCCTAACCTGAGATTTCGATAAGGCCAGGAACCGGTTTTTTGAGAAAATACGACTCTTGGAAATAAGCCTTCTACCACTTTGCTTGAAACCGGATTCGACAGGGCAGCTAAGCCAAGCGATAAACCTTGCACCCAGGAAGACTCGTGGTTAAACAAGCTACGGTTTCGGACTGTCACCACATGAAGAGCTCTTAGATGGTTATTAACAATATGCGCATGGTGACTATCCGCTGCCCCTTTTGAACCAAGCGTATGCTGAAGAATCGCGGCGGCGCTGTCAGACACTTCTTTCCGGGTAGGTTTAGCTTGATACTCAACGGTCGAATAGGCTTCGGTCAATCGTTGAATAGCAGATGATGGATCCTTCTGCGCGTAACAACTCATGCGCCATGCACCGATGGAAGAACCAATCAACTCTATAGGTTGTGAAGCTTTAGATAGGAATTCATTATTCAGATACTGATCTAGCTGGCTTAGCACCAACCATTTAGGGCCGCCTGAGGCACCTACAATTAAAGAAATTTGATCGGCGTTTAACCCTTCGTCTTTAATCTTTTTGTAAGCAGTTTTACCTGCATATATCTCAATCGCCATGAGTTTCAACCCGAATCCATTCAAAAAGCACAAGATGCCTCAGCCCTTCACTCGAAGCAAGTGATTTAAGCGTTCAAGACAAACACCTGAGGCTTCTACATTTCTCTGATTAAAAAAGCTACACTAAAAGAAAACGAAGATGATTTTATGAAACCGACTCAATTCGAATTATTTCCAGTGCCCAGTCCATGTATTGGTGTGTGTACCACCAATGCCAAAGGCTATTGTCTTGGATGTTTTCGAAGCAGAAATGAACGATTTAACTGGAATGATTTTACCCCTGTGCAAAAAATGCGGGTGATCGACCTTTGTAAAAAGAGAAAAGAAATCGTTGAACAGAAACGTCGTGAAAAGGCGCTAAAAGAAAAAGAAGCCGCAGAGAAAAAACAAGCCTGATTGCCAGCCTATAAACTCAATCTTTAGTTAATTAAATCCAGGGGAATAGTAAAGATAAAGCGCGCACCAGGTGAATGACTTTGATCCAAACGAATACTGCCCTGCATGTCCTTTTCAAGGATGGACTTAATTAAATAAAGGCCCATTCCGCTGCCCACATCTTCAGCCCGCGTGGTGAAAAAAGGCTCGTAAATCTTTTCAGCAATATCCTGCGGTACCCCACAACCATCATCCTGATAATCCAGCACAACACTGGCTCGCCCATCAATCACATCCTCTCGAGCAGAGATTAATATCGTGCCCTGACTTTTATCCCTGAAACCATGAATAATGGAATTATTAATGAGGTTAGTAATGACCTGATCAAAAGAGCCTGGATAATTGTTCACGTGCAATTCCATAGGTATATCAAGCTCTATGGTATGACTGAATTTTTTTAACGTACTGTGCAAAGTTGTGATTACTTCATTCACAGATTGGGAAATAGAGAAGTTCCTTCGCCTCATACTGGTTTGATCGACTGCAACTTGCTTAAAGCTACCCATTAACTCACTGGCTCTGTCGCAATTCTTTTGCAAAATTTCAGAAGCGTATTCACAGTTCTCAAGAAACGACTCCAGATCTGAGCGTTTCATTCCACCTTCAAGCGTAAGCTTTCTAAACTGTCGGATATTGTCATCCAACGTCGAGGCTACCGTGACATTGTTGCCCAAAGGTGTGTTTACTTCGTGGGTTACACCAGCTACCAACGCACCTAGCGAAGCCATTTTTTCGTTATGAAGCAATTGCTCCATAGCCTCTACTTTCTCTTTATTCGCGGTTAGGAGCTCCTGAGTTCGCTGATCAACTCTTCGCTCTAGTTCAGAGTTTAACTTAAGTAATTCATGCTCAGCCTTTTCTTTGGCCTTATGCTTCACTTCCAGTTCAGCTACATTTGAGAGAATAGTCGCTGTCATTTTATTTAATGACCTCGCCATTGTTCGTACTTCTTTACCTCCAACGACGGGTACATTCTCCTCATATCGACCTTCGGCGATACTATTAGCCGCCTTCTCAACTTTTCGAATCGGGCGAACGAACAGTGTCGCTAGTGTAATAGCAGCAAGCATGGTCACCAGAAAAATAATTGATAATTCAACCAACCAACGGTAATAATTTTCTTCCAGTCGAGACGTGTACTCTGCCTCATTCAGAGATACGTCAATAATCCAGGGAATTTGGTTTAGACGGGATCTAACAGATCGAAAACTTTGCCCTTGAGGGGAAGTCTGCCAAGCAGGTTGATCAATTAACTCAAGTTGCGACTCACTATAGCGCTCACCTATAAGATCTGGATTCATTAGATTGGCCAGAATATTCATATCGCCATCAAGCACCCGAGCATGAAAAGCCGTCTTTTTTAATGCCTGGCTTAACATGAGCTGAATTCGGCTCGGTTCAATTCTCAGTCTTAATAAGCCTAGCCGTATCCCTTCAAGGTTTTTAATTGGAGTAGAAACGTACAGCGCTCGTCCCTGTACATCATCAATTAAGGCATGACTAAAGTAACCTATCCGACTCTCCTTTCCTTTACGGAAATAATCATATTCAGCTTCCATATCTCGATATAAAGTAGCTGACGTATCAATCAGGTTGTTACCGGAAAGATCGAGCAAAGCAACAGAATTTACAAAGATGGAGTCTTTCACTATCACATTTCTTAACATCTCATGGACGCGATTTAGATTGGCCTTTCGATAAACCTGATCTCCTTCAATATAGCGACGAAAGCTCGGAATATGGCTGTCGGCCCATAACACCTCTAGGGTATTCTGAATATAGTTATCATATAGCTGAACAACGTTATCTCTAGCTTGAATAAGAGCAGCATCTTTGCTTTTTATATACTCTTCCGATGTGCGCCGTTCAATATGAGAAGTCATCAACGCGATGGGTATGAAGGTTACCAGAAGCAACAGCAAAGTGAGTTGAAGCCTTAGAGTCATTTCAGAAACTCCGAGGTTAAAATGGTTTCTGGAGCTGACTCTCTTAGCACGCCGGATCGAGTATAAAAACGGTTATACAACTTAAGGACATAAGGTAAGCCCTGCTCTGCGGTCAGATCATCATAACTCGCAATATTTTGCTCTCGATCCAAGAGTTTGATGCCATCGAGGGAAATGTCCTTCACAGATTGATTTGTAGCTGACGCTATTAATTGATTTCCCTCGTCAAAGTTATCGAGCCACCATTGCTGCGCTTTAAACCAGACACCAAGAAACGTCTTGACTGACTCCGGATTGGTTTTCCCGAAACTGGATGAAATTGCAACAGTATCAGGTATCAAACCCGGAGTATCTTTGCTGGAAAATACGACTTGCGCACCCGCATCAATCGCCTGCCCAACGTATGGATTCCAGGTATGCCCCAAATCCAATTTTCCTGACTCCAGTAGCGTTGGAATCTTGGACGCATCTACATTAATCAAATTTACCTCAGCCGCTGAGGTTCCGTGCATCTGAAGCATAGTGCGTATAAGTAGCTCACCACCCCCCCCCAGGTTTGTCCCTATGGTTTTACCCTTGAGATGTTTTAGAATCTCAGGGTCTTTTGACAATACGGCGTCTCCACCAGCGGATTCATCGGTAATCAAAATAACTGCCACATCTTTCTTTTGACGAGTAACTAATACTGCATCACCAAAAGCAACGGCTACAGCATCAATCGTGCCCGCAGTAAACTGAGCTAGCATCTTGTCGGTGTTTCCTGGAATATCAAGTATCAAATCCAAACCTTGCTCTTTGAACCAACCTTTCTCTTTAGCGATCACCGCAGGATAATAACCGGGCCACAAATCAATGGATAATCGCATTTGAGGAACTGAAACCGCGTCCTTTACCTCTGTTTCATTGTCACTGCAGGCTAACAAGCCAACCAAAAGCGTCACAGATAAAGCCACTCGACATAAATACTGGAAGCCCTGAGATAAGCTTTTCTGATAGTTCATTTCCATCTCCGAAAAAATGCAGATAATCCCTTAAGACTAGTACAGTCTGGTCATTAGAAAACATCAGAACAAAGCTTTAATAACGTGAATAATATACAGGCATAAAAATGTATGGTCCGCCTCGTTATTGCAAGAACAGTTTTCAATAACGGGAGTGGTCTGCGCTAATGTATTCGGAGTCTCTTATGGGAGGCTCTCGCTTCCCGCTCCACGATGAGTTCCG
>Ga0255776_10000956_pt1 | contig 33405 bp, 28 predicted proteins | sample 071ome_19_FD_179974 | JGI IMG/M metagenome (GOLD analysis project Ga0255776, IMG submission 179974) | Coastal salt marsh microbial communities from the Groves Creek Marsh, Skidaway Island, Georgia - 071413AT metaG (version 2) | ecosystem: Environmental > Aquatic > Marine > Intertidal zone >... | reverse complement strand
CGACCGCAAAATCGCAGTAGGCGAAATGGCTCGATAGCTCAGTTGGTAGAGCAGAGGACTGAAAATCCTTGTGTCCCCAGTTCAAATCTGGGTCGAGCCACGTTCGTCCTCAACGAGTTATGAAAGCCGCCAGAAACGGCGGCTTTTTCTTTGCCACTCCTTTGCCACTTCTGCGGTTTCCACGAACTCCAATTCCACCCTTTGAATCTACCGGTGGGCATTGCTAGGACAAAGCGGGTCCTATCTGAAATATTCCCATTTAGGAGCGCATTCCGTCCGTTTTCTACGTTTTGCACCCCTTAGCGACCACCACCATAGACCGCCACGCCAAAAAAGTTGCCCTTTTTTTTCAACCCCACCGTTCCATCACCGCGCATTGCCCCGGGTTGGAGGGGGGTGCAATTGAATCGATAGGAATTTGCTTATTCAAGGGTTTTTATCGGGGCGCCGGTCCTCGGGTTGGATGGGGTGCAACATTCATTAATCCTTTCGGCTATTTCAATCCCGTGGTCTCAGTGTCGATCAAAATCCACGGTGCGTCTTTCATTTGAAAGTCGGTGCCTGCAGGGGGGCAGATCGGAGGAGAACCTTTTGATCGCTTCGACGAGGAAAGAATTTCCACACAATTTAACCAAACTGTCGTGTGGCAGTTTGCGGCCCTCGGGTTGGATGGGGTGTTGATTGAAAGGGAGGGGTGCTGACACGATGTTTGCAGACTGGCGTCACCCCTGTTTTGATGCTCACGTCTGAAGCCACAAGGTTTGTGAGCGCTTGCCTGTCTTTCCGTGAATCACGCCCGGGAGCCGTGCAGGGTGTTCAGGTTGGCCGACCAAACCCTGTTTGATTGTGAGCTAGGAGCTAAACCCACATCGTTTTTTTCTTAGCTTTTAGAGAAATCCACAAAAAAGCCACACTCGGTAGAGCGTGGCTTCTTTTAGAGAAAAAGCTAAGGGAGAGTTATCTTTTAGTAACTCAATCTCACACCAACCGAGAGACCGTTAGTGCGGTACTCCGCAGGCTCGTTACCGTAAAAGATTGCATCCTCAATGGCTGCGGAATAGCGATATTCGGTGAATAACGATATACAATCAGCAATTGGATAGCGAACTCCAGCGATGAATTGATACCCAAAAACCCAGTCATTTGAAATGCCGTCATCCTGATAGTCGTACCATAGACTCATTGCACCTGCACCTGCACCCAAGTAGGTCACTACTGGACCAACAGGAATGTTGTAAAAGACATTTGCCATGAGCGAGAGCGAATCCAACTCATCGTTGTACCCGGAATAGCTTGTGTTCGTAAAAAAAGCTTCGAACTCCACGTCGATCCTGTCAGTTAAAGACTTGCCGACCGCAGCACCAATGTTGAACCCGGTATCCAGAGGATAATCTGTAGAATCATAGTCGAGATCAGGGTAAAAGTTGGCACCTCCGAAAACCTCAATATAGAAAAGGTCGCAGGCTGGGATTGGAATCACGGCTTTCCCGATGGGAGCCTTGGAATCACCTGCCTGGGCAGGCGAAACAAGTGCAAGAGCGGCGATTCCGAGAAGGAGAGCCTTACACATGATGGACAGTGACACATTCGTTTGGTTTCTCATTACTAGCCATAATCAAAGAAGATTGATAATAGGGCAAGTTTTTTGTACTTTTTTAGGCCGTTTTTAAAAGCGAGAAAACGCGGGACGATCTTGATGTGTTTGGATGAACCCTATTGCTGCTAGGAAATTGCTTTTCAACCCCGCCGCTCTGTCACCGCGCATCGCCCCGAGCTGGAGGGGGTGTAATCCCGAGTTGGTAAGAAAGAAGAATCCAGCCAGGAGGAAAAGTGGCGGTTTCATAGGGTGCTGCATTTCTGTGGATGAATATGATAGGCTCACTTCTTTCGCCTGAGTAATTCAAATGGGAATGTATAATCTGGAAGAGGATGTGCAACGCCCCCAATCTTGCCCATTAGCCTGCACTCCCATGAAGCAGTGAGGGAAATCGGGTTGATCTACTTTCAGTGGAGAGAAGGGTGGTTTCATGACGTTCCTACAAATGGTTGCCCGGCTGATTCTCGTGATTTGTTTGCTAAGTTCCCCAGCGAGAGCGTTGGCATGGGGCATTGGACACAACAGCCAGGCTGATCAGGTCTGGCGCGCTCTTCCCGAAGAATTTCTCCGCCACTTCGACGAGCGTCAGCGCTTGGACTTTGTCGTGCATTATTCGCACTACACTGACTACTACACAGCACGGGAGCCGAAACATCGGAGCGAGCCTGCTGCGGAAACCTGTGCCGAGGCGGTGAGGCGGCTGAAATTTAATCCTCACAAAACCCAATTCGTTTTCCCTCTTTTTGTCGAAGCCCTGCGGGAGGAGCGACACGAGGACGCCTTGATGTGGGCTGCCTGTCTCGCTCACAGTATCGGGGACATGGGAGCGCTGAATCATCCGGACCTGCTCTGGTTTTCTCACGTTTGTCTGGGCGACTCGGGAGTGATGGGGCCAGGCGGAAAGAGCGTTCCTGCCGTGTTCGCTCCGGATGCCATCTATGGACGGAGCTATTTCGAGGAGGAGTTCCAGCCGATCTACGACGAAGCGATGGACGGCTATGTGGGGCGAGTCATCAGCGATGATCCCCAGGCCGTATTGGAGCACCTCATCGTTCGGGACCACCTCCGTAAGGAAGAGATGAACGCCGACCTGGAAGTGCTCCAAATCTTTCTGCTGATGGAGCAATATTCCCGCGACGGCCTCCCCGCGACCTATCGAAAAATCACGGAAGGGCTGGCTGCGTACACTGCGAAAACGAACCGGGAAATTCTCGACACACTGGCCACCGGTTTCGCATTTGCCAGGTTGCCGGAGATGCCGACCTTCGATATCGAATTGGCCGCGAAGGAGGCTTCACAAACTCTGAAAGCATCCCGCGAGAATGGAATCCAGGCGAAAGACATGATCCATTTTTCCGCGACCTGGCGGGAAGGAAATCAAGAGGGCGCAGTCGGAGTCATCATCTCAGACCGACCCAGCCTGGTCTACTCCGGTGGATGTCCTTTTGGCTCCAAACACCAGTGGATGACCAGCATCGTTTTGCAGAGCCTCAAGCAAGAAGGCCTGCCGTATCGCTGTCTGTCTTATGAGCGCACGGCGGGTTTCGATGCTGAACAGAATCCGGTCCTGGTCATCGTTTCCCCGGGGAGTGCCCAGGGCCTCCGGAAACCATTTCTCGACGGGCTTGTGGAATACGTTCAATCAGGCGGACGACTGATCTGGCTCGGGGGTGGTGTCCCGGAGACAATTGCTGATCTATTGCCCCCGGGAGGGCTTCCCGAGATCGCGGAAGGCGACGCCTTCAAGTTTCCATTTCCCATTCGTGAGCCGGACCGGAAAACCGAAGCCACCTTCGTCGACCTCACGGAGGATACTCGCTTTGTCGTCCCTGATTTGAATCTCGGAAAATTCACCTGGAACACTTTCGGCGAATGTCGCTGTCTCTACTTCGATGCTGTTGGGGACATTCCGGAGGCGAAGGCGATCATGCGGCTGGAACTTCCCGGTTCGGATCCAATCGTCGGGGTCAAACGGGGGGTTGATCGCGGAGAAATCGTTTATCTTCCCTGGTTCACGATCTGTCCCTTTATGCTCTCTGATGATCGCGAGATGAAGTCGCTGGTGAATCTCAGCCTCGATGAAACGGGAGGAGCTATTCTGATGCCTTGGCTGCGAGAACGATGACTTCTTCGCTCAAGCAGTGATGTCCGCATTCACTAGTTTTATGAGGGCCTCTTCGCCGTTCACCACTCCGTGATTTCCCTCGGATGGACCTGGCGAATGTCTTCGGGCCATACGGCTCCTTCGGCGATCCAGCGCCGGAGAATTTCCATTCGCATTCCCCATATCTTGTTGGGAGTAGGAGGCATTGCCTCTTTGACTACTATTGACTGCTAGAAAATTGCTTTTTCAAGGGTTGCTTACTGGCACGTCGGTCCTGCGGGGATTGAGGGGGTGCAAAATATTCTACTTAAGGGTAGATCATTATCGAATCGAAAAGAAGAAAAGCTAAGATCTGCTGAAGCTAGAACCTTACAGGTAAAAAATATCCAACCATCAAAATATTTGTTAAAGAAATGAAACTTCTAAATTTAATAGCCCTAATCCTTTTAAGTTTATCATCACTCTGCGAGGCCCTTGATGAATTAGGGGTCGTTGATGTCATGATTAAATCGTATCATGGTTTGATCATTTTCGGGATCGTGCAATCAATCTCTGCTTTTCATGAATTTTTCAAAAAGGCAGAAGAACTCAGACACTAAAATGAGTAATGAGGGTTTTATATTCAATTTTTCATACAAGTCTCTGGTCGAGTCACGCTAACATATGTTAGTCTGGTTGGGATTGTATTGGGTGAGGGGGGAGGAAGGGGTGAAAGAGTTTCATCTCACCAAACGTGAACGAAGAAGTCTACTGCCGTCAAGCTATTGGAGCGGATATGAGCGAGGGCGCACTGCGCCGTGTTCTCTCTGACATTCGTACAAAGTTTCGAACTAAGCATTGCCATGCAATGATTGCTTTTCTACCGCGGAGAGGACACTTCGCTCTCGACTCACCTGCCGGAAACGTGCAAATCAGTGATTAGCGGTAGTATACCTGCCACCCCTTTTTCTCCGCTCCACCACCAGCGACACAAGGTGATCGAGTCACGATAAAACAGAATCACACTGCCTTTTTGAGTCTTACGCGAGTTATAGGCCGTCCACCTTTTGCTGAAGCACCTACACAAATTCCCTGGGTTGAGAAAAATAAACCATTGTCGCATAGCAACAATTCCCTTCTTATTCCCAAAATGAAGACCCATTGCACATTCGCTTTCACCGCATTTCTGGCCGTCATTCTGGCAATTGGATTGGCTACCAAACTTGGTTCCGCTGACCAAACGCTACCCAACGTCGTCATTCTCTACGCCGATGACATGGGCGTGGCGGATGTATCCTACGGCGACGAGAAGGCGAAGATCCAGACGCCGAACATTGATCGCCTTGCTACCCAGGGGATGACCTTTACCGACGGTCACAGTTCTTCCGGGATCTGCACGCCGAGCCGTTTTGCTTTGCTAACTGGGCAACATCACTGGCGCCGTTTTCACGGGATCGTGAATGCCTTTGGCGAGCCGGTTTTCGAGGACGGAGAATATACGATTGCCGAAATGTTTCGTGGGAAGGGCTATGATACAGCCTGCTTCGGTAAATGGCATCTCGGCTGGGATTTTGATGCGATTCGCAAACCGGGCGTAGAAAAGAAAGACTGGCCCAAAGCCGAGTCCTATGATTGGACGAAACCTTTTGCCGGAGGCCCGATTGAGCGCGGCTTCGATCACTATTTCGGTGATGGCACGATCAACTTCCCACCCTATTGCTGGATTGAAAAAGATCGCTTTGTCACGATTCCCACGCTTCCGGTCATCAAATCCGAGCCACTCGCCGGCGCCGGTAGTTTCCGCCCCGGTCCAATGGCCGAAAGCTGGAATCCCTACGATATTCTTCCTACGATCACAGACAAGACAGTCGAGTGGATTGCAGAGCGGGGCGACAAAGAACCCTTTTTCGCCTACCTCGCCTTCAACTCCCCACACTACCCGATCGTCCCGAACAAAGAGTTTCAAGGAAAATCCAAAGCCGGTTACTACGGAGACTTTGTCATCGAGACCGATGCCCAGGTCGGGAAAGTGCTCGCCATACTCGAAAAAAAAGGACTCGTCGATAACACCATCGTGATCTTTACCGCCGACAACGGAGCTGAGACCGCTGCCTTTGAGCGACTCGATAAGTTCGACCAGTGGAGCTCCGGGAAATTTCGGGGGGTAAAGCGCGACATCTACGAAGGCGGGCATCGCGTCCCTTTCATCGTCCGCTGGCCCGAACAGATCGAAGCGGGAGTAGTTTCAGACGAAGTCGTCAGCCAAGTCGATTTGGCGGCCACTTTCGCGAGCATTGTTGACTACCCTCTTGCCGAAGATGAAGCAATCGACAGCTACAATCTGCTGTCGGTTCTGAAAGGCCAAGACTATGACAAGCCGCTACGCACCGCCACCGTCCAGAATACCTCACCGGGAAAATTTGCCCTTCGCCAGGGTGACTGGGTGCTGATCGATGCCTCAACCGGAGCCGCCAAGAAAGAGTCACAGAGCTATCTGGAGCATTTTGAATTGGAGACCTTCGACAAAAAGAGTCCCGGCTTATTGTTCAACCTCGCCTCCGATCCCCGCCAATCAAAAAACCTCTACGAGCAGCATCCCGAAAAAGCTGAGAGCATGCGGAGCCTTCTCAAACGCTACACCGGTGGCGAACGCTGCGCGCCGGCAAGATAGCGAATCGAAATTCGCCAATCACGCCAGTGATTCCACCTTTTCACCAGAGCATTCCACCATATCCTGCGGGATGATGAACCTTCTTTCTCGATTTTTCCTCGTCGCGCTCGCTGCGATTTTTGCCCTGGACAGCAGTTCGCTGGCGGAGACAAAGCCAAACATCATTTTCGTGATGACAGATGACCAGGGCTACGGCGACTTCGCCTGTCATGGACACCCTTTCATCCAGACCCCCAATCTCGACAAACTCTATGCAGAGAGCACACGATTCACGAACTACCACGTGAGTCCAACCTGTGCGCCAACGCGCTCTGCATTGATGTCAGGGAAAAATCCTTTCGAGGTGGGAGTGACACACACCATTCTCGAGAGAGAGCGTATGGCTCCCGGTGTCACTACCATAGCCGAAGTCCTCCAGGAAGCCGGATACACGACGGGCATATTCGGAAAATGGCACCTCGGTGAAGCCGACGAATACCAACCTGGCAGCCGCGGCTTCGACGAAGTATTCATTCACGGCGCGGGCGGGATCGGACAGAACTTCGCGGGATCCCAGGGCGATGTTCCGAAGAATGGCTATTTCGACCCGACGATCCGTCACAATGGCAAATTCGTGAAAACGCGCGGTTTCTGCACCGATGTCTTTTTTCAGGAGGCTCTCGGCTGGATCAAGGAGCAGAAGGACAAGCCCTTCTTTGCCTACATTCCGACCAACGCGCCGCACGGCCCCTTCATCGCGCCGGACAAATACAAGGAACTCTATAAGGAGCAATTCGACGACGATAAAATGCGGGCGTTCTTTGGGATGATTACCAACATTGACGACAATATGGGGCTGCTCATGAAGAAGCTCGACGAGTGGAGTCTTGCCGATAATACGCTGCTCATCTACTCCACAGACAACGGCTCGGCACGTGGCTCGAAGATTTTCAACGCGGGGATGCGGGGAGGCAAAGCGTCTCTCAACGAAGGCGGAAGTCGAGTGCCCTTGTTCTTTCGATTGCCGGGGCGAACCGAGCCCGGACGGGATTTGAATCAATTAGCACGTCACATCGATATGTTTCCCACTTTCGCCGAGATCGCCGGTGCCGACATCTCTGACCAGAACCTGGAAGGTCGCAGCCTGATTCCCCTGCTCGGAAAAGAGGAAGTCTCGTGGCCCGATCGAAAACTGTTTTTCCACGGCGGTCGCTGGGCGAAGTCAGGAGCCCCCCGAAATTTTGGAAAAGGTGATCCCAATCCGGACAGCTACCAGTATCAGCGATTTGCGGTGCGCTCAACGAAATGGCGATTGGTTGGAAAGGACACCCTGTTTGATCTCGAAAATGATCCCGGCGAAGAGACTAATGTCATCGAGGCCAACCCCGAAGTGGCGGCTGACCTTTTGCAAGCCTACGACGGATTCTGGAACCGGGCCCGCCCTCTCCTCGTGAATGAAGATGCCCCCCTCGATGTAGAAAAACCATTCATGGAAAATTACCTGAAGCAAAAAGAAGCCGAGGGAATTCCAGAGTGGGAAAAGCCTTCACTGTAGAATATGGAGCCCCGCACCATCCTAATCACGGGAGCTTCCTCAGGGATCGGGAAGGACGCTGCAATTCGTCTCGCCGAACTCGGGCATACCGTCTACACCGCGGCACGTCGTATCGAGAAAATGAAGGACCTGAGGGAAATCGGATGCCATCCCCTGAAAGTGGACATCACCAACGAGGACGAAGTCGATTCCGCCTTCCAGACCATTCAGGAAAATCATGGCGGCATCGACATTCTCGTGAACAATGCCGGCTACGGTCTCTACGGAGCGATGGAGGATATTCCGATCGAAGACGCACGTTATCAGTTTGATGTGAATCTTTTCGGTCTTGCTCACCTGACTCAACTCGTCTTGCCCCACATGCGTGAGCAGGGATTTGGGCGTATCATCAACATGTCGTCCATGGGCGGCAAAGTCTATACTCCTCTCGGAAGTTGGTATCATGCAACCAAGCACGCCCTCGAGGGATGGACTGATTGTCTGCGACTCGAGGTGGAACCTTTCGGCATTCATGTTTCCCTCATCGAACCAGGTGCGATCGATACTGAATTCGGCGACGTCATGACTGACCCGATTCTGAAATACTCCGGCGAGACTGCCTATGGAGATTTCACAAAGAACTACGTCGAAGTCGTCGAAAAAAACTATCGCCCCGGCTCAGGCTCACCTCCCAGTGTCATCACCGACCTAATCGTGAAAGCGATCGAAGCGAAAAGGCCCAGAACCCGCTACGTAGCTGGGAAATACGCGAGACCGATGATGTTCATCCGCAAATGGCTCGGAGATCGAATCTATGACCGGATCGTGATGGCTATGGTACGGTGAATAGACTCTTACGTAAGGGATTGAAAGAAAAAAACCCGCAGCCTCTCAACTGCGGGTTTTACGTTTCAAAAATTCTGTGAACTTCGACCGAAGTATTCTGTGAGTTATCACCCACCGATTCCGGCTGCGACAATCTGGGAAAAACTCTCGGGATCAAGGGCAGCACCTCCGACGAGGAAACCGTCAATGTCGGGGCATCCGAGAAGCTCTACTGCGTTGCCAGGCTTGACTGAGCCACCATACTGAATGCGCGTTGCTGCAGCGACATCGTCACCGTAGAGTTCACCAAGAACACTGCGAACGAAAGCCTGAGTATCCTGTGCCTGCTCGGGCGTTGCCGTAACCCCGGTCCCAATGGCCCAGACTGGCTCGTAGGCGATAACGATGTCAGCCATCTGCTCGGCGCTGATGTTGGCAAGGCTACCGGAAAGCTGAGTGCGGAGCACGTTTTCGAGCTGGCCGCCTTCGCGCTCTTCGAGAGATTCACCAATGCAAAGAATCGGCTTCATCCCTGCTACGAGAGTGGCGTGGACTTTCTTGTTGATGACTGCGTCGTCCTCATTATAAAGGGAGCGGCGCTCGCTATGTCCGAGAATGACGTAGTCGGTTCCAACATCGTTCAGCATCGCTGCACTGGTTTCTCCGGTGAAAGCACCGGAAGCTTCATGCGACATGTTTTGTGCTGCCACAGCGACAGCGGGATTGGGCCCAATCAGTTCTGCAGCTTTGGGCAGAGTGACGAAGGAAGCTCCGATGACAATGTCGACAGGGGCTTCGGCTTGGTAGTTGGCGAGAAACGTGTCCAGGTAACTGGCAGCCTCGGAGGGCGTCACGTTCATTTTCCAGTTGGCGGCGATGATAGGTTTGCGGCTCATGTTTGTAGGGCGCCTGCGGCGCGTGGGAAGGTTAGAAGGTAAAAATGTGAAAGGCTAGTGATTCAAACAAGATTTGATCAGTGAAGCAACAGGGTTAGGCGGTGGACCAAACCCTGTTATGCATCATCAAGCGCGGCGATTCCAGGGAGTTCTTTTCCTTCGAGAAGTTCGAGGGACGCTCCTCCACCGGTGGACATATGATCCATTTCCTCTCCGAATCCGAACTGGTTCGCTGCAGTGACGGAGTCTCCTCCGCCTACGATTTTGATCGCGCTCTCGTTGGCGGCGATAGCAGCTCCAACGGCTTTCGTTCCGATGTCAAAACCTCGCTTTTCGAAGACTCCCATCGGTCCGTTCCAGACGATGGTTCCAGCTTCGGCAATCTTGGCGGCGAATTCTTCACAGGCGCGGTCGCCGATGTCGATTCCTTCGCTGTCGGAAGGAATGACTCCACCTTCTTCCCATGGATCGGTTACTTCGGTGGGCGAGTCGTCGGCGAAATCTTGCGCGTAGCGCGTGTCAGCGGGAAGAAGAAACTCGGCGTTGTTCGCCTTTGCGGTCTCGATGATTTCGAGTGCCATCTGGCGGGCTTCAGGGGTGTCTTCGACGAAGCTTTTTCCAACTTCGTAGCCCTGGGCAAGACGGAAGGTCGTTCCCATGGCTCCTCCGATGATAAAGGCGTCGGCTTTTTCCATGAGGCGCTCAAGAATCTTGATTTTGTCGGAAACTTTCGCTCCGCCCATGATTACAACGAAGGGGCGCTGTGGCTCCTTCAATTTGTCGACGAGGAACTCGAGTTCCTTCTCGATGAGAAATCCCATCGCGCAGGTGTCGATATGAGCGGTGACTCCAGCGGTCGATGCGTGAGCACGGTGCGCGGTTCCGAAGGCATCGTTCACGTAGATGTCACCATAGGCAGCAAGCTGCTCGGCGAAAGAGGGTGAATTGTCGGTCTCGCCAGCATAGAAGCGAACGTTCTCGAGAAGAAGGACTTCGCCGTCCCGCAAATCAGCGACTGCTGCGTCAGCTTCCTCGCCGATACAGTCACCGACAAATTTCACGTTGGCTGAAATCAGTTCGCCGAGTCGGTCAGCGGTTGGCTTGAGAGAAAACGCGGGGTTCTTTTCTCCCTTAGGCCGACCAAGGTGGGACATGAGGATGACGCGTCCACCTGCATTGGTGAGATGCTCGATGGATGGGATCGCGCCCTTGATGCGGCTGTCATCGGTGATGTTGCCGTCATCGTCGAGCGGCACATTGAAGTCGACGCGCATGAGAACACGTTTCCCGGAAGGGTCGATATTGCGGATGGAGAGTTTGGACATTTCGCGTAGGGAGGTTAAATGGTGAAGGGATATTGAGTCGGCACCCGATTTTTTATCTCCGGATATTGGATCTCTGATTTCAGATATCGGCAGTTGGCGGGAATCTACTATCCAAAATCCAACGTCCAATATCTCGAAAAAAGGGCGCCACTAACTTTGCAGCCAGGGCGCCCGAAATTCGAAAGGCAATGTAGGAATGCCAGCGGCGGCCCTTAGAGGCCAGCTCCGACGAGTTCCATTGCGTCGATGGCGCGGTTGGAATAACCCCACTCGTTGTCATACCAGCCGACAACCTTGACGAAGTTACCCTGAGCCATCGTCGTGAGACCGTCGAGGATACAGGAGTGAGGATCACCTACGATGTCCTTGAGGACGAGTGGATCTTCGCTGTAATGGAAAATTCCTTTGAGAGGGCCTTCAGCAGCTTCTTTGAAAGCAGCGTTGATCTCTTCCACAGTCGTCTCTTTCGTCAGTACGGCGCTGAAGTCAGTGACGGAACCGGTTGGAGTAGGAACGCGGAAAGCACCGCCCTGAAGTTTTCCGTTCAGCTCAGGAATGACGAGGCCGATTGCCTTGGCAGCTCCGGTGCTGGATGGAATGATGTTTTCTGCTGCAGTCCTCGCACGGCGAAGGTCGCTGTGAGGTGCATCGAGAACAACCTGATCTCCAGTGTAGGAGTGGATTGTGCTCATGAAACCTTTCTCCACTCCGAAAGAGTCGTTGAGAACTTTCACCATCGGCGCAAGGCAGTTGGTGGTGCAGGAAGCATTGGAAATGATGTGGTGCTCGTCTGCGTTGTAGAGATTGTCGTTGATTCCGATGCAGAAAGTCAGATCAGGCTCTTTCGCAGGAGCTGAAATGATGACCTTCCTCGCTCCGGCCTCGATGTGCTTGCCAGCACCGGCGCGGTCGACAAAGAAACCAGTCGATTCGAGAACGACGTCTACGCCTTTGCCGCCCCAATCGAGATTAGCAGGGTCGCGCTCAGCTGTCGCGATGATGCGGTGGCCGTTCACTGTGATGGACTCATCGTCAAACTCGACAGTTCCGTCGAAGCGGCCTGCTGTGGAGTCGTATTTCAGCAGGTGAGAAAGTGTTTTGTTGTCAGTCAGGTCGTTGATCGCAACGACATTCTTGAGCTGTTCATCGGTCATGGCGCGCAATACGTTGCGGCCAATTCGTCCAAATCCGTTAATTCCGTAGGATGCCATAGTGGTTGTTTTAAGCGTTTCGTTCCAAACAATTGTTTAAACAAGGTGAGTGAACGGTTTCGTCACCGTCCTTTTGGAGGCAACGGCGCTACCCTATTGAGGAAAGCCGATCCGTCAAAGGAAAAGCCAATACTGGAAGTGATGACTGAGGCCTTCCCGAGAACAAAGTGGCATGGATGTCAAAAATTCGGGGCCCTCAGGCCCTGTAAATTGCGGAATTCGCCAAATTTTCCTGCGAAAAAGTGAACATAAACCGATCAGTGCAGTCGTATAACTAGGAACCCTGTTAGCTAAAACACCACACCTACGAACACAAACCCTAACAACTACCTCCCAAACGCCCAAGCTATCAGGATTTTAATAAATTTTGAAAAACTTAAATTTTAGGCTTGCGGTATTAGTTATAACTTTTACAGTCAAACTGTAAATTCGACCTGTCATGAAAAAGCTCATTGTCGTTGTCAACGACCTGGAACGCTCTGGAAAATCTTCCACGGCCCGCGCTATCGCCCACCATCTCAAGGATCTTGAGATCAATCCCCTTTTTGTCACATCCAATGGAATGGACATGACAGACTCGTTTGCCGGGCAGTTTTGGGATCTCGAAGATCAATTTGAAATGTCTCAACTCATCGGTGCTCTCGACCATCACGACGCCGTGATCTTCGATGTCCACACAGGCGCTGCCCGAATCTTTGGAGAGATTTGTGAAGAAGGAGAGCTTGAGAATCTTCTCGCTGAACTGGATACGGAGATGACTCTCGTCATTCCCAACAGTCAGAGCGAGCGATGCAACGAAGAGATCAGCGACATTGTTGACATTTACGCCGACGCTGCCGACTACGTCATAGCCCACCTCCCCGGCGAAGGGCACGTAGTCGAGTGGAAGAAGAGCGCCGCAGAAAAAGCTACGAAATATCTTGGTGCTTCCATGATCGAAATTCCTCCCATGAGTGACGATCTCAAAACTGCCATGGAAAATACCGAGCTCGACTTCGCTCAAGCTCTGAACAATCCATCGGCCCTGCCTCGCTTCGCCGAAGTCCAAGTCATGCAATGGCTGGAAAAGACTTCGGAAGCTCTTGCCGACGGTCGCGACTACCTCATCCCGGAAGAGATTGGTGCGGTCGCGCTCGACTACTGATGTAATTCAGGACGAGCCAAATTTACCCCTCGATACCCTCAAAAAGAAAAGGGCCATCCTTGCAAAGGGATGGTTTTTTCTCGTGGAATTAAGAACGGCGAAATACCCAATCCGCATCCCGCCTCCATAGTAGCGCGCATGAAATCTCAGAACGAATCCCCTCGCTCAACCGGCTCGCTTCTCGCCGCCGCCTTCTCGGTCATAGTCCTAAGTGTCGTGGTTGCTCTCGCCACCTCGTGTGGTGATTCAGCCGAAGCCCAGTCAGGTGAGACCGAACCGACCAAGATCGTTTTCATTTCCGGAAAGCCAAGCCACCCTTCCGGGCAGCACGAATTTCGCGCAGGAGTGATTCTTCTTTCCCGCGCTCTGCGCGTCCAGAGCGGACTACCAGTCGAAGTCGTTGAATCTCATCACGGCTGGCCCGAGGACGAATCCATCTTAGAAGGAGCCAAGGCTGTCATCATTTACTCGGACGGAAACGCGAAGCATCCGGTGAACGGACACGAGGAAAAAATGGACGCTCTCGTCAAGAGCGGTGTGGGCATGATGTGCATGCACTACGGCGTCGAAGTCCCGAAAGGGCCTCAGGGGGAATATTTCAAGCAATGGATCGGCGGCCACTACGAGTCCGGTTTTTCCACCAATCCTCACTGGACCGCGGAGGTCGAATTGAATCAGGATCACCCCATCTCGACAGGCGTCCCCGGCTTCACAGCCAACGACGAGTGGTACTACAACATCCGCTTTGCTGACCCGAAATCAGCGACCGACATCTTGACCGGAGTCCCTACCCGCAAACGCATCAATCGCTACATTCACTGGACGCCCGCCGGAGAAAGAGGACTCGGTAAAAAACAAACAATGCTATGGGCCGTCGAGCGTGCTGATGGAGGACGCGGAGTCGGCTTTACCGGGGGGCACTGGCATCGCAACTGGGCGAACGACGATTTCCGCCGCGTCGTCCTGAACGCAATTGTTTGGACTGCCGGAATGGACGTTCCCGAAACTGGTGTGAAGAGCGAGCCTGTCACCGAGGCGCAACTCAATGAAAATCTCGATGAGAAAAAGGACATGGTCCAAGTGAAGCCGCCGACCGATACCGATCTCAATCAACCACCCGCAGAACGCAAGGATTACGGGTGGCCCGGAATGCCCAAGAAGAAGTAGAGTAGCAAAGGAGTGGAGGCATGGGGTTGGCGTCGCCAGTAATTGGGATTCTGGATTCCGGCGTTGGGGGGCTTTCGGTCTTGCGAGAGATCCGAACGGTTTTGCCGTCGGCTGCAATTCACTATGTCGGCGACTCGTCGCATTGCCCTTATGGGACAAAGTCGCCCGAAGAAATCATTGAGCGGGTCACGGAGATCGCCGATTACCTGCTCTCACAAGGCGCAGGACTTCTCGTCATAGCCTGCAACTCCGCGACGATTCATGCCGTCAGGCCTCTGAGAGCCACTTACCGAACTCCCATCGTGGGGATGGAACCCGGGGTGAAACCAGCCGCAGAAAAAACTCGCAGCGGAATTGTTGGCGTGCTCGCCACGGAAGCATCGATTGCCGGTGAAAAATTTCATCAATTGGTCGACACCCATGCCGACGGAGTCCGCGTCATTACACGCCCCTGTCCGAAGTTTGTTGAATTGGTGGAAGCCGGAAAGCTGGATGGCTCCGAAGTGGACGCTGCAATTGATGAAGCCGTCGCACCAATGCTTGATGCCGGGGCCGATGCTCTTGTCCTGGGCTGCACGCACTATCCTTTTCTGAGTCCTGCCATTCGAAGCCGAATCCCTGAATCCGTCTCTCTCATTGATACCGGCCCCGCAGTAGCGCTTCGTGTTGCCGAGCTACTTCCCAAGGCGCCTGATTCCTCCGAAGAAAATTCTGAAATTCACATCGAAACGACCGGCGAACTTTCCGTTTTGGAGGAATTGTTGCCGATGCTACTGCCCGGCGTCGAGGCCGAGCTTACTCAGTCTCCGCTCACTTCTTCCAAAGGGTAAAATTTTTCTGTGCTGCCATGAAATCCATCCTCTACATCTTTGCTGCTCTACTCTTTTTCTCCTGTGCTGTGCATGCGGCACCCAACATCGTACTCATCGTTGGAGACGATTGCACCTACAACGACCTGCCTCTCTACGGAGGACGGAATGCGAAGACTCCGCATCTCGATGCCATGGCAGAGCGTGGACTCACTTTCAATCAGGCTTACCTTGCGACCGCGATGTGCCAACCTTGCCGCGCAGAACTCTACACAGGCCAATACCCCATGAGCAATGGCTGCGCCTGGAATCATTCGGCAAGTCGACCCGGCACTCGCAGCCTCCCCCACTTTCTGCGCCCGCTGGGATACAAGGTCGGCATTGCCGGAAAAATCCACGTCAAACCGCAGGAGTCTTTCCCTTTCGATATGGTCGAGGGCTTTGATAAAAGCTGTGTGCGCGACCCTACCGAAGCTCACAATCTCGCTCCCGCACTCGAATACATGAGAGGAGACGATCCGTTCTGCCTCGTCATCTGTCTCGTCGAGTCACACATCCCCTGGGTCATGGGCGATGCATCGCAATATCCCAAAAAGAAGCTGAAGCTGCCACCCAACCTGGCCGACACCCCAGTCACGCGAGAACACTTTTCTGACTACCTCGCCGAGATCACCTACATGGATCAGCAGATTGGGGACATCCTCGCCGCACTCGACAAGAGCGGAAAACGAGATGACACCCTCGTCATGTTCACTTCCGAACAAGGATCGCAATTTCCCGGCTGCAAATGGACGAACTGGAATACCGGAGTTCACACCGCCCTTGTCGCCGAATGGCCGGGAAAGGTCCCTGAAGGCAAGCGCACCGACGCCCTGGTTCAATACGCAGACTTCGCCCCCACCTTCGTGTCTCTCGCCGGGGGAGAAACCGAATCGCAGTGGGATGGCAGCAGCTTTGCTGAAGTTCTCCGAGGCGAATCAGATATTCATCGTCAGTATGCTTACGGCCTCCACAACAATCTTCCAGAAGGTCCGCGCTATCCGATTCGATCCATTACCAACGGCAAGTTTCGCCTCATTCGAAATCTTCTGCCAAACGAGCTCTACATCGAAAAGCATCTCATGGGAGGAGGTCGTCTCAACAATCCCTACTGGGCCACCTGGATGGGTGACGATCCCATGAAAAAGCCCAACAGTTACGCCAGCATCAAACGCTACATGAGCCGCCCGCCCGTTCAGCTCTACAACACACTCGAAGATCCCTACGAGATGAAGAATCTCGCCATGGACGATGGCTATGCCGAGACAAAAGCACAACTCACCGCTGCTCTCGATGAGTGGATGCGGGAAGAGGCCGATCCGGGAGCCAAAGTCGATACTGTCGAGGCACTGCAGGCGTCACGAAAGGGCGAGCACTTGTATGGGAGGTCGGAGTGAGAATCAATGTCCCTCACAGAATTCCCGCGGTATCAGATCGTGCGGGACTTGCTCGACATAAACTGTCCCGGCAGCCCCGCAGCGATCGTTCGCGAGCAGACCTGTGCTTCGACAAAGTTGCATCTCGATCACTTCTTCGGGTTCGGCGAGAGCAGCGAAGTCGTAGCCGATCTGTTCCGCTGCCATCATAATGTCGAACCAGATTGGCATCGCAATTTTTCCACCGTAGGCTCCATCGTAGATCGGCTGCGGCTGATCGAGGCCAACCCAGATGCTTCCGGATAAGCGACTGGTGTATCCGGCGAACCAGGCATCGTAAAAATCATTCGTTGTCCCGGTTTTTCCTCCGGCCGGCGCAGTGAACCCCATTTCGCGGAGGCTCGCACCTGTGCCGCCATCTTCGAGGACACGCTTGAGAATGCTCGAGGTTAGCCATGCCGCGCCACTCGACATCACCTGGTAGCTTTTGTCCTCGTGCTGGTAGATCGTGACCCCGTCTCGATCCTGAACGGACAGAATGGAATGCGGCTTATACCTCACTCCCCCAGTAGCGAAGACCGAGTAGGCACTGGCTACGTTTCCGACATTTGCACCGGTCGTGCCAATGTAGACAGTTGGTGATACTTCTCCCTCCACCACTCCGAGCCCTGCATGTTCCATCATCGTGAGAACGGTTTCGATGCCCGACCACTCACCAACTCGCGCAGTCATCGTATTGCGCGAACGAATTAGTCCCTGCTCCGCTGGAAGATAGTCACCAAAGACACCATCGGAGTTCTGCGGATCCCATCCTTCGTCATCCCACGAGATTTCACCCGGAGCGATCCGCCCGTCGCTGATCAGCATTCCCGGAAAAAGTCCGCGCTCAAAGGCGGTTCCATACACAAGCGGTTTGAAAATCGAACCCATCGGTCGACGTGACTGGGTCGCCCGATTGAAAGCACTATCTTGATACGCCCGTCCTCCCAGCATCGCGCGCATCGCCCCCGAGTGATTCTCAAGTATCGTCACAGCCGCTTGCAGGTATTGCGGATCGCCAGACTGATACCCGGCTACGGTGGGGTGGCTGTATCCCGGCTGGGATTCGAGAGCTCGCAATCGCTCTTCCACCGCAATTTCCACTGCCGACTGGAGGCGCATGTCGATGGTTGTCTGGATCTTCATACCGCCGATGCCGACATAGGAAGGCAGCAACTCTCCGACTTTTTCCTCAATCATTTTCAGGAGGTAGGAATCACCCGATACTTTGCTCTGCTCACGCAGCATTCTCATCCAGCGGTCCTGATCAAGAACGACCGGACGCATGTCCCGATAGCGAGCGAGTTCCTTTTTCGTGATCATTCCCTCGTCCTCCATCCGCCCTAGCGTTCCCCGCATTTCGCGCAACGCAGTCTCGTAATGACGGAAGGGAGAAAATCCGTTCGGTGCGCGTATGACCCCCGCAATCATCGCAGCCTCCGGCATGGTGAGATCAGCGGAGGACTTGCCAAAATAGCCCTGCGCCGCTTGCTCGATTCCATTCATACCCGTCCCGAGAAAAACACGGTTCACATACTGGGAAAGGATGTCGTTTTTGGAGTAGTGCTTTTCGATTCGCCGCGCGATCGCCATTTCGAGCAACTTGCGCTGAATCGTTTTCCCGGTAAGTCCATAGGTCATCCGGGTGAGTTGCATCGTGATCGTGCTCGCTCCCTGGACGGCTCGCTTTTCCTTCGCATTGCGAATCCAGGCCCTGACCAAACCATATCGATCAATCCCGTGGTGGCGGTAAAAGCGCGAATCCTCTCTCGCGATCAACGCGTTGAAGAAATGCGGAGAAACAGACTCCAGCGGCACTGGCATGCCAACGTCTTCTCCATGAAGGTAACCGATTCTTGCCCCTGTCGCGTCAAGCACCTCTGTTTCCAGGGGGAATCGCCCGACAGCGGAAAGGTCGTACTGTGCCGCGAGGCGGTCGTAGTGAAAGAGCACCATCAACCCGATCAGCAACGCGACCGCGGCGGCGAAAAGACCTGCCACAACGACAAATCGGAACAGCGGGTGATGAAACCATCGGGCTTCGGATTTCCGACGCGACTTCTTCGACATCCGAGATTTTCGCGACGAGGAGGAAGCGCGCTTACTGGTTCGAGTTCGTCGACTCTTCGACGAACGTTTTCCAGAGCTGGGCATGAGGGAACGGTAGAAAGCGGATAGTCCCGCAGAAAGGGCGACTTTTCAAGGATGAGGAATAGAATGACTTTCTCGCGGCAGATCAGGTCATTGCGAGGATCAGACGAACGGAGTCCATCTTCAGCGGTGTGTCGCCAAGGTATTTCTTCAATTGCTCTTTTTCCTCTCGAGCAAGCTCGATCTCTTCTTCGCGAACGGGATGGCCCATTTCACGAAGGCGAACAAGGCGATCAATTTCGCCATCATAGAGTTCGCTCATTTTCTCGATCGCTTCGGCACGGTATTCCTCGGCAATGTCTTCGCCCTTTTTTTCCGCGACCTCCAACAATGGCGGAACGGCTCCCTTGAGGGCCGTTGATTTTTCACGAAGGAAAGTGGATGGACCCGGTCGACCGTCTTTTCGAATTCGCTCGATCGTGAAATCCTCCGTCCGGTCGCGCCCTTTCTGATCGATGATTTGTCGAATCGGTCGCGCCGGAAGAAATCGATCCGCATGCAGATGAGCGGGAGCGATGCACTCCAAAACAGAAACCGTCTCGACCATGAGCAGTTGCTCCCCCGCTTTTTCCAAACGGAAAAATCCTGAGTTACCGTGGTCTTTGGAAAGAAAGGAATCGATCGCACTTATCACCATCGGATGATCGTGAGAAAGAAAAGTGATGTCTTCCCGTGTCAGAGCGACTTCGCGAGAGAAAGTTACAGAAATGCCGTCCTCCGGAATACCGGGAAAGGCTTCGGCTGAGAAAAGATGCTCAGGAAGTAACACATAGGACCGCTCGTCCAGATCTTCGACCGTTACACCGAAGTGATCGAAGAGCTTCAGCATGAGGTATTCGAGCCGGGTATCCTCGTCGAGATCTTCAATTTGAGAAACGAGCGCCTGACCCTGATCGCGATCGAAAGAGCTGACTTCAAGGAGATGATCTCGGCCCTCTTCCAATTCGCGATCGATCTTCTCTTTGAACTCTTTCGTCTCGTCGAGAAGCTGTGGCATAGCTTCTTCGCGCCCGTCCGCCGATGCCTCTGCAAGCGATGCTAACTTCTCTCCAAACTCGCGATAGATCGGCCCGGAACCGTGCAGGGTATTTTCAAAAGCACCGAGCCCGTTGTGATACCAGAGCGCGAGCATTTCCTCCGGCTCTCCTTCGATGATCGGGATATGGATATGAATGTCCTCGGTCTGCCCGATACGGTCGAGACGCCCGATGCGCTGCTCCAGTAATCCCGGATCGCCTGGCAGATCGAAAAGCACGAGATGATGGGCGAACTGGAAATTCCGTCCCTCCGATCCGATCTCGGAGCAAAGCATAATCCGCGCGCCCATTTCTTCATCGGCAAACCAGGCCGCATTCTTGTCCCGCTTCAGCAAGCTGAGCCCTTCGTGGAAAACAGTCGCCTGTGCGCTGATTCGTTCGCGGAGAGCCTCTTCGATTGCCTCCACCGTTTCACGTAGGTGGGTGATGAGAAGGATTTTTTCATCTGGACGACTTTTCATCAGCTCGACAAGCCAGTCGACCTTGGCCTCGAAAGCCTTATGCGCATCCGTCGTCGCATCGAGCGGACAGAGGTGCGCAATTCGCTGAGGAAAGGTATCAAGTACAATGCGGCGGTTTCGAAAGAGGACTCTGCCTGGGCCATGAAGATCGATCAGGGCAGCGCGACAGGCATCGCGATTTGCAGGTGTGTCGCTCGCAGCCAGCATCTCTGCCCTTTCCTCACCGAGCAGTTCAACGAGCAATTTCTGATCCGCTTTGCGAGTGGATTCTCCACTAGCAAGACGATCCGCGAGGTCAGAGATTCTATGATACTGCTCTGATTCTTCGACAAATTCCTGAAGGTTAGAAAAACGGGCCGGATCGAGAAGCCGAAGGCGAGCGAAGTGCCCCTCCTGGCCGAGTTGTTCCGGCGTCGCGGTCAGGAGAAGCAATCCCGCAGACTTCGCTGCAATCGCCTCGACCGTATCGTATTCCGGACTCGAGGACTCCATCGTCCACTCGAGATGGTGCGCCTCATCCACGATCGCGAGATCCCACTCGCCCGCAGCAGCCTGCTTGGCGCGTGTTGGATTTCCTGAGAGCCAAGACGTCGCGCAGAGAATGAGCTGGTCGTCAAAAAACGGATTCGCCTCTTTGTTTTCGTCTCCAGCTTCGATAGCCGCAGCACGTTCCTCGTCAAAAATTGCGAAAGACATCGCGAAACGACGATACAGCTCGACGAACCACTGATTCACCAAGGCATCGGGAACGAGAATAAGAATTCGCTTGGCGCGACCCGTGAGGTGAAGTCGCTGCAAAATCAGGCAGGCTTCGATCGTTTTTCCCAAACCCACTTCGTCGGCCAGCAAAACGCGAGGAGCTTGCCGATTGGCCACTTCTTCCGCAATGAACAGCTGATGCGGTATCAGTGAAACACGCCCTCCGACCAGTCCGCGAACTTCGCTGGATCGGGCCTCCTGCTGATTTCGAATCGCCGACTGCCGGATACTCCAGAGGCGCGGTTCATCGCTGACGCCGGAGAGGAGTCGCTGCTCCGGGCGCTGCACGTTCATGGTGTCAGAGAGGCTGCTCTCGGCGAGTTCGTTCCCCTCGGAATCGATGTAAATCAGGCACTTGTTCTCCTCACGAGTTTTCGAAACCTCGAAAGAATTCCCCTGCTGGTCCTTGACCGTATCCCCCGGCTCGAATTCGACACGGCGAAGCGGAGCATTCCGCGCGGCATAGGTAAGCGTCTCGTTCACTGCCGGAAAGAATGCCTGAACGACTGTCAGGTCCGCCTTCAAGATGAGGGCGAGTCCATATTCCGTCTGTGTTTCACTTACCCAGCGCTGCCCAGGAGCAAATTGCGATGGATCGGCAGTGTCAGTTTGATAGCGAGATGCTCTCATTTAATCGTGTGGAGGAAGATTCTAACGCTTTCCGCCAATCGCGCCACTATTCCCAGTGATAATTTTTGCATTGTTGATTTTTGTTAGAGAAGTGACGATCAGACCCTGTTGAGCCTGCCACCCAACAGGGTTGACTCCTCGAGCTAGCCCTGTTGAGTATCACCCATGGCTCGTTCGACTCTGTTTTCGGCACAACTTTATGGCATTGTCGACCTCGGCTACGCCGCTCCAGACGATCTTGTCAGGGTCACACGTGAAATGATCGCCGGCGGGATCGACGTAATTCAACTCCGCGCCAAGGGCCACGAGCCGAACGACATTGAACGCTGGGCGCGGGATTTGCTTCCGCTTTGCCGAGACGGTGAGGTCCCATTCATTGTCAACGATCACGCGGAAATTGCTGCCGCAGTCGGCTCCGACGGAGTTCACGTCGGCCAGGACGATGCCTCGATGGACGACGTCCGGGCTATCGTGGGAGACGAGATGCTGGTCGGAAGATCGACTCACAGCGTCGATCAGGCAGCAAAAGCAGCGTCTGATCCACAAACCGACTGCATTGGATTTGGTCCGCTTTTTTCCACGCCAACGAAGCCGACTTACACACCGATCGGCACGGAGGAAATCCAAACTGTCCATGCTAGGCATCCCGATCTTCCCATTTTCTGCATTGGCGGGATCAAAAAAGAGAACCTTCGCGATGTCGTCGCTGCAGGAGCCAAACGCGCCGTTATTGTATCAGGAATCTTGCAAGCACCCGACATCGCTGCTTACGTCCGCGAGTCCAAGGAAATTTTATACTCGCCGCAGGCGACCTAACACCTTTCACTTTTTACTCTCTACCTCTCACTTCCTATGAGCGTCCTCGTATCCGGATCCATCGCGATCGACCATGTCAAAACCCAGAAGGCTTCTCAGGAAAACCTCCTCGGCGGCTCTGCTTCCTACGCTGCCATCGCCGCGAGCTTTTTTGCTCCTTCCCATATCGTTGGAGTCGTCGGTCACGATTTTCCTGAAGAGCATCTTACTCTTCTCAAGGGTCACGACATCAATCTGGACGGCATCGAATTCTCCGAGGGGGAAACCTTTCGCTGGACCGGCGAGTATATGGAAGACATGAACGACCGGGAGACACTCGAAGTAGCTCTCAACGTGCTCGAGTCGTGGAAGCCTGCCGTGGCTGACTCGCAGAAGGACGCGAAGATCAATCTGCTCGCGAATGCTCACCCGCTCAACCAGCACGACGTCGTCGACCAACTCGGTGAAAGCCCCTCTTTCACCATCGCAGACACGATGGATCTCTGGATCCAGATTTCACGCGATGAGTTGGAGCGACTCCTACAGCGCATCGATTTGCTCGTTCTCAATGACAGCGAAGCAAAGTTGATGATGGACACTTCGAACGTCGTCGCCGCCGGAAGGGCCCTGCGTGAGATGGGGCCCAAATATGTGATTGTGAAGAAAGGCGAGCACGGCGCGATGTTGTTCAGTGAGGATGATTTCTTCGCCTGTCCTGCTTTCCCTTTACACGACGTGTTTGACCCGACTGGTGCTGGCGACAGCTTCATTGGTGGCGCGGCCGGTTACCTATCGAGCCTCGGGAAAGACGAATTTTCTTTCGACGACCTCACCAGCGCAATTGCACGCGGAACGATCCTGGCAAGCTATACCTGCGAGAGCTTCTCGACCCACGCGCTTCAGGAATTGGAAAAGGATGACTTCGAGGCGCGTCTTGCCTCATTCCGCAAATATTGCAAATTTGATTGATGAGTTGGTTCTACGCGGACGACAACGATAACCAGCACGAAGTCACCGAGGCGGAACTGCCTGGACTCATCACTGCCGGAACAATCCGCCGCGACACCCTTATCTGGAACGAAACTATGGCGGACTGGGAAAAGGCCCAGTCAGTTCGAGCCGATTGGTTCGAAGGTCCGGATGTGCCACCGGAACTGACCAATTTTCAAAAGAAGCAGATCGTAGCTGCTGGAACCGCCGGTCCCGGTGGGATTCCCGCATCACAGCCAGCAGACGCACTGGCAGTCTGTGCGCTGGTGTTTGGCATTCTTGGAATCATTTGTATCCAGGTTTTCTCACCCGTCGCTGTGATCTGCGGTCATATCGCCCTGAAGCGGGCGAATGAAAACGGAGATCGCTCGGCGAACAAGGGACTCGCCATCGCCGGCTTAGTGACCGGCTATCTCGGGTTGCTGATCCTGATTGTCATTATCGCCATCTACGGATTTGCCTTTGCTGCAGCACTACTCGAAGAAACGCAGGAATAATACCTGAAAGCAAGCATCCCCGGCTTCGTCTGAAGTGTGAGAACACACTCTTACTTCATGAAAATCATCGCCTCCCTCTTGCTGCTTCAAGCAATCGTGGCCTCGAGTTCGACTTTTGATCATTCGGCATTCGACTCGGTCTTGAAAGCACAGGTCAACAACCCTGGCCAGATGAACTAGGCTGCTCTGAAAAAGGCTCACGGGCCTATCGATGCCTACCTGCAAAAAACTAGAGTTGTTTCCCAATCACAATTTTCCAGATGGAGCGAGTCGGAACACCTCGCATTTCTGATCAATGTTTACAACGCAGAGACGCTGCAACTCATTATCGAAAACTACCCCGTCACTTCGATCAAGAAGATCGGCGGACTACTTTCTTCGCCCTCGCCTCTATCGTGGGCATGCTTCCGGGAACTGTGATGTATGTCTATTTCGGATCTCTCGGAGATCTGCTAAAGAAGTCGGATAGCGCATCAGCCTTCAGATTGTATACAAGATCGTGATCGGAGTTGTAACGATATTTATCACCCTTTGGGTTTCTCGATTGGCCAAAAAGGTGCTCAACGAAAAGACCGACTTTGACGAGCAGGAACTTCTTACAAACTTCTCGCCTCCGTAAGTCGAGCAATGTGCTTCGCGAGCAGGTCAAATTCGAGATTCACACGCGAACCGGGTGCGACCGCCTTCAGGCTCGTGATCTCATGGGTGTGAGGAATGATCCAGATCACGACGGAACGGTCATTCAACTCAGCAACTGTCAAACTGATCCCATTCACACAGATCGATCCCTTGTGGACGACGAAGTGGGTGAACTCTCCGGGCAGAGCGACCTCAAGCCGATGGTCCTGCCCGCTTGAATCGTAGCTTAAGACTTCCGCGCAGGCATCCACATGGCCCTGCACAAAGTGGCCTGAGAGACGATCGCCAATTCGTAGTGATCGCTCCAGATTCACAGGGGCGAATTTGTGGAAATCACCCAGATTGGTAAGTCGGAGCGTCTCGTGGAGCAGATCAAAGCGCATCGCTCCATTGGCCACTTCAGTGACTGTCAGGCATACCCCGTTCACCGCGACACTCTCTCCCAGTTCGACCTCATTGGAGAACAAACTTTTCACCCACAACTCCGCGCCAGTCTCGACCGGAGTATATTCTGCGATCTCACCGCATTCTTCGACAATTCCTGTGAACATAGGAAAAGATAGCACAGGAGTCGCAAATGCGCTCGGTTCAGGGTGGGCAAGCCAGTTGATTTCTTTCTATTCTCCCAGTCATGAGGATACTCCCGATTTTCTTTCTAGCCCTTCTATTCCCGGTTCCTGCTTTTTCAGAGGAAAAAGCCAAGGAAGCCAACCCAGAGAAGCATCCTACGAATGCACTCCCTACCGTCGATATCCCAAGCTTTGAAGAAACACGACCCGATCCAGGCTTTGCCGATCTCTTCAACGGGAAGGATCTCAGTGGGTGGATCGATGTGAATACCTCGCCCGAAACCTGGTCGGTCAATGAGGAAGGCCTCCTCGTCTGCACCGGCCATCCCATCGGCGTGATGCGATCAGATCGGATGTATGAAAACTTCATTCTCATCATCGAATGGCGGCACATGGAAGCGGGAGGCAACTCCGGCATATTCCTCTGGAGCGACGCTCGTCCGGAAGGGAATCGTCTCCCAATGGGCATGGAGGTGCAAATGTTAGAGCTGGAGTGGCCTTTCATCCACGCTCAAAACGGCGTGCCTCGCCCGCTTGCTTACGTGCATGGGGAACTGTTCGGAGCAGGAGGCATGAAGGCTATCCCGGCAAATCCTCGCGGGACACGCAGCAAATCAGTCGAGCATCGCTGCCTCCCCAAAGGCAAATGGAATCGATACGTTGTCGTCGCGGTCGACGGAACAGTGAAGCTTTCAGTCAATGGCAAGTTCGTGAACAGCATTCGCGAAGCGCAATACCGAAAAGGTTACCTCTGCCTCGAATCCGAAGGGGCCCTGATTCATTTTCGCAAAATCCGTATCATGGAATTGCCCGGCGGCATGGCCGACGAGGAGTCGACGGTGAAGCCTGTGGAGTGAAGCGATGAGACTATTCCTTTTTCTCCTGCTTGTCGGCCTGCCGTTCTCCCACATCGCTGCCGACTACGACCTCGTCATCACGGGTGGCCGAGTCATGGATCCAGAAACGGATCTGGATGCAAAACGAAACGTAGGCATCACGGGCGGAAAAATTCAGAATATCAGCGAAGAAGCCCTGAGTGGAAAGCGGGCCATCGACGCAACAGGGCTCGTTGTCGCTCCCGGTTTCATCGATCTGCATCAACACGCCTGGGATGAAGAATCGATTCGGTTGAAGATCCGCGACGGAGTTACCTCCGTATTTGAACTCGAAGTCGGCACCGCCAATGTCGATACCTGGTATGAAAAATACGAAGGCAAACTGCCCTTTCATCACGGAGTCTCCGTCGGCCACATCCCTGTCCGGATGAAAGTGATGGGAGACTTCCCTTCCTTCCTGCCAAGCGCCAATTCCAAAGCAGCGACTGTTGCGGCCACGCCCGAGCAGATTGCCGCGATGAGAAAAGAGGTGCGCAAAGGCTTGGAGAGCGGTGCCATCGCAGTTGGATTTGGAATCTACTACACCCCCGCTGCGAGCCACTGGGAGATCCTCGAAATGTTTCACGCAGCTGCGGAGGGAAGAGCTTCCTGCCATGTCCACCTCCGGGGACGGAGCGAGACCAGCATCGAAACCGCTGAGGAAGTGATTGCTGCTTCCGCAATCACTGGCGCGCCTTTGCACATCGTGCATCTCCAGTCGACGGGAGGAAAGATGACTCCAAAACTCCTGCAAATGACGCAGGGCAGTGTCGAAAATAATCTCGACATGACCGTTGAGGTCTATCCGTGGACGGCCGGAATGACGGAGATCAAATCCGCCATTTTCAGTGATGGTTGGCAGGAGTCGTTTGGTCTCGACTACGGCGATCTGCAATGGGGAGAAACCGGAGAACGGCTCACGAAAGAGACCTTTCAGAAATACAGAGAAAAAGGCGGCCTCGTGATTGTTCACTCGAACCCGGAAAGTGTCGTCACCCAAGCAGTGGCCCATCCGCTCACCATGATCGCGAGCGATGGCCTGAAAGGGCATCCCAGGAACGCCGGGTCATTTGCCCGAATTCTTGGCTACTATGTCAGAGAGCAACAAGAGTTGGATCTGAGCGTAGCACTGGAAAAAATTTCCCTGATGCCCGCACGACGCCTCGAAAATCGAGTCGACACCATGAAAAACAAAGGCCGCGTGCAGGTAGGGGCAGATGCCGACCTGACACTCTTTGATCCCGAGACCGTGAAAGAAGCAGCCACCTTTACCAATGCCAAACAACCGTCGAAAGGCATTCCGTTTGTAATTGTGTCAGGAACAATCGTGGTCGAGGACGGGGAGATTGTCGAAGGAGCGCTTCCGGGACTGGGAATTCGGGCGGGAAAATAGGGTCCGACTGTCACCCATCCACCTCAGCCTCCCATTCCGCAGCCAGCGCTCGCATTTTCCGCGCCCGCTCGGGAAATTCCGCGAAGCGATTTTTCTCCTCAGCGGGATCGTCCCGCAGGTGAAACAAAAAGCTCTCCCCCTCCGCCTGATCGATCAGTTTCCAATCGCCTTTCCGGACGGCGACGCCTTCTTCGAATCCTTTGCGCTTCGGTCCGTGCTTTCTTCGCCAGAAAAGCGTTCGCTCAAACTCTTCTCTCTTCCCGGTGAGCACTGGCAAAAGATCTAGACCATCCACGCCCTCAGGAAGCAGGTCGGCTCCGGCCATGCGAAGAAAGGTGGAAGTCCAGTCCATCGTAATGCCGATCTGGTTGGTCTCCGTAGCCTTAGCAATTTTCCCCGGCCACCTCACGATGCAGGGAACCCGCGTCCCGCCTTCCCAGATCTCTGATTTTTTCCCCGAGAAAGGAGCATTGCGGGCATGAACCGACCCACCGTTGTCGGAGGTAAACACAACGATCGTATCCGCAGCGAGCTCGTGCTTTTCCAGTTCATCTAGGACCGCGCCGATCCCTTCGTCCATTCGCTCCACCATCGCGGCATAGGTCTCCCGGTCACCTTCCTGCCACGATTTCTTTTTCGGAACGACTTCTTTATCCTTATCGTTTGGTCCCTGAAACGGAAAGTGAGGCGCAGCATGAGAAAGGAAGAGAAAGAACGGCACTTCGTGATTTTTCTGGATAAAGCCGATCGCCTCTTCGGTGAAGAGGTCCGTCGAATACCCCTCTCGTTCGGTTGTCTCACTTCCGAGCCAGAGGTCGTGAACACCGATACGATCCATGTGTTCGAAGTAATGGTGGTTACCACCCAGCAGCCCGAAAAAATAGTCGAAACCCTGCTGCAGAGGCTGCCGCTCAGGATCATATCCGACATGCCATTTCCCGACGAGGCCTGTCGCGTATCCCGCATCAGCCAAGGCGCTCGCTATCGTGGCGCCTCCTCCCGGCAGCCCGCGTCCCATCTCTTGGTAGTAAAGAGCATTGTCCATTCCGAAGCGCTGTTGGTAACGCCCCGTGAGAAATGCGATCCGTGTCGGAGAACAGACGGAGGCATTGGCGTAGAAATCCGTGAATCGGATCCCCTCGCTGGCAAGTCGGTCGAGATTCGGAGTCAGAATATCCCCGCACCCGTAGCAACCAAGATCTCCGTAGCCAAGATCGTCGGCCATGATGAAAACGATGTTTGGCTTCTCGTCGGCACCCACAAGCGCGGAAAATAGAAGGCAGGTTAGTGCCGTAGCAAATCGAATCATCACAATCACTATCGTTCAGGTCAGACCCGATTCAAATGTGGGAACCAAAATCTGTGCGACCGCAGATTTGATTTCGAGCCGGTATTGTAGAAAGGTTCGCCAAATACCATGCGAATTTTATCCGGCATCCAGCCTAGCGGTCGTCCGCACATCGGCAATTACCTGGGAATGATGGAGCCATCGATCCGATTGCAGGACGAGGGCGACGCTTTCTATTTCATTGCGGACTACCACTCGCTCACATCGACTCACGATCCCGCGGCCCTTCGGGAAAACGTTCGAGGTCTCGCGATCGACTTTCTCGCCTGCGGCCTCGATCCAGAGAAGGCGACGTTCTGGCGCCAGTCGGATGTGCCCGAGGTGACGGAACTGGCCTGGATCCTCAGCTGCGTAACACCAATGGGAATGCTCGAGCGTTGCGTATCCTACAAAGACAAGATCGCGCAGGGAATTTCTCCTTCCCATGGACTCTTTGCCTATCCCGTTCTGCAGGCGGCGGATATTTTGATTTTCGATTCCAATGTCGTTCCCATCGGGAAAGATCAGAAGCAGCACATCGAACTGACTCGCGACGTCGCAGGGAAATTCAATGACCGCTACGGCGAAGATCTGCTCGTGATTCCCGAGCCCCAGATTCGGGAGGACACCGCCACCGTTCCCGGGCTCGATGGGCAGAAGATGAGCAAGAGCTACGACAACACGATCGAAATTTTTGAGGAGACCGAGAAGAAGCTCCGCAAAAAGATCATGAAGATCGTGACGGACTCAACCCCGGTCGAAGATTCAAAAGACCCCGACGACAGCTATATCGTCGAACTGTTTCAGCTTTTCGCCTCGCCCGATGAGGTAGCGGAAATGAAGGACTCCTTTCGTAGCGGCGGACAGGGATACGGTCACTACAAGCAGCAACTCTTCGAAGCGATCCGCGATCATTTTGCCCCGATGCGGGAGCGGCGTGAAGAATTGGAAAGAGATTCCGCCTATGTCGACGGAGTGCTTGAAGCCGGTGCGAAACGCGCTAGAGAGAAGGCACGCGAAGTGGTGGACCGTGTGCGGAGTGCGGTGGGAATGTGAAGGGCAAGGAAATCTTCCAGTTACAAACCACCCTCTACTCTGCCTGATCTGCATTGTTCCCAATGCAGCTATACCCACCTCACTTAAAATACTTTTTTGGATCAACGGGCGGCTTTTTCTTTGGTTCTTCTTTTTTACCCTCGTCGCTTTTCTCCGCTGCCTTTTTCGGTATTGGCTTCTTTTCACCTTTGTCTTTCTCAGCCTTGGCAGCGCCTGGGGGTGGAAATTCTTCACCCTCTTCCAGGATTCGAACCTGATCCGGGGATGTCAGCTTGATCTGCGGCTTTTCCTTGTAGATCGAAACCAAACCGGTCACAGCGAGGCGCTTCTCATCATAAATATCGGCAGGCTCGCCATCTTCGAATTCGTCGACATCGCTTTTGAAAGTCACGAGATAAAACTCGGCTCCCTTGAAGTTCACGAAATTCATCCCTGAAGAGGATTTTCCGCTGCCATGCGTTACTCCGTATACGGTGATTTTTTGTCCATCTTTCGCCATCAACTCCTCCGTTTTATCAGCAGCGAGATAAATCGTAGCAGCATCGTCGGCAAAGGTAAGAGCGGGAACGACGATTGCCGAAAGCAGGAGCAGGAGTCTGAGGGTGTTGTTCATAGCTTTGGTCAGGAGTCAGGGTTGTAGATCGATTTCACCTGCCCATCGGCGTAAACGACGGCGATCTCTTTTTCAGTGGCAGGGGCGATCTCCTGTATCACGATTACAGATTCAGCGATGGCGTCAAGCACAGGGCGATCGTGCGGAACAATTTCAAAAGCGACAGGACGCCCTCCCGGATAAGGGCTGCGGAGCAATTCATTCAATTCTGTCGTCGCGACAAAGCGGCCGGAAAGTTGCTGCCACTCTGTCGGATATCGATTCGAGTTAGTCCGCGCATAAGCCTCGCAGGCGAGATAAAGGCGAGACGCCTTGTTCTGAGATTCTTTTCTCAGCCCCTCCTCCTGTCCGGTGCGCCACATATTCATCGCGGGAAACGACATCCCAACGACGAGCATGAGAACGGGAAACGACAGCATCGAAAAATACCCCAAAGCCGTTCCGAAAGTTGCGAAGCCGCGTCCGCGAAGATCATTGGCCTTCGTCCAATAGCGCGCCGCATGCCCCACGATTGCTGCCAGTGCCGAAAGAAAAAGTCCGATCACGATCCAAAGGGTCGCGAAACCCATCAACGACAACACAAAGCTGGCGATCGCAGCACGCGACCAATGTTCGGCGTCAGATGAATAAGAGGAATTCGTCATGTTTCCGTTCCAGAAAATCTGTATCACGATGCGTCGGTCGAGGAAACCCCTAACTCCTCGTCTTCTTGCTGTTCCTCAGGAGGAGGAATCCGGTGGAAAAGAAAGGTGATAATCAAAAACGCCACTGTCGCGAGGCAGGCACCATGGATCAATCCGCCTTCGAGTCCGAATTTCGACACAATAAATCCAGCGGTAACTCCGCCGACAACACGAGCGACTCCGCCGACCACCATTGTGAAGACTCCCTGGATTGAATTGCGAAACTCATCCGTGGCAAGACGATTCAGAAACATGACCGGCCCAACGAAAAGCGCGAGGACCTCAAGCCCGTGGCAAAGCTGAACCGCTACCGCAACCCACGCGTAGGGAAAAAATGCGAGGAGAAACATGCGCACGACCATGCAGAAAAGCCCGGTAACGAGAATGCCCTTGAGGTGAATTTTTTTCTGCATCCACGGCATAATGATCGTGAACCCGATCTCGAGCACGACGCCGATATTGATGATCAGCCCGATGTGTCGTTTTGGAATCCCAACGACTTCATCAAGAAAATTTCCGATGAAGGCGTAGTAGGTCGTCGCAGCCATGAAGCCGAAAAACAACCCAATCGAAAGCCAGCGCGCGCTCGGAGAAAAGATCGCTGCCAGCGCATCGCGGGTCGGCAGTTTTTTTCCCGAGACAATCGGACGATCGACAGAAGGAAGCGTTCGAGAGTTCGCCAGGCTCAAAAGACAGAAAATGACAGCGCAGGGCAGGATCGAAGCAGCTGTCGCCCCCTGTGAAAGCGGATAGAACAAAACCAGGCTCGGAAGAATGAACCCAGCCGTTCCCCAAACACGCACCTGCGGGTATTCGACTTCCGATTCCCCCCGTTTCCGAATCGTCTCGGCAAAGGAAAAAAAATATCCATCCTGCAGCGGAATCATCGCAACGAAGGAGAGACCGTGGAAGAGAAAGAGCGCGAGCGTGATACCGATGTGATTCGAAAAATACATCAGCGAAAGCACGATCGAGCTGCACGTGTAGGCGATCGCGAGAATTTTCCGCGCATCGACATTGCGGTCCGCCAGCAGCGTAATGAGCGCCGGCGAGCAAAGCATCGGGATATTCATCAGGGACATCGCCAATCCAATCTGAAGAAAATCAAACCCACCCTGCTCACGCAGAAACACCGTCATCAAAGGCATAACGCTGCCAATCACGGCATAGCTGAGAAAAAACTGACGGCGGAGAGCGTTCACAAAGATTGGATGTTGGTTTTTGGATCTTGGAATATTAGATGTTGGCCTGAAACCCCCGCTAGACCTTCTTTCTTACTCTCATTCTTAATCCCAGTCTTACTCTGCGCCAGAACGGGCCGTGTCCCTCTTTGAACTCCACAAAAAAACCTCGTCTTTCGACGAGGTTATTAGGAAATCTGCAGACCTGACAGGGCTAGGTCGGGCTTCGTATCCTGTCGGATCTCGGACCAAACAGGGTTGGGTGCTCTCTCGCTTAAGCAGAGAGACCGTTGATTTTCTGAGCGACGCGGCCTTTGAGGCGGCTAGCGGTATTTTTGTGCATTGCACCACGCTTGGCGGCCTTGTCGGTTGCGGAAGCAAACTCGTCGTAGGCTTTCTTCGCTGCGGCCGAATCACCGGCTTCGACAGCTTCGAGTGCAGTACGACGTGACACTTTCACCCGATCCTTGAGGATTCGGTTGCGAGCGGATGCCTTAGCGTTCTGGCGGACGCGCTTGAGTGCTGATCTGGAGTTTGCCATGAGAGTCGTCTATTCTTTTTGGATTCCCTTGTTACAGGGGCGCGGAACATACGCGTTTTCTCTCAGCCGTCAAGGCCGAGTTCCGACGGCTCTGCGAGCGTGATGTAGTCTCGCTCGTATCCCGCCTCGGATAATACGTCGACTCCGGTCCGAAAATTGCCGACCTCGTTCCACACAGGCATCGTCGATGTAGGTTGAGCAGGCTCAAATACCATCGGCGGTGGCGCAGGCTCGGTGACCGGTAGGGCCTGAATTGGCTCGCCCATTTCCTGACCTTTCTTTTCATCTCGCCAAAGCCCCTTTCGGACGATGAAGACCTTGGAGCCTTCGCCCACTTTGCCATAGAGATCGATAACATCGCGGGATTTCATGCGCACGCAGCCGTAACTGGCAGGTTTTCCGATATCGCGCTCCGCTGCCGTGCCGTGAATGTAGATGCAACGCGAGTAGGTGTTCTTGTTCTTCGGCTCTAAGCCGTTCAGCCATAGAATACGGGAAACAATCGGGTCGCGC
>Ga0255776_10000955_pt1 | contig 33405 bp, 20 predicted proteins | sample 071ome_19_FD_179974 | JGI IMG/M metagenome (GOLD analysis project Ga0255776, IMG submission 179974) | Coastal salt marsh microbial communities from the Groves Creek Marsh, Skidaway Island, Georgia - 071413AT metaG (version 2) | ecosystem: Environmental > Aquatic > Marine > Intertidal zone >... | reverse complement strand
AAAGACAGCTCTGGAAACGACCGACGACACGGAACGCAGCGAAGACAGCGGACGACGTTTTTTATACACACGACGCGATCGAGAACGACGATGGAGGAAATCGCGCGGGCGCACGGGTTTGACGACGCGGGAACGTTGGAGGCGTATAACGAGACGGCGATGGTGGACGCGCGTCGCCGAGGCGGGGTGATTGAATCGGGCGTGGAGATTTTGATTCCGTTTGATGAGACGACGACCACGACGACGATGACGACGACGAGTCACGGGAGTGTGCGTGTTGATGATGAGGGATTGTGTGACGTCGTGGATGTGCCGGGTAAAAGGAAGGGCCCCGGTTGGGAGTTTGGACCAACGCGAGCGAACGACGAGTCGTTTAGCGCGATGAAACACAAAGCAATGCCGACGATGATGGTACCCGAGCGTCCACCGGTGGATTGGGTGCACGCGACGTTTTTCGCGTTCGGGATGATTTTCGGGCTCGTCGTGTTCGGCGATGGGAGGAGTTCGGGCGAACGAGATGGCGGGTCGCGGAGAAACTTGAGAGTGCGCGATTGGCGGCTCTTTTGACATCGTTAATATTTCGACTCTTTCTTTGTAAAACAACATGTATGCTAGGTGTATCGCTAATAATAAATTGTAGGTCTAGTTTTGTCGCGCGATCGGTCGATCGAACTGCCTCACTGCGGTGGCGGCGGGGGTGGGATACCGCTCATCATCATTCCTGGCGGCGGCATGCCCATTCCTGGCGGCGGCATGCCTCCCATGGGCATCATACCCGGCGGCGGCGGCATCCCACCCATCATACCGGGTGGTGGTGGCGGCATTCCACCCATCATACCCGGCGGTGGCGGTGGAATACCAGCCATCATACCGGGCGGTGGTGGCGGTAAACCAGCCATGCCGCCCATCGCCGCGGGCGTGCTCGCCGGACCGGCGCTGAAGAGAGTGTGCGGACGAACCGTCTGCGGTCTCTCTATCGATTGCGCGAGCAATCTCTCCGCCTGGCTCCCGTGTCGCTCACCCTTGCTATCCTTTTTGTACGCGTACTGCACATTGATTTGCTTGTTGCACAAAAACTGTCCATTCATCGCTTCGATGGCGGCGTCTGACGCCTCAAAGGAATCGTACGCCACAAATCCAAAGCCTTTACTCGCCCCGTTATCCGGATCACGCATAATCTTCGGCGCGTTGATCACCACACCGAACGCGCTAAAGGTGTCGTACAACAGCTTTTCGTCGATATCCGGATCGAGATTACCGATGAAGAGGTTGGCGCCCACCTCGTCACGACGTTCGCCCGCCGACTTGTTCACCTTGATAGGCTTGCCGAAGAGCTTGACCATGTTGAGAATTTTAATACCCTGCGCGTTGCCGATTCGTCCGAAAAGTGTCAGTCAAAGAATCAATCGAGTACGCACGAAAGAAAGAAAAGCAATTCGAATGATTCGGGACGTCCTGAGTGACTCAGCCGAAGAAATTCAACCATAATATATCGTTAACCTCACGAGCCGAAACTCATCAGAAGCGCGGATATTTTTATCATCACCGTCACGCCGTTCAACGACATCCCGAGAATTTGATCCAAGAAAAAACAAAAAAGAACCAATCAATGCGGGCGCACGTACGTAATCGGCATCCTCCTCGTTCCTAAACTCAACAAACCCGTATCCTTGGTGCGTATTCGTCACGCGATCTTTTGGCACGTACACGTTTGTCACCGGTCCCGCCTGAAGAAACAACTCCCACAACAACTCCTCCGTCACTTGCGTGTCGAGGTTTCCGACGTACACCGTCGCCTCGGCGTTTCTATCCGCTCCGTGTTGTCCGAGGAGGTTTAAACCGGCACCGGCGGTGATTCTTCCACCGGCTGAACCGCTCACGCTCGTCATTTTTCACACCCAATTTCACACGAACCCTCTTCCGTTCGGTTCGTTCGTCGCGTTCGGTTCGAGCGTGCGTCGTCGACCGGGACGGTAGGCGGAGCGCGGCGGGGACTTTCGGGGTTTCTTCGAACGTCCGTCGAGGATCGCGCGTCGTTTCGACGTCTTTCGCGGCGCGCTCTGCGGGTGCAACGTTCGGCGCTGCTCTCTTTCGATTGAAATTGAAGCAGCGCCGGACCTTTTGGCCTTGATAGCGCAAACTTTTCGTTTATATGTAGCCGCCGGCGGCGCCGATGCCGCCACTGCGTCTCGCGTCGGCAGACTGCGTCGCGCGCGTCACCGAGCGAACGAGACCGCGGACGACGCACAGTCGCGCAGACCGTCCCCGTTCGTCGTCACCGCGTCGGGGGATCCGATCATTAAAAGCACGCGCCGAGACGTTCGAGAACGATGCGACCTCTCGAGGAGTCTGAGCTCGAGCAGGTGCTCACCAAGCTCTTTAGTTTTGTCGGGAAAAACATTGAAAACGTCCTGCAGCGCACGGATTCGCCGCACTCGCTTCGGTTGCACAAGAAGCGGGTGTATTACGTCCGGGATGACGTGATGAAGAGGGCGACGAGCGTTGGTAGGGATCAGTTGGTGTCGCTGGGGATGTGCATAGGGAAGTTTACGCACAGCGACAAGTTTCGGTTGACGATTGGGGCGTTGGATTTGTTGGCGGCGCACGCCAAGTACAAGGTGAGAATGCGATGACTCGTGCGGTGTGACTTTTCGTTTTTTACTTGTCTCGATCAATCTATGGAGCTGCGATGCGCCCGATGAATGAGCGAAAAATTCAGTCTTCAACCTGAACTTTCGATGAAGAGAACCGTTCTCATTCAACGTACGCGAGGAGGGCGCGGATCTTGCCCTGGATGACATTTTCTTTCTTTGACCGAGACTCAAGACTGACTGTGAACGCTACGCCGTTCGTTTCGTTTCGTTTCGCGCGAGCAGATGTGGGTGAAACCGACTTCTGAGATGGGTTTCATGTACGGCAACCACTTGTTGAAGAGCGGTTTGGGCAGAATTTCAGAAAACACACCCGCCAACGCCGGTGTCGTCATCTATTCCATGGCTGACGTCCCGATAGGATTCGGTGTCGCGGCTAAGAGCACGCAAGATTGCCGAAAACTCGATCCAAGCGCCATTGTCGCCTACCACATGGCAGACGTCGGCGAATATTTGCGCGCAGAAGACGAGATGGTCGCCGGTAAGAAGGAATGAATTTTGTAATGCTCCACAATTATAGTCTCTAGTCTCATCTACGTTTCTATGCTAGCGTCGTTTCGTATCAAGCTTCTATCGCATCAGCCTCGTCGACGACGGGAATGCGAACCATATAACCGACAGAGTCGCCGTCTTGTTCGGTTTGCGCCCCGTAACGAAAGACGAGCTCTAAATAGTTGCCAGAGCTGGATATCCCAATCAACAGATTGCTCGGATTGCTCGCGCACCCGAGAAACCCGCGCTGAATGTGTTTGATGTTCACCGTCACCGTGGAACCCGATCGAGTGCTCTTGATTTCTGCCAAACGCGCCGAAAAACCCGCAGGCTCTCTTGCATGTTCGTCGTACTCGTCGACATCCGCCGGCAACACTCTCAACCCCCGATACTCCGTCCCCAATAGGCTCACCGCACCCTTAGACGCGCTCATGTACATCGCACCACTTCTCGTCGTCGTAATCTCCATGAGATCGCTCACCCTAGCGAACCGTTCGATGCCTTCTCTGAGAGACTCGAGCGCGAACCGGTCCGCGTCCAACCAATACGGCACGTCCACGACGTTTGCCCCCACCACCGCCTCAAACTCACTCAATTCCGACCTACTCAGCGGACCTACGATTGGAACATCCTGCGACACATCAATCACGCACTGAGACGTCGTAAAATTTAGGTACGGCAGCGCTCTCGCGTTCGGATTTGGTGCCCGTTTGATGAGCTTCGCGTCCACCCGCTGCGCCTCCAACGCGATCAATCCTCTCAAAACCCGCGACAACGAGCCTGGTTCGAGCTTGACCGCAATCTTATCCTCATTCACCGACGATATGCGATAATTTTCAAAAATCTCCTCCACCCTAAAGTCCACGTGCGTCTCGATACCGCCCGCAACGCGCGCGTTTTGTACAATGTACATTGTGCTCGGCGTCAACAACACGGTACACTCTGTGCCGAGTTTATCGAATATCGGCGCGAATCGATCGAGCCATCGCGCGCCGACGTCCCCGAGCGTCGCTTTAAACTTCATGTTTGTCCACCTCGGGCGTTTCGTCGCCTCTGCGTCGCGCTGTGTCGTCACGAATGAGTGCACTTTTTTTCAAAAACAAAACAAGATTCAAACGCAACTGTCACCCAGCCGTCTCGGCACAACTCGTCGCAACATGTCAGCGCTCGACGCGTTGTCGCGCGAGATTGTCGAGTGGCAGAACGCGTTCACCGCGTCCGCGGGGCGTCGTCCCGAACGTCGGGATGTCGAAGCGGACGCGTCCATACGGGAAAAGTTTCGAACGCTCAAGAGACTCAAAGAGGAACAGGATGCATCATTCAAACGAACATTGACGTCGACGAACGCAGCGACAACGACGACACCGACGACGACACCGACGCGGGTGAACCGCGCGCGCGCGCGACACCAGCCTCTGACGCACGCGGAGATTAAATCCCGGATGGCGGCGCGGGAGAAGGAATCGGACGATGATGATGATGCGATTGAAGCGACGCCGATCAAACCAGAGCGACCGCGGACCGACGCAACCGCGACGCCGAGGCGGTCGCCGAGAATCGCCGCGAGGACGACGACGACGGTTTTAGCCGCGACGACGAAGACGAATGTCGTTTCGGATACCGGTGGATCGGAGAAGAAACCGAGGGTGGTGCGGCCGTTGATGCAGACGACGACGAACGACGCGGATTTGGTATTCAAGTCGCGCGTGGGCGTCGGCGCGAAGAATGGCGGGTTTGCCGCTTTAAAGAGAGAGCGGGAGAAGGCAATCGGTGAAGACGGGAAAATGGAGGCGTTGTTGTGTGAAGCGACGGTGGCAGCGATGCGAGGAGCGGCGCAGGCGCCGAAGAAGCAGGCGATGGATCTGACTGTGTCGAACATGTTGGCGGACGACGCCGTGAAGAAGAGGAAAAGGAAAGCCGGGGCGGCGTCTGATCCGATCGGTGCGGTGGCTTCGACGAGTGGGAGAAACGTAGAGACGACAGTGGCGATGGCGGCGACAGCGGTGGGTAGTGGTGAAGGGTTGGCGATGACAAAGGCTGCGGCAGAATTTAGAGCGGAGCACGCGGCCAAGGCTGCGGCGGCGGAGCGAGCGCGCAAGGCGGGCAATTTCAAAAAGACAAATCTCAAAGGAAAGTGGAAGCAGAGAGTGAAGAATGGCGCGCGAAAGAAGGCTGCGGCGCATTATCGATACGGTGGCGGTCGACGGAGCAAATACAAGGCTGAGGATGCGGCGGATCCTGATAAGGAGGTTGAAACACCGTCCATCTGGGCGTCGGGAGATTGGTGCGAGCCGCCGTCAGCCAAAGCGCTCGCCGAGGCGAAGGATGACCTCACACCGACGAAGAGAGCGCTTCGAGCGCGAGAAGCGGCGGATGGCATGGCGAGAGAGTACATCACCGCTGCCGCCGCAGAGAGCGCAAAGGCTGAGGCGGAGAGACGCGCGAGATTGGAAGTCGGACCCGAGATGCAAGCCGCCATCGAACGGGCGGCAAAGGAGCCAAACGAAACCAATCTGTTGGAAGTGCTGAACCGTGGATTCGGTCACGAGCAGTTCCGTTCGGGGCAGCTCGAGATTGTCGAACGCGTGATGCGCGGAGAGAACACGCTCGCGCTGTTACCGACTGGAGCGGGTAAGAGCTTGACGTATCAGTTGCCAGCGTTACTGCTTCCCGGACTCACCCTCGTCGTCTCTCCCTTGTTGGCGCTTATGGCGGATCAGATGGATTCTTTGCCGCCATCGCTTCCGGGTGGCGCGCTGCGAAGCGACATGAACCGCGCCGACATGTGGGACACGTTGACGCGTCTGCGGAATGGTGAAATTAAAGTGCTCTTTGTCTCTCCTGAGAGATTGCTGAATGACAACTTTGTGGGCGATCTTCAAAACGTGCCGGGAGGCGTCTCCTTGGCTGTCATTGACGAGGCGCACTGCGTGAGCGAGTGGTCGCACAACTTTCGTCCAGCGTATCATCGCCTTGGTCGCATCCTCACCGATCGCGTGCGAGCGAAGACGACTCTTGCGCTCACGGCGACAGCGACGAAGAAGACTGAATTGTCTTTGATCAAACAGCTCGGCATCGCTCAAGACGGCGTGCTTAGGAACGTCAGAGTTCGAGATAACTTGATTTTGTCAGTCATGCGCGTTCCCGCGCTCGCGCGCGAGAAGACGCTGCTTCACTTGCTCAAGTATGACGAAATGCTTCAAACTGGCAGCGTTATAGTCTACACGGCGACTCAGAGAGATTCCGAACGCGTCGCCGGGTATCTGTACAATGAAGGAATCAAGGCGAAAGCGTATCACGCGGGTCAAGAGCCCGCGCAGCGACGACAGACGCAACACGAGTTCATGATGAGCAAAGTTCGCGTGGTCATCGCCACCATCGCGTTCGGCATGGGCCTCGATAAATCTGACGTCAGAGCGGTGATTAACTTTTCGCTGCCGCGCTCGCCAGAGGCTTACATTCAACAGGCGGGCCGTGCCGGCCGTGATGGCGCTCCGGCGGCTTGCATCACGTTTTTGGATCCAGAGGATTACTTGCGCTCGCGTTCGTTGACTTTTAGCGATGGGGTCGATCGTCCGTCGATTACAAAGTTGTTGCAGCACGTGTTCCAATCCGGACCTGTGGTGAAAAAGGCGAAAGATGAGGGAGAATGGATGCCGTGTGTCGGCGCGCTGGCGGCGAACGAAATGGAAATAAAGTTGGACATGCGCATCGAAGCCATCGAGACTGTTCTATCCTGTCTTGATCTTTGGGGTGAGGGTTTGATCGATATTCGATCTAAGGATCCATCCGTCGTCAACGAACTCGATCCGGCACACGCAAAGGGTCTCATTCGCATTCTTCCAGATTTGCGCGCCACGTGCGAGGCGCAGTTTTACGGTCGCACGCCCGAAGAAATCGGCAAAGACTGCCCGCTAGCAGCGGCTATAGCGAAACTCGTACCCAAACCGAAAGGATCAATGTACAAGTTCAAGATAGTCGACGCGTGCATGCACATGCAGAGCGGTTTCGACGACGTCGCCGCGCAGCTCAAGGTGATGTCCAAGCACGACGACATGACGTACACAACGTCAGACCGGGCCGTCGGATTTGAAATTATTCGTCCACCACCGCGCGATATCATCCCTCTCGCCAAGGCTTTGGCGGATCACTGTCGCGACATTGAAGCTTGTTCAGTTGGTAAACTCGACACCCTTTACAACGCGATGGAGCAAGCCGCGGACGCGGAGAACGAAGAAGCGCAAGGCGAGCATCTTCGAGCGTGTTTGGAAGAGTATTTGAACGAGGACACCAACTTACTCCCGTCGCCTCCGAGTTGCGTCAAATACGAGGCGAGGCTGTTGGTTGCCGATATTAAGACGCTCTTGCAGCACAGAAGCGGAGGCAAGACGGGCGGCGCGGGCATGATGTCCGCTCGAGCCGTGGCGCGCATCTTGCACAAGCTACACTCACCCGCGTATCCGATGAAAGAGTGGAGCCGCAACGATCTCTGGGGTCGTCACTACGACGTCGATTTCGCGCACATTGTAGAAAAAGCAGACGAAGCAATAGGCAAGTCTCGAGGATTAGTCAAGTAGCAGAACACATATTTTTTATAACAGGATTTCTAGGCTAGTATCTCGACGTCCCGGTGACCACGGCGGTGGTGACGGTGTTCAGACCAGAACCTACCGCGTTCACGGCGCTTCCGACGCCGGATGTGACCCCACCGACGACGAAGGTGCCGGCGTCGAAGATGCCGCTGGCGACGTTACCCACGCCGTCGGCAATGTTTCCAAACATTTTGCGATGAAAATCATTCATAATTTCGTTAATGACACCAATCGCAACCTTCTTTCCGAGCGCACCGGGGGTGCCGATAAAATCATTCACCTCGAAGAGTCGAAACTGGAACGGTGAGTCCGCCACCGTGGTGATGCACAGGCTCCAGTTGTACAGCGTGAGATTGTTCACGCGCAGCACCATCGGTGCTCTGCGCAGTCGCAGTACGTCCAAATTCTTCTCCTCCTCGTTATCCAGCGGCGTCGACCGCTTCAATCGCTCCAAAATCGACGCAAGCGCGTACAACCGCTTCGTCACGTCCGTACCTGCGTTTTTCAACGACCCAGCAACCGCACCGGGAAGCTTCATCGCTTCCTGCATTTGAGCGTCGATGGCGCGCTTGCTCGCCTCGAGCGAATCCGTAAATCCAGAAAAGAATCCCCCGCCGCTCGCTAGTTTGTCATCCCCATCCATCACCCTCGGCACTTCTTTCGATTCAGTCACTTCCCCTTCCGCGGGCGCGCGACGCATAATGTCATAGTTTTTCATCCCAGCGTTTTCCTCCACGTTGACGCTCGCCCCGCTGACAAAAATCTCGTCCAAACGCGTCGTAACAAACCCAAAAATCAAATTCCCAAACTGCAACCGCCCGCACGCGCTGAAAAAATCCATCGCGATGCGAATTTCCTCGATTCGCGCCAGGTGGGATGATTTATACGTCCCACCGTTCGACGCGTTTCCGATGACGAGTCCTTTGAGCGTGACGCCTTTGCGCGTCACTGTCATTGATTTTAACTCGCACGCGCTCGTCGTTCGTTTCCGCAATTCATCCAACACGCGCTCGCGCGCCCACGCGTTAAAACGCTTGGATACCGCGCGTTTATTCGCGTACGCGAGCGCGAGCGCGACGGCGAGCGCGCCGCATAGGAAGAGCGTCGCGGTAAAAACCAATGCAAGAAGCGAAGCGCTGATTGATATCAGCGTTGACGATGTTGACGACGATGCCGACGCGCGGACAAAGGTGATGCGTTGAGGTTTCACCAAGTCGTGATTCCCGCTGAGCACATCCTCTTCGATGTGTGCGGCGAGGACGCGGAGGACCTCTGGGGCGAGGTCCATGGCGGTTTCGCGAGGCTTCGTGTGAAGGCGGGTGGCTATCGGTTCGTCGTTACATTCTATATTCTTACCGACGACGATCACCCCTCGCGTCGTCTCTGTCGTCGTCGCGTCCTCTTCGCCGTCGATCATCGCGCGCGCGGTCGTCCCTGTCGTCGTCACCGCGTCTTCTCGTCGCGTCTCTCGATCGACTTCGGCTTCTTCGTTCTCTTCTCTTTCGACGTCTTTGCCCGTCGTCCGAATCGGCGTCGACGCGTCCATCATCACCATCGCCGCCGCCGCCGCCGCTTCGTGAACTCGACGGTGACCTCGATCGTCGATGTCGTCTATGTCGTCGTTCTTTTTTGTGTCGTCTTCGTCGTCTTCGTCGTCGATCTTCTTCAGAATCGTCTTCCGAGTCGTCGCCGCGTTTGCCGCGTCTCTTCCTTCCTCCCTCGTCTTCCTCCCTCTTCGTCCTCCCGCTCGACGACACCGGCGGGGGAAGCCCCAACGCCTCCGCCAACGCCGCCTCTTCCCGCGCTTTCACCGCCGCTAATTCCTCCTCGGCCCGTCGTCGATCGCCGGCGTCGCTCGCGTCGCCATCACCAACCTTTTCCCTCGCGTACCAAAACACATCCTTCCCTTTACACCACCTCCCCGTCGTCGCCATGACCGAGTGTCCGAGATAATGCTCCCGGTGCGCATCCGTCTTGACGTCGTCCCACGAAAACTGATCGCGGCCGCCCCGCGTGCCCCCGCGGACGTTTCCTTCGCCGCCCATTCGTTTCGATGAGTGAGCGCTCGCGGCAAAGACTGACGCGACTTTGCAACGCGCGAACGCGCGAACTCGTCGTCTTGCATTATCCCATGCGGACGAGCGCGCAGAGACAGTCACCCATAACCAGTGCTCCGTCGTCGTCGTCGTCGTCGCGTCGTCATCGTCGTCGTCATCGACGCGCGAGAACGATGACACACGGCGTCGTCGAACCCTTTGAGTTTGCCACCGCGACGCGAATGGTTTTCGGTCGCGACGCCTTCGCGCGCGTCCCGTCGCTCGTGCGCGAGCTCGCCGAGTTAGAAAACATCGACGTGACGGCGAACCCGGTGTTCATCGTCGCCGGGGCGTCGACGAGGTTCTCTAAACCGCTGGAAGAGATGCTTTCAAAGGAGCTCGGCGCCGCGTGCGAGACGTTTCACTGCCCGAGCGGGGAACCGACTGTGGAATCCGCCGTTGCGGCGACGAAAGCGGCGACGGATGCGAAGTGCGGCGTCGTGATTGCGATCGGGGGCGGCACGCCGGTGGACACGGCGAAGTGCGTCGCGGCGATGATTACGAATGGTGGGGAGGAACCAGACGTGTACGAATTTTTGGAAGTCGTCGGCCGAGCGCAACCGTTGAAGCGAAGAACGGCGCCGTTCATCGCCGTGCCGACGACGGCTGGACCCGGCGCGGAGGTTGCGAAGAACTCGGTATTGGAAGCCGGGGATAGAAAGGTTTCGATGCGGCATCCGTTCATGTTGCCGTCGGTGGCGGTGATTGATCCAAAGTTGACGTTGAGTTTGCCGCGAGACGTGACGGCGCACACCGGATTGGACGCGTTGACGCAGTGCGTTGAACCCTACGTGTGTTGCGTGCCTAATCCAATGGTGGATGCGATTTCCATGGCTGGTATCATCGCCGGGGCGCGAGCGTTGAGACGAGTCGTGGATGTTCCGGATGATTTAGACGCGAGGGAACAGATGTGTTTGTGTTCGTATTACGGAGGATTGTCGCTCGCCAACGCCAAGCTCGGCGCGGTGCACGGATTCAGCGGAACGCTCGGGGGTTTGCTTCACGCCCCTCACGGTGCGATTTGCGCGGCTTTGCTCCCGCACTCGTGGACAGTGAATCTCGCCGCGCTCGAAGGTCGGGTCTCGCGGGAAAACCCGGAATTGGCGGCGAGAGCCAAGGCGCGTTATCTGGACGTCGCGCGCGCGATGACGGGCGACGCCGACGCCACGATTCAAGACGGCGTTGATTTTCTCGTGGATCTCGTCAAGCACTGCGACGTCCCAGGGCTCGGGAGTTTCGGGCTGAAGGAGTCTGATTTCGACAGCGTCATCGAGAAGAGCAAGCAGAGCTCGTCGATGAAGGGTAACTGCGTGCCGCTCGTAGACGAAGAATTGCGCGAAATGCTTCGGCTTGCGATGTGAAAAGTTTGATTGATTTTTTTCTACACCTTGCAACAAGTCTACGGTACTACGCACCGGGGTCTATAATTTAGCCTCGTCTAACGATGCAGCCACGCCGTCGGCCCACGCGCGAATCGCGGGCGTCGTCTCGTCACCCGCGGAGCCCCACTCTGATTCTTTCGAGACGTCGACGAGCGTCGCTTCGCCCGCGCGCATCCATCCCAATCTCACCCGCAAAGCCTCGTCAACGACGACCGCGACCGCGTTACAATCCCTCGCGACAGATTGGTTGCTACGGAACGCGGCTCGGTCGGGAATGATGTCGCAATCGCCGACGCCGAGTAAACCGTACAAGCGCGACGATTTAGATTTTTTGGATTTCGCCGCCGAAGCGCGCTTGAGAATCGATTTCACCCGATCCCGAGCCTCGGATGCCGGTTCGTCCCTCTCCGCGGTTTCAACGACAAAGACGATGAAATCATTATTACCGTCGTCGTCGTTACCGTCGTCAAAGACATCTACATCCTTCGCGTCCGCGACGACGACAACTTTGAAACAACGCGACAGTCTCTCTCTCAACGCGCGCGCGACCCGGTTGGTCGCCTCGAGACCCAAAACCCCGCCGAGATTAAACACGCGAACTATTTTCGCGGCGCGAACGTCGTCTGCGGTGGAGTCGCGCCGACGATCGTTTCTCATCGTCGAACGGAAACGATGATGAATTCTAAACAAACCAAACTGTCGTTCGAACGCATCGAACAGCGCCGTGATCGCCGCTCGCACGCGCGTCCACGCGTTCCACGCTTCGAATATGCGTTCCGACCGCATCGTTTCTCGCCGCGCCGCGGTCCCGCGATCCCGCGTCCGGGATGCGTCGGTTTCTGGGCGACAGTTGAGTTTGAAAACAAACTTCAACCATCAGTGTTCGCCGCGTGAAGCGCATGCGCGTCGTCGTCGACGAGTCGATCGTCGCGTTCGGACGCGCTCGCGACGCACATCGCATCCGTTGGCGCGCGGACGACGCTGGGGTGTCGATCGCGGTGGAGGAACTCGCGTCGAAGAAGGTTTGGGCAAACGCTTGGAGCGCCCAAGGCGTCGAGTGTTTATGTCGACGCATCGCGAGCGCGAGCGCGAGCGCGAGCGCGAGCGCGGTGCCGAGAACATTGGATGCGTTTATCGAATGGTTCGGCGTCGGTGTTCGCCGCGCGGGGATGGTGGGACGCGAAAGTTGGGTGCGTGATGAAAATGAGTCAAGCAGCTGCGCGTTCTTGGACGGGCTGTCGCGAAAGGAACTGCGACGGATTTGCGACGGCGATGACGCAAGCGGGTCTGGCAACGATGAAGACGACGACGCAATGTGTTTGATATTAACAATTATACCGCGCGGGGGTGGTTCGCGGGCGCATTATCCGCTGTTGTTGGATAGAGTGCGAGAGGCGCGTTTTACAAAACATCGAGCGCCGACGGCGAAACCGACGCTGAAACGAATGCCGAAAGTGCGGGAGGATGAGAGGGATTTAAAACTGCACGAGTTATCCTTGGAGAACGAGCGTCTGAGGGACGCGTTGGGGAGTGCGACGGCGACGGCGGCGTCGTTGAGAAGAGCGTTGTCCGCCAAGACAAAATCTGAAGCGTCGTTGAGAACTCGGGTGTTCGAGTTGGAGACTGAGAATAAGGAACTCAAGGAGACGACAATCAAGGGACTGCGGGTGAAGCTGCGATCGGTATCGGCAGAGCTAAAGCTCGCGCAGAGGCGTAACGCGGAGACGCTCGCGTCTCCAAAGAAATTGCCGGCGCCGACGCGAAGAAATGAAGCGTCACCCGTCAAACAACGGACGGGCAATTTATTAGCAGACCGAGATCCGGCATCTGTGGATGACGAATTCGACGAGCTCGACGTGCGCCTAAAGTCGCTGCAGGAATTTCTCGCGACGAGACGAAGTTCGGGGTAGCCTCCCTTTTAGCAATTCATAGTTGTACAGCGCTTGTAACAAATTGTCTAGTTTCCATCTACGGTGTACTCCTCTCGCGCTTCTCCCTCTTTGGCCGTTCGATCGCCTGTCTCTTTGGCAGCTCGCGATCGAAAACCTCGTCCCAGTTCAACCCTTCCCGTCGCGCGACAAGAATTTTCACGACGGCATCGATATTCAACACGGTGTGCGTTTGATCCGGCTTGAACTCTTTAATCGGCAACCGAACGCATCGCATGTTCGCTTCGGATGCGCGCGTGAGACTCGTTCGCATCCCTCGCGTCGCTAAATCGACGATACCTCCGATGACGTACACTTTATCTGGTTCGACGACGTCCAGGACATCCTCCGCATCTGGTGACATGTACACGATTTCATCGCTGGAAAAGGCGTCTTCGACGCGTCTCTCATCCTTCTTCACTGGAGTCCATCTATCGCTAAAGAAAAATTCTCTAGACTCTTCCGCGATTGGTCCTCGCCACGAACAGTACGTCATCGCGAGATTATCGTTTCTATGCGCGACACCGACGCACTCACACAGTTGCTTGGCGACGCTTCGTCGAGCGCGTGTGGAATCCTGTTCGTACGACACGTCCACTGCAATTCGCAAAGCGTCCGAGTTGGCGAATCGCGTGTCTACATCGACGGTTGACTTTTCCTTCTTTTTCCACTTCTTTTCGCGTTTGCCCGCGGCGTTTGCGAGCGCTTCTTCGGTCGTAAACGCGACGTCTGGCGCGAGAGCGCCGTCGGTCGTTGTTGTCGATCCGAGCGCCGTTGTCATGAAGGATCGGCCAAATCTGCATAAACTCACGTCGCTGACGTTTGCGTATCCGAGCTTGCGCATTTCATCAGCGATCGGCACGCCGCTAATGTACACGTGACGGTCGGCAACGTCGCGAAATGCTTCAAGAAGCGGGGCGTAATCCTCCGCCGAAGCGCCCGGGGCGCCGCGACCGTCGCCATCTCCACCGCCGATTGCTACTCGGCGTCCAAACGGCAAATTACTCACGATAGCGCCGACGCGGCGTCCAGATCCGTACCCATCGGCAAAGACCTCACCGTGCAGCGCATCGCGCTTGACGATGGATGGCATAGGTGGCATCGCGAGCTTTCCACTAGACGCAGCGCGCCCGACAAAGTATCCAACATTCGTTCGTGACATGCTGACGGCTCCTGGTGATACGTCGCCCCCCGCGGCAGCGAAACCTCTCGTCCAAGCAGCGTGAAGAAAGGTCCCAGACCCACAGCACGGATCGACGACGACAGCATCACCGCTTTCGTGCGAAAATGACCCCGCGGCGTGCGCCGTCGCGACGTTCACCGCGGCGAGAGCAATCTCTGCGCGTGTACCCGCACTGAAATGTTGCGGTTTACGCGCCCAATCCACCGCTCGCAGACTCAACGACGACGGCGCGAAAGTCACCAGCCCGAACACGTAACACTCTGCGGATTCAACCACTGCAAATCTCACGACGTTTCGCGCGTCTCGCTCATCTTTTGACCGTCGCGCGAGCCCGGCGCCCCACGCGCCGACGACGTCGCGAAACGCCGCCGACAGCGCGTCCGTACCCATTCGTTGCGAATGTCTCGCCACGCAATCGTGCACGAACGCCACTTCCGACGAATCCTTCACGCAAACTCTGAGCGCTTTCACGCGTTCCAACAACTCCTCTGCCGTCGCCGCGGCGCACAACGGGGCGATTTCCGCGCGTAATCCCGCCGCGACGCGCGTCTCTCCGCCCGAACCATCCGGCGTGACAAACATCCCCACGCACACACCCCTCGCCGCGCCTCTCGACAAAGCCGCCATCTCGCATGCGTACGCGTTGTACAAATTTTCATTTTTATGCGTCAACAACACTCTCGGAGCGACAAAGGCCGACGCAGAGACGTCACCGAACGCGTCGTCGTCGTTCTCAGCCGTCGGACGCAACCTCTCCCTAATCCCTTCGTAATCCGCCCCCCACGCCCGACATGTCGCATCCACCGCCCCGACGGCGCGCGAACCAACCTGCGTCGCTTCCCCTCCCGTCCTCGCGTCGCCGACGATGTCCTCCAAGCGCGTTTCCACCGCCGCCGTCGGTGGGAACCTTCCAGCTTTGGAACTCTTTGACCCACACTCGACGTTACTGAAACACCGTCGCCCCGCCGCGCGTCGACGCGCGTTTCCGCCGCCGTCGGCACCGACGCTCGGTCGCGACGAGCGTCGACACCCTCGCATCGTCGTCGTCCATCGCAACGCCGCGAGGGCGACGTCTCGACCGACGAACATGGATTGAAAAGTTTCAATGAAGAAGCTAGGGGTGCTTGAAATCCCGTACCAGGACCAGGAAAGAAACGACTTGTTTCAACTACCTTTCTTTCCCGTACGCATCACATCAAGTGTGCACACAGAGAAGATAAACCTTCCTGAGTGCTAAGCGTTCGCCAAGATGTCAAGAGTCGTTTGAAACCTTTAAAAGCGTCATCACCGCTGCTTTCGGGCCACGGGAAAGGTCCCGCGCTGCCGTATGCGGCGCGTTTCGTCGCCTACGAGGCGCTTCAAAGGCAACGTTTCGTGAGCCCCTCTTTATTTTAAGGTTCATGACTCGTCATTACGTATTTTGTGTCAGGTTAAGCTTAACCTGACACTGGGTCAGGTTAGCCGCACCCCTTTCCTGGTACGTACCAGCGTACCAATACGGTACCAGCCGAATGTCCGAACGCGACAATTGTATGGGTAAACAGTATTGACCAGCTGGTTCAAGCTGGTACGAGCTGGTACGAGCTGGTACGGAGGTGACGCATCGACGAGAAAATGGTCAAAATATCGGTAATTTTACACTGTTTGCCCATACAAATTGGCTGGTACGCTGGTACGCTGGTACGGTACCAGACCGTAACAGAATCAAGACGAAATGAACGTCGACGCCGCACACGCCGACGCCGCGACGGCGTCGATGTTGCGGGACGCGTCAGACGCGACGATGACGCGGACATCGTCGTCGTCGTTCGGGCGACGATGGATTCAACGACGGTGGGGGCGACGTAAAATTGTGGAAACCGTTGGAAACGCATTCGTCGCATTCGTCGCACTGTTAAGTGTCTTCTTCGTCGTTCACGTCGCCGGCGCGAGTCCCGACGCAAACGATGCGTACGGAAATAGTAGTTATTACGCCGACGACGTCGACGTCGTCGAGTTGAATCTTGGGAGCGGGACGAGGGTGTGTTTTGAGACGAGACATTCGCGTCCGAATGTTCCGAAAGTGTTTTTGAAGTCTGAAATTCCGTTGGAGGTTATTTATTCTTGGGATTCGCAGCGTATGATGACGCTGGCGTTTGGAATTTTGCTTTCGGAAAAGCTTGGATACGATGTCGTGTACAAATCGTGGGATAAGGATGGTGGACAGCAGTTGTTGGAGGGGCACACAGTAGCGGCACGTGCGTATGAAAATGTGCTGCGCGGTAAATCCATGTTCAATCTCGAGCTTTGGCCCGTCAGCGGTGCGGCTGGAAAGGCGCATGCGATTGATTTCGGCGCTGGACAAAAATCAACGTTTTCATTCGAGGGTGATCTAGGGCACATCGCGAGGAATGGGTGGTTCGTAGGGGCTTCAGCAACGGATGGACCGTCGACGTGGCATTCTTTATCTCTGTTGAATTTGACGGGGGCGTTTGATACGTCTTCGTCGCGAAAATTAATGCTCTCTTACGAGCTCACCGTGAAGGATCTCAGAACGAGCACGCGAGAGGCGGATAAGGCGCTCTGCACGGCGACGACGACGACGCTGTCGTGGTACGGCGGGACGTTGGATTGTCAAACCGGTTCTTGGGCCCCGAGCAATCCGGGTTGTTGCACGAGGTATTTAAGCCGAACAAATTCGTGCACGCAAGATTGTTTTGCTCTGCTTGTCGAGAGTCCGACGTGGTTGAAGAGTGAAAACGAGCGGCGCGTGACTTCGAGCGGATTACCGCTGGAGATTGTTTACGGCGACGTTCTCGCCACAGCGGATTGGGCCGCGCAGAGAACGGCGAGCGGAAACACTTCGGCAGTCTTATTTCAGTGGTGGGAACCAGATTTGAACATTTCCCCTCAAAAATATATTCGGATTACGTTGCGTGATACTTTATATTGCTCCCAGTCGTACATGGGCGTCGACGGAAACACTGTGACTCCGAGTCAGAACTCGTTCTCGTACGAATTCACGTCTTACTCTTCGCCGTCAGCGTGCGAATTCGAGCGCGAAATTCTCGAAAAGGGAGCTCACTCGCCCAGTGAGACGTCATTTTCAGATGCATTTAATCTTTTCGACGGTCTCAAGTTTTCATTCGTGGATGTGCAAGCCATTTTGAAGTTGCAAAGCGATTATGCCGCAGACTATTCTAATCAAGCGGATCGAGAGTTTGCGGCTGCGTGCGCTTGGCTGAAAGCGAACGAAGATAATTGGAGCGCATACATCAAACCAGAAGGTTTCGTTTTCGCGTCACTGCCTTATGTCTGCGCCGCTGTTGCTTTGATGATAGTGTACATCTCGGTGCAGCAATACATCCTCTTCAAGAATGGATCGTATTACCAGACAGAGAAGCAGAGGAGCAAAGAGGTTCTGGCCGCGATAGAGTCCAATCCAATCTTCATGCTCGACGTCATGGATCACAAAGATAGTCATAGGCTCGATTTGGGCCGTTCTGCGTCTCCGGTAGCGGGATTACCAGAACTCTCCTTCAAGCTTCGAGAGCTTCACGTGGGCGACGACGAGAGCGTCGTCGCGTTTACGATTACGAGAAACGCCTCTGGACCCATGTCGAGCTGTTACTCCGAGATGTACATTTACAGTGAAGTCAGCGCACTCGATGTGGATTACAAACTCCCTTTGAAATCTGGCAAAGGCCCTGGAAAGTTATACGAACACACTCCCGGAAGCGCGAAGATGTGCGTCGAGTTTGAAGCTGGCCAGACAGAGATGCACGTGGAACTTCCACTCTTGAGAAATCCGTGTTGGATGCCCCGTCGCAGTCTCTTCGTCTGTATGAGTCCCACAGAGAGCGCGAACGTCGCACCGATCGACCACCTTGGGATTTACGTCCATCAAATGGGATATTTCCCTCGAGACTACAGAATCAAATCCGACTCAGAGAAGAATGGTTTCAAAAAAGTTTCGAAGTTAATGATGTCCTTTCTCCGGGAAACGAAATATATGCCGTGGATTTCCTCAATGGTATGGAGGTATCAACTGGTGTATTTCATCATGGCTGGCCTAGATACGTTCGCATGGTCCAAGATGTTCTCCTTACTGGTAAACGAGGGCTTGCTTAAGAGCCGAGTAGACTATTGCGTTCTCGTCGCGATGGTTTTCATCGCCATTGAACTCTTTCGGTATCACATCGGTTTGCACTACTTTCCAGGTTCGTACGTGCTCCAAACGCACCTCGAGTGTTTGCTCGGTAGTAAATTTTCCAGTTTATCCGTAAACGACTTGGCGAGTATCGATAGCGTCGAGTCTCTGTTCCGCGTATCGGCGGCGACGGATACGCATAGCATTCGTTTCAACCTCTGGGCAAAGCTCCACGCGTCTATTATAGAGGTCTACCGCCTCATCGGCGCCTCAGTATTTATATTCTACTCTCTCAGTGACGAGGTGGCGATTGTCGGGATCGTCTTTGGTCTGATTGTATTTTTCTTTTGCGCGTCTTTTGCGTTTATTTCCATGAGAATTCGCGCGTCGTACATGGCAGGCATTGCAGAAGACGAATTGGAAGTCATGGTATACGAATCAAATCATTACGTTTACCGCAACACGGAAATCGTCCGAGAGTCGCGGACTGAAACAAAAACTGCCTTACGCCAGTACGAAAAGCTGTGGCTATTCCTCGATGGTGGTCTGTTTGAGCGTTGGTATCAGGACTACTTTAACACGTGGGTGCTGATGGCTGTGCTCACGGGCGTCCTCGCCTGTCTGTACGCATTGGCCCCGGCGGTAATGTCCATCACAGGTGCGAGCGTTGGTGTATACGTCGCGCTCATTGGATCGATTTCTCAGCTTGGAAACGCAGTCATTTTCATATCTGAAAGCTTTGCAATCATGCTGGCTTGCGTATCGAAAGTCTCGCAGATGTCCGAGTTGCTCAACATTCGTTCGACTCGGCACAGACGCATCGACGCATTACACAAAAAGTACACGGATGACGACGACGACTCGCGTTACGAGCGTAATCACGAACGGATTTCGCTCGGTCAAATTCATCCGAGTGTTGAAGCTGTGGATGTCATCCATATACACGATTTGACAACAATAAAGAATCATCCAGACGAGCGAAACACAACTAAGCCGATGACGTTGTTCAACGGTCTCAACGCCTTTGACGAAAATCATTCCGTCATTCATAACATTCAGGCAGGTGGGTTCATCGGCGTCCGTCGCACGCGCGGTACGTTTTCAAGCACACTCATGAACGTACTCATCGGTACGGATGTTCCGTATACTGGCGTGGCGACGCTGAATCCCTCGTTTGATTACGTGGCGCGCATGGTTGCCACAAAGAGTTCCATCTTGATGAATGAACATTTTCAAGAAAATCTCACGCTCAATCTCACGCTCGAGCGTTCGAGATTACCACCGAAATGTCACCGCGCGCGTCGCGTCGCGGCGTTGCAGCGTTACTACGATTCCAGGATGCTATACAAATTGTGCGAGATTGTCAAACTGACGCCCTCGATTTTGGGCGACGGTTACCGGGAAGACTGGGGCACGGTGAGCATGTCGGCGGTGTCCTCCATTTTGGATCCCTTGACGGAATTTCAATTGACACTGATTCAAGCCCTCGTCGCGGACCCAGACGTCATTCTCATTGACGGTTTTGGTGATCGCATGACGTTCGATCTCTTGCAACAAGTGACCGAAATCTTACGTCTCTGGTTGCACAGGAGACTCCCCGTCGTGGACGACGTCATTCCAGACGCGCCGCCAAAGAAGACGCCTCGAACGGTGATTTGGCATGGTACCCCGTTCGTGCTTTTGTCCACATTGAAAGAGGATGAACTCGTGTTGAACATCAAGTCAAAGTCGGAAATGTCCGTGCTCCCAGTCTGCGTCGCGTTCGGTGGTGTCAAATTGTCCGACTTTGCCGAATCAATGCAAGGCATCGGGCCAGACGACGACATTGTCAATCCGGTTTGGAGAAACGTGAGCAATATGTCCATGCGGTGTTCTGGAGCAATGAAATCTCTCATGGATGGTTACACCCCGCTCGACTTGCTCCACAGCGCGTCGATATTCCGGTATATGTCAAGAAAGGGAAGTAGTCTAATATCCACGCGCGAGCTGGCGGCGAAACATCTTAAAAAGGAACGCCGGCGATGAGCGCCGCGGTCGCTCTTTGTATCATATAGCGTGTACAGTAGTTGGTCAATAGTTTTGATTACAAGACAACAATTTGCGTAAGCGGTACATTTTGTGTACATACATACACGCGCGCGATGCGAAGCATCACACGGCGCGGAGGAGGTCAGACAGAATCGTCTCTTCCAATTTTTCAATAAACTCAGGTTGATCGATGACGCTCAGCGTAGGCTCGACGACGACGCACGGAAATGGAAGACGTTCAACATCTTCGCGTGGTACGTCTCGGCCCAAAATTAAACCTCTCGCCACGTGCCTGGCGTCATCAGTCGTCGCAATTTGAATCGCCGCGTGCATCTCCTCCACCTTTGACTTTGGTCCACACAGGACAAAGGGCGATGCGAAGACGTCGAGGCAATTTGTTTTGGCTTCGAGTACCCACTTTGGCTGAAATATGTGTACACTCGCGCCGGGCAAACGGGCGGCGAGAAACTTTGCGTGCATGTCCCGAGCGAGGTGATCGTCACTTGCACTGATGATGACGTTATACTTGTGCGCTGACGGATCGAGCGAGCGAACCGTCGGCCACGTCTCCATCGTACGCATCGACGACCAAAGAATCGCGTCGTAAAACGGCCTGCACCACGCAGCGCCCGTAAATACCTCCTTTGGGTATTCCAGAGGTGGCTTCTTGATCTCCTGAAACCCTGTGGAGTTTGAAACATCGTCGTGCCAACCGCGGAACTTTTCCCAAGACGCTAGCTCTCTCGCCTCCCACGCGAGCATTGACTTTTCAAATTTGACGTCAACCAAATTGCAGATGCGTCGCAACGTCTCTTCGGGATGCTTCATCAAATCAGAGTCGGCATCGAGCGCTTCGTACTCGGCACCGATCGCGTGCAGACGGTCGAGTATCATAAAACACTCTCTGAATCCAGCCTCGGAAACGTCAAAGTAGGAGCTTGGCTCATCACCTTCGACGGAGACCCTGTAAAACGACTTGAGCGTCTTGAGCGGATCCCTCACGAGGACGACGTGTCTGAAACGCAACAACCACTCGTCGGTGATTTTTTCTTGATCGAAATAACAAGAGAGCTCCTTGGCAACCAAAAACGGTTTACTCTGCGCTGAAAAGTCCGTCGCGAGCACCTCGAGCGCCGTCTTGTAGCTCACGCCGCAGCTCGCCTGCACGCCTTGTGCGTCCTGCCCGTCGATAATCTTCTGATAATTATGCGGACTCCGTTCCATCAAAAACGGCTCCGTAAGCAACTCGTGCATCGTCATCGCTTGGGAATGTTTCGACAACGATCGCTCCAGCGCCGTGGATCGCGAACGCGGCGGCGCCCAAATCAACAACCGTTGTTTAGACAAACTCTTCGCCTGCGGCGACGTCTCTCCGCTCGTCGGATACCCCGCTTCCACCCATGCCCGCATCCCACCCTCCATAACCATCACTTTCGCCTCCATCCGTTCCGAAAACGCCCTTTTCGCCTCTTCGCGAAGCTCTGAGCCTTCATCCACGAGCACCACCGGTCGACCGACGTCCACGCCGCACTTATCCAACGCGACAGACTCCGTCGAAGACTTCCCAAACGACACCACCGTCGCCCCGGGAACGCGTCGAAGCGCCGACCCACGACAATCGACCACCTGCGCCCGTTGCGTCACGAGGTTTTCGTACACGTACCGCACGTCGACGTGCGTCATCAGTGCGGCATCGACGTCATCGTCGGATTCCAACGATAAGATTTGGTCGTTGCAGTCACGAATCGAGAGCTCCCGTCGCTCGGACCGGACCCCGCGGCGTTCTTCCGCGCGCGCGTCGAGCATCGGACGTAAAAATTTCTCAGCGCGCGATTCCGTCGTCGTCACGCCCGTCGCGCGGTCGCGCGCGGCGTCGGTTCGGTTCGGTCGCGCGCCGAGCTGTGTCGCGTAACGAACACTGCCCCGCCCGCACTCGCCGTCCCGTCGCATGCCGATCGCTGACGCCGACGCCGACGCGAGAGCGACGATCGAACGCGTCGCGCGGGCGTTGAGGGATTCCCCGAACTCAATCCTCGCGCGCGCCGTTGCCGCCGTGGACGCCGACGCGACCGTCGTCGAGGGCGCGGACGAAGAGGCGCTCAAACGCGCGCTGCGAGAAGCGCGTCGACGCGCGCTCGACGACGCCGCGGCGGGGGATCGCGCAGCGCGCGACGCGCGAAACGCGCGGGTTGAGCGGGAGAACCCACCCGAGGCGTGTCCGACGGTGCGGTGTCCGAGGTGTGCGAGGGAGTTGGCGTCGAAGAGGTTTGCGTGGCACTTGGAGCGGTGTTTGAGAGCGTCGTCGAACGAAGGGACGACAGCGACGACGCAGGTACCGGCGAGTGTGCCGACGGGTGGGACGTGAGTGATGAAGGGGAAGAATCCAAATTCGCAAGGGCTCAAGTGGCAGGCGCGGTGTAAACGTAGGGCGAAGAAGGAGACGGGGGAACGCGTCGCGTGGGGCGAAGAAGAAGAAGCGGTGAAAGAGGAGAAGAAGCCCCAAAAAGAGTCTTTCGTCGACGATCCGTTGGCGGTGGAGAAACACTTGAAGACGAAAAAGTCGAAAAAGAAGAGAAAGAATGAGTCTTGGCGGGTGGAAACGAGCAATGGGCGAGAACCGGTGATGGGGATGAAGAAGAAGAAGCAACAACAACAACAATCGTCGATTTCGACGCCAAAGTACGCTTCGGGAAATCCATTCGCCGTGTTGGCGGCGAAGAAACGCGGTTAAGTTAAAAGAGCGCGTATCTGTGTTTTTTGTGTATATTATTTACCAGCAAATGCGAGAAAATTACGTTTCTAACCGCTCGTGCGCGGAGATCTGGGCTCGGAAGAGACGCTGCGAATGGAGAGGTTCGCCGGCGAGTCTCCTCGAAGAGAGAGGCGACGCCTGCTCGGCGATACGGATTCACGATCGGACGCGAAAGGTGAATTTGCCGCACTCGAATTCGCCGGTCTTGATCTGCGGTTCGCAAACGCGTCCCTAGCGTTGCCAAACGGGGTAAAATTCGCACCCGAACGCGTCGGCGACGCCAACCCGTGATGCCCGTGATAATACCCGTCGTCGGAAAACTCAGAATCGCTCACCGTCCCACCCAACGACCGCACCTGTCGCTCCAACGCCCGATTCCGACTCATCAGCATTTTCAACTGTCCTTGCAGCATGTTGACGATGTGTTCCTCCTCGTTTTCCATTTCGTTTTCAATCTTCACCTTTTCTAACTTGAGCCTCGTCGCCTCGTCCTTCTCCTTTGCCAAGTCTCCTCGCAACCGGTCCCGTTCCCTCGTCACCGTCTGTCTCTCCCGTCCCAAACTCTCCAACACCGTCGTCAACTTGTTCACCATGCACTCTTGCTCTCGCTCCAACGCGTTTTCCAACGCAACTTTTTCTCCTTGCAACGTCGCCAATCGAGCCTCCAGAGCATCTGTCAACGTAGACGCAACCCCACCGTCCGTCGTTCCCGTCGTCCGTCCACCGCTCCGCTCGAGCTCCATCTTTTCATGCGTCACCTTTTCCAACTTTTTATTCAACGCGCTCACCAAAAACTCCTCCTCCGCCTCGACGCTCTGCGCAAACTTTTCCGCGCTCAGTCGCACGCGTCGCAATTCTTCTTCACACGCGTGACGCAGCGCGCGTTCGTGCGTCAACGCCTTTGACAGCGCGTCGACGTCGGAACACCCGCGCGGGGTGGATGGGGCGGAGGACATAATTTTCACGCGGGCGACGCGCGCGTCGCGGGGTCGGGTCGGCCGTCGCGCGGGCGTGTGCGGCGGAATCGTCGTTTGGACTGGAACGGAAAACGCGTGCGTCGTCGCTAACAGTTGGTTGGATGGATTTTTTGCACTTTTTCAAGCGACGACTTCCTCGAAAGGTGCCGGGACTCCGCCTCGATGCGAATCTGCCGTCGTTTCGCCGCTCGCCTTGAAGGGGGGCTTGCGTCGACTCGTTCGCACGCGCCTGCGCGGGGAAGCCCGCGCTCCGCGCGATCGCAAGCGAAGCGATACCAACAGTCCACCTGAAACTGACGGTCGTTACATTTATTGTTTGAACGAACGGAAACGGACAGGGAGCGGTCTGACGCTCGTCGCGTGGATGCTGCGACGTCAATGAAAATGAATCATTTGAATGGTATTTAATGCGGGGTGAAATCCTTGTACTTTGGGTTCGGGGTGCGATGTCGAAGGGCGACGGACGACCAGTCGACGTCTACGGATGGGGCGAGAAACCGAAGCGCCGAAGCGAAATCTCGACCGTCAGGACCGACGGAACCGTGGCGAACGACGGCCCAGAAGACTCGCGGGGAGGCGACAGCCATGGCGGCTGGGGCGAGGTTTTCTCGGGCGGTGGATTTGTCGGCGGCGACGACGGCGATGATGAAGGGGAGCATGGCGGGCGGGATGTCCTGGACGCAATCGGAGCGTTCCGTGGCGGACACCTTGCCTGCGGCGACGTCTGGAGCGGAGTACTTGACGACGAGACGGCCGTCCGGGAGGTTGGAAAAAGAGCAAGCGCCGGAGAGCGCGGCGGAAACCTTGGCGTTGCCCTCGTTTTCTTTGGCTCGTTCGTCGATGATTGCCTTGAAGGCGTCCTGGAGCGAACGTACGGTTGGATCATTGGCATACTTTCCGCCAGAAACGCCCTCAGCAGCGCGCAGAAGATCGATCGACATCGCACCAGCGGTGTTTTGACCACCATTCATTCCACCTTCCTCGGCGTCGGGATCTTGGAGCATCATCGCCGTGCTCGTCTCGGCATCCTTGAGAACGCTGGAGAGACGCTTTGTCACGCGAGCGTTGAGAACATTGATGTCAACAACGCGATGTTTCTTTGGCGCCGCTTCTCCGGCGCGGCACGGCCCCGGGAGTCGAGACGAGGGTAGATCAATCGTCACATTCTGCGTCGGCAGGGCTTCCGGCGCGTCTGCCTGGCGCATGTCCGTCGCGAGCGCGTCACGCACGTTTATCAAATCGTTCTCCCGAATGCCGAGTAAAGAAATTGGTGTCGACGCGTCTCTCTCCGTCAGCGCGCGAGGAGGAAATCCACACATTACGACGAAACCATCTAATGTCGACGCGATTCGCGCCGCGATGTGCGAACGCATCTCCTCTACGGTTGTCGCACCGCCATTTGGAAGCGTCAAATCTTTGACCGCGCCGTGATCCGTCGGATCGCGTACGCGAAGGATCCAATAACCAGATAATTGCTGGTTCTCTCCGCTCACCGCTTCGATAGCGGCGACTTCCTCTTCTCTATCGTTCTCACTTTTGACGTACATCTCCATCTTGCTCGCTTGAATGGCGTCTTGCATCCACTGCGCCTCTTCTTCCTCGTACTTTTTGTATGACGAACCGAGGACTCGTCCGCCGCTTTTTTTGTCGCTCTTCTTGAGACGTTCGAAATGCTCGCGCACCTGCTGCGCCTTTTTCGCGGCGGCTTCATCTGACCGTTTGGACGAAACGAGTGCGAGTCGCTCGAGCACGCGCCTTCTTGAAAGCGATTCGGCAGCCATGGTAGGTGCGACGTCCACTTCGTTTCCGTCGTCATCGACGCTTTCATCCTTTGGTTTGGGATTGCTGAGCAGTTCAGTCTGAACATCAAGCAACGTTTCCTCCGCCGTGCCGCGCATGGCAAATACTTCTACGTGCACAGTGTCCATTTGGCCCATGCGATGCGCGCGAGAGACCACTTGCTCCTCGAGTGACATGTTGGAAAGCGGTTCCATGAGGAAGACGTACGTGACAAAGGAGAGATCCAAGCCTTCCGCAGCGGCGCGATCGAGGAGCAATACGGCGACGTCTGGGTCCTTTTTAAACCTCTTGAGCGCCTCCTCCTTATCGTGTCTACTCTGATGCAGACGCGCAAAATTCTCAAAGGGAACTCTCGCGCCGGTCAGCGCGAGATCGATGGCGTTGAGATGCGTGCGAAAGTTGCTGTAAACGATGCACTTTTTCGGCGGTGGTGCCGTCGGGTTGTGATCCCTCGGCTTGATGGGCGCCTGGGCGACGATTCGGTTCCTCCGGCGGCCGTTCATCGTCTCATGTTGCGGTATCGCGAGCGTGATTTCCCCGTTCCAACCGGGCGTCTGTTCAGAAACACCGGCGGCTTCGCGAGCGAAGAATGCGTCTCGCTCGTTTTGCACGCTAACGAGCTCTTCATCCGCTGCCGCGCCAATCTTTCTCAACACCTCAAGTAGGTGATCAACCTTGGAACTTTCGCCTTGCTTGACGAGAGCGTTCCCCTCGGTTACCTTCCACGCGTGCTGAATGTAAGAAGGTTGGAGCTCGATCAAATCCTGCGGCACTTCCTGCGCCGGACACGGATTGTCTGCGCGCTTTGTCGCGGCTTGCATTTTGTAACTCAAGCCGCACACCGGACATCCTCGCGGCGATGGAGAGACTCCCGGAGGTAATTCGCGTCGCGGCTCACCTTCGTGCGTGTCTTTACTCTCTTCCAACTTTTCACCCTTGCGTCGTCCCTTCAATACACACGCGCAACACAAGAGGTGCGCACAAGGAGTCACGAGCGGGAGCACCGCTTCGTGAAGACACAAATCGCACGTACCCTTGCATTGCATCAACATCGGAGAAACGCGACGGACGCGCGACTTGCGCTCCTCTTCCCCAAAACCTCGCTCTCTCAACATTGTGTGAAGGTCTCGAATAGTCTCGTCGAACTCGTCCGCGTCGAACGTGGTTGGCATTTTGCCGACGACGCACGCCGCTTCTCGAAGATTGTTGACGGCGGCGGTCGCCTCTCGAACATTTTTGCTATTCATGAGCGACTCGTCGTGGTTAGGGTCTCCCCAATCCGCCAATAGCAGAGAACGCTTCACGTGACTCACCAAGTCGTTGTAAGACTCGGCGTGCACATCGCTAAAGCCGAGCAAGGTCGTCGTGCGCTTCAACGGCGGGAGCGAAATGTGAGACTTGCATGTGCGCACCATGCAGCGCTTCAAAACGTCTCCGAGCCGAACCACAGCCTCCGCCTGCGCCGTGCGATTACGCCCTTCGAGTGGACGCTGTACTGCAGTGGTCCAAAGTATCGCGCTCGTCCCATATGGGGGCTGGCGTAAGAATCCAAGTAATGGTTGTAAATGCGCCGTGCCCGCTCCCTTCAGAGTGGTCGGCGTCGGGGTGCCCGTCATGAGCCATCTCGAGTGCGCCTTGAGGGCGCAAGCCACCGAGAGCTTGGCGGTCAGCGATAACGACGCACCGAGTTGGTGCCCTTCGTCCAAAATAACGCGCTGCCACATGACACGCAAAATGGGCGTGTCCATCTTTGAAAACTCGGTGGAGAGCCTGTTGATGGGCATGATGACGACGTCGAAATTATTCGCCAATTCCTTCGACTCGACGTCGGACAAGTCGTGCAAGTACGTCGGTCTAATCTTTTTGCTATTCTCTAGAAGTTCCAGTTCCGATTCGTCACCGTCAGGCTTTGGCGCGCGATCGAGCACGGCGACTCTGGGAAGACAACGCAACGCTTCGCCCGTGCAAAATGAAATTTGCTGCAACCAATGCTCGATGAGCACGCTCGGAATGATGATGAGCGTCGCGCTTGACAGCCACACACGAGTTGGCTCGCTATCGGTCGTACGATTGTCGACGACTCGAATTGCGTCGTGTAACGCCTGCCTATCTAGAATAAGATCCTCCGCCGCCTGTCCTGGCGGGCCGTATGGAGCGGCGTTTTCCACCTTGCCCATGCCGGAATACTTGACTAAACCTAAAGCCTCAAAGAGAGGTGGTTGATCTGAGTTGCGACGAAACGGGGGCATCGATAGCGGCATCGCGTGAGATACCTCGATGGTGTTCTCTAAAATGTAGTCGACGACGTCGCACGTCGCCGCCCGGCCTATGTACATCACGCAGTTGCGCAATACCATTTCGAAATGCGACGTGTTGCGAGCTAATCTCGCTGAATCTTCTCTCAATCCACTACGTGCGATGAAACCTATCGGGGCTGCGTTCGATGGACACTCCAAACGCGCCCGCCAGTCGGGATTCTCCACCGTCGCGGCGGCGAGCGCTTCATACGCTTGCTTTTCTTCTAATTTGGACCGCTTCGACGCGCTGTTCGCTATGCCATACAAGCCATTCTTACATACCGCCGCGAAGTAACCGACGGGAGTGTTACCGGCCGAGCGCTTGCTGCGACGCAAGCCTGATGAACCACCTCTAGACGAGCTCCCGGGCGCGACGCTTCCATTCGGTACGACGGCTTTAGAAGGCGTTGTCGCGGACGAGTCTGACTGCAATGTCGGCACTACTGACGCGTACCCCATCTCACCGCTCGAGTTTGTCTCTTCGTAACACCAATAATCCCCCATCTTGCGAGCGGTGTGCCCGAGCGGGGGTGATGGCCGCCAACCGCGCCGAGCGAGCACGAGCGCCAAAGCAGTGACGGTCTTCCCCAATCCTGGCTCATCGCACAACATTCCACCCTGCGAATCCTGATACACCTCTGGGTGCGTGTCGCTCAGCTCCCCCTTGAGCGTGTTAAACCACAGCGTGTGTCCCTCTTCACAATCTATGCGCTTCCACAGCGGGTCCGGAACCGGAGCGAGCGTCGCGCGTTCTCTCCTGCGCATCCAACCCAACGCAGCGCGTTGGTGCGGATGTAGCGTCAACGCGAGTTCCGGCGACGTCTCATCCACGCGCGAACGGAACCCTCGACAAGTCGCCGCAAGCGTGCACGCGCACTTGACGTCGAGAAATCCCAAAATGCGCACGACAATATCCTCTGGAAGATCCCCAGCGCAGAGATATCCCGGTGTCGCCGGCTTTATTGGTTCGTGACGTCTTCGCATCTCCGGTCGTAATTCATCCAAAGCCGCGCTCAGCGTTGCCTTGCGATCACCGACGTGCACCTTACACCCGAGAACGCCGCAAAAACCCGCCTCGTCATCCATCCAAGACCCTGTTTCGGAGTCTTCATCCGCCCAACGTTTTCGCGACGAAAGATGAGAAAGCACCGCAACGCGTTCCGCCTTTGATATCCCACCCGGAATCTTCCCAGACGTCCCCGGCACGCACGCCTCAAATAAACACACCAACGATACCCTCTCCTCTTTGCCCTCTTCGGCCGCATCTTCCGACCTCGCGCCTCCTTCGCCTTTGTCACGTCTCGTCGCGAGCACCTCCACTCGACCAAACTCCCGACCGAACGCCGCGACACCGCTCGCGAACCGCCCTCGTGCCGTCGCGACGAACGTCACCACATCGCCATTCGTCGCCTCTGCGACGCAATCGAAGCATCGCGTCGTCGCGACGCCACCGTTCGCGTCATCCAAGCGTCGCACCGACTCGTGCGCGCTTCTTCGTTTCTCAACGAGCCGAAGCGTCGCACCGACGTCGATCGACGCGACGCACGCATCCGTCGACGCGAGTTCGAACGCCGCGCATCCGAGCGTCGACGTCCCGGCGTCTCCTCGCGCCATGCGACCGACTGTCCGGCCCGAACGACGACGGACAGTCTGTGTCGCGCAGAGCGAGGTGAAAAACCGTTTTCACTCGAAAGCGCTCGATCGTCGTCATTCGTCACACGTGCGCGGGCGCGGGTCGGCGCCCACCGACGCGCGATTCGACGAACCGAAACAACGTTCTCGATGGCGGCGACTCGACGATCGAGCGTGAAAACGACGCGCGATGACGGCGCCGGCGGCGCGAGCAGTGTCGGGAAACCACCGAGTGGTCGAACGACGAAACGCACGCCGACGGGGGCGCCTGCGACGTCCATCGCGCCCGCGGGCGTCGAACTTCGACCAAAGTTGACATCCGTGCGCGTGTCGTCGGAGGATTTGGTGCACTATGTGAATAATTTCGGGCGACACGACGCGTACGCCGGTGGCGAACAGGTGCGCGCGCGCGCGAGTCAGAGTCAACGCGGGTTCGCATCGACTTTTCTAGACGGACAGAAGACTGACCCATCCATCGCATTTCGTTCGGAACGCGCCGTCGCCCGCGCGTTTCGTTCGTCTTCTTTTCAAATTATCTCGCAGATCCGACCGCTGATGCGTGGATGGGTACACTTTACATCCATACTCGTCGCGCTGACTGGACGCGCGCTCGGCTACCACGAATCGCTCCCCGAACGCGCGACGCTCTTCATTCAGTGTACGCTTCTCACCTACTTGTTCTCCGTCACCCTACACATGGTTCCGTGGAAAACCGCGCTCGGGTACGACGTCTCGCTCGCCCTCGATTTCATAGGCATATCCTGGGGGTTCACCTCGCACAGTATTCTCTGGACGGGTGGCGTGCACGGGGTCTCGCAAATCGGCGCCGTGGCAACGTTTGCCTGCATGTGTCTCATGCAAATTGCCGCGTTCACCTCTAAAGAAAAGCGCGTGCTGCATTTTATGCGTCGTCGGAGGTTGACTTTGATATTATTAAACATTATTTTCCTCGCCGTGGTGGAAACGAGGGCGATTCGCGACGTGCGTTGGATGCTCGCGATTCAGTTTTTATCCAAAATCGTATCGCCGGCGTACTTTATGCTTTGCACCCGATTCGATGCGAAACGGAAGAGTAGGTTTGAGATTCAGGGCGTGTGGGGTCCGCACGAGACTTGGCACGTGCTCATTCTCATCGTGCATCTCATGCAGTTGTACGTCGTCGTGCAACAGGAGAATGGGTTGATGTAAACGGGAAGGAGAAAGGTTGTTGGTTTTGTAACAGACTTGGCGTTAGCGAGATTGATTGGTTGATTGTTCCTCACTCGTTCCCACGCGACGACGAATTCAGACTAAACAAGCGAACGAACGAACGAATACACGTACCATCATGAGCGACGTTCGTGAGATGTACGAGACGCACCGCGCGCAGAGAGAGACGGCGAGACGCGAGGCGGGTACGTTTTGACTGACTGAGTTTTTGCGATCGAATTTCGATTTTGTTTCGTTTCGTGAACGACGACTGACGATGGACAACGCACGCGCGCGCACATAGATGCGGTGCGACGGGACGCGATCGTGGCGGTGTCGTCGCTGACGGAATCGCTGACGGGAACGGTGAACGCGGGCGTGCAAGAGGTGTTTGAAAACCAAAAGCAAGTGGAGGATGCGGCGCGCGAGTTGAGCGAGACGTCGGTGGCGTTTAAGAATCGAGCGAGGGCGTGGGCGAACGCGTTGGAGGAATTTGATGATGAGTTGAAGAATATCGGGGATTTTGAGAATTGGGTCAAGGCGATGGAACACGATTTGTCGACGCTGGCAGCGGCTTTGGAGGAAAAAGTTACGGCGGGAGCGGCCAAGGCAAAGAGCTAATTGAAAAGTCTTAGAGTGTAATCTAATGTACGTATTAGGAAGGGGTTTCGATTCGTGTGACAACGACGATGAGTTCATCATTCTAACGCGCGCTAAGTGGTCGTCGCTTCAGTGTACACGCGTTTCTTTTCAATCCGAAGAGCGCATTTCGACGTCTTTGGAGATTTCTCTAGCGTCGTCTGCTTCATTTAGGCAATCGAAGAGCGCGCTCTTGATAGCTTGCGTCGTGAAACCTTTCGTCTGTTCCATCGCTATGGCGATCGCGTCTCTCGTCAAGGCTTCCAACGGAGAGTCATCGCTCCCGCCGCTTCTTTTCATTGCCTTTTCGGCGTTTACAATCTTCCCCTCCATGTCGGCAATCTGTCCGGCGAGCGTGTGCTTGTTGTTTCGAAGCGGTGATGCGCTGAGCGTGTTCACCCAGTACTGCTTCTTCAACAAATCCAAGTTTCGCGCGTCGAGCGAGCTCTTGAAAAAGCTCACGCTCAACGAGTAGTACTTGTTTGTGTGCACGCCGAAATCCTCAATTTTATTCAACGGTATGCGCTGATGCTTCGACGTCGACGTTTCCTCGGGCGGCGTGTACCCCTCCGGAAACGTCCTAAACGCCCCAATCTCCACCTTACCGGTCGCTGCGGTCCGCGTCGGATCTATAACGATTGCCAAGAATGGTTCCGCGTACCTCTGATTCAACATTTGCGTATTCACGTCTATGCCCGACATCCAGCACCCGTACCCAGGATGCGAGTGATACCACCCCACAACATTCTCGTGCCGTCCAACCTCCTTGCACGTCTGCGCGTAATCTACCATGTACTCGTACGCCTCTGCCTGCGCGTTCACTCGCGTCTCCGTGCCTTCAACGGGTAATTCAAACACGTCCGTGACGACAAACATGTCCTCGCGAACGTAGCCCTGCAACATGCCCATGACTTCGATTTCCCCACCGCGTCGACAGTGTGCGTTCATCTTCATCAACGCCAGCGCCGATACTTTCACCCTGTGTGCACATACGATTCGATCCGATCCGTCAGTCATTCGTCTCGCCGCGCGACGCGTATCGTATCGAGTCGTTTCGCGTCGAGTGAGAATTCGTGTAACGAACCTCTTAAAGTGTTGCGGATTGCGCATCCACGGTTTATCTTCCGCGATGGCGCGCGCGCGCGCGGCGTCGTAGACGTAGAGATCATCCTCTGCGGTCGACGTCTGCGGTCGTGGGGTCGTCTCGTCGACGTCCATCGCGTGCGTCAGGAAGTGTGGACAGTTTCCCGTGAAGAGCTTTTACTTACGGTACGTTTTTGTTACAACAAGTTTGGAGTTAGAATTGACGTCCCGGCGTCGCGCGACGCCGGAAAGAGTGATTGTTTATTTCGAGTATCGTTTTGTTTTTGACTCGTGCAAAAGTTGAACCTGTCCGTTCACGAACGGGCGGGTTCGCCAAAAAAATGTATCCGCGTTTGTTATAGTTGTGCTTCCGTCTGTGGCCTTTGTCGCCTTGTTTATTTACCATCCCCGTCTAAATTCTCGGGAACTTCGTCGAGGCGGAACTCGGACCCAAACCTCCTGGCAAGATCGGCTCCGGAACCCCGGTTGTGATCGTCTGGCCATCCGTATTGCTCGAGAAGACGAAGGGTGACTCCGTTGGTCCATCCAAAGCCGC
>Ga0255776_10000954_pt1 | contig 33405 bp, 30 predicted proteins | sample 071ome_19_FD_179974 | JGI IMG/M metagenome (GOLD analysis project Ga0255776, IMG submission 179974) | Coastal salt marsh microbial communities from the Groves Creek Marsh, Skidaway Island, Georgia - 071413AT metaG (version 2) | ecosystem: Environmental > Aquatic > Marine > Intertidal zone >... | reverse complement strand
AGGCTTGGGAAGAAAAATTGCGAAAAAATTTAAAAATAAAGCAAGACAGTACAGGAACTCAATTTCAATACAATCCCAATTTTTTAACCGACTATAGAAGCTACCAATTAGGCATACCAACGCTAGCTTACGATCGTCTGATGGCTTTTCGAAAATCGGGCAGGTACATAAAAAACCACCAACACTTTCAAAAAGTCACTGGGGTGTCTGACACGACTTTGACGCGATTAGAAAAACACCTGAGATATCCGAATTTTAGTGAGCTAAAAAACCGACCCCAACCCGCAAAAAATGCTTGGATAAAAAAGGGACTTAATACAGCCTCCCCAAATGAACTAACTGCGATTAATGGTATCGGTACCGTTCGCGCCAATCGCATTATCAAGTATAAAAAATACTTGGGCGGATATACCTCTCTAGACCAACTAGATGAGGTTTATGGGTTGCCCGATGAGGTGCTTCTAGCGCTTAAGCAAAAGTTTGACATTCTTCAGAAGCCAAAAATAAACCGTCGGTCGTTTCAAACGATAAGTTTAGATTCATTGGTCAAACTCCCCTACATCAATAGGGACCAAGCTCGAATGTTATTGAAATTACGAACTCAACACCCCAATCTGCCCCTAGACAGCTTATGGCAGTATAGTGGCTTGAAAGGTATTGCCGTTCAAAGAATAAAGCTATATTTGTATTAAAAAGCTATGATAGACTACGAAACTTCCGCTGCTGTGGTAGATAATGAATCTGTTAAAATGGTCGCTGAATCTGCAAGGGACTTTGCAGAAAAATACATTCGTCCACATGTAATGGAATGGGACGAGGCGCAACATTTTCCGATCGATCTAATGCGGCGTGCAGGCGAACATGGTTTTTTAGGAATTTTGCTGCCAGAAGCCTATGGTGGTGCTGGATTGGGCTACCACGAATATGTCGCCATCATCGAAGAATTTTCCAAAGTAGATCCTTCTATAGGTCTATCCATAGCCGCCCACAACTCACTCTGTTCGGGGCATATTTATAATTTTGGAAACGAAGGTCAGCGATTGCAATGGCTGCCACGATTGGCAAGTGGAGAAGCTATTGGTGCGTGGGGATTAACGGAACACAATACGGGTTCTGATGCACAAAATATGCTTACTACCGCCACCCAAGATGGAGCAGATTGGATACTCAACGGAACCAAAAATTTTATAACCCACGGACATTCTGCAGAAATTGCAGTTGCCATCGCTCGTAATGGCGCTAAAGGAGATAGCCGCTCAATGACCGCCTTTGTGGTCGAGCGTGGTACTCCAGGTTTTTATTCGGGAAAAAAAGAAAACAAACTCGGAATGCGTGCCAGTGAAACTGCCGAAATGGTATTTGACAACTGTCGTATTCCAGATGCCAATCGATTGGGCGAAATAGGTGACGGTTTTATACAGTCAATGAAATTACTCGATGGCGGACGGATCTCAATTGCGGCACTATCGCTAGGAATTGCAAAAGCCGCCTATGAAGCATCGCTAAAATACGCGCAAGAACGGGAACAATTTGGAAAAGCAATCATCAACTTTCAAGGGGTATCATTTAAAATTGCAGAAATGGCTACCGAAATCGAAGCAGCAACACTACTCACACACAAAGCAGCTTCCCTCAAAAACAACAATCAAAATGTGACAACAGCAGGTGCGATGGCCAAGTTATATGCTTCTGAAGTATGTGTAAAAGCCGCGAATGAAGCCGTACAGATACATGGTGGGTATGGATTTACCAAAGACTTTCCGGTAGAAAAATTGCTTCGCGATTCTAAACTTTGCACCATAGGAGAAGGGACCAGTGAAATTCAAAAATTAGTCATCTCAAGAAATTTGGTAAAAAGAGGGGTCTAAATAAATTTTTTTATACAACTACTTAAAAGAAATAACTATATTTGCCACCTATTATCGAAAGGAGGTGATTTAATATGTTAATAATACCCATAAAAGAAGGCGAAAATATCGATAGAGCGCTTAAGCGTTTTAAACGAAAATTTGACAAAACCGGTACCATGCGTCAACTGCGCGACCGCAAACAATTTTTGAAGCCCTCGGTAAAAAACCGTGACAAGCTTATCAAAGCTCAGTACATACAACATCTCCGCGATCAAGAGAATCAGTAGGTACAATTCACAATATTTTAACAAACGTTGTTCTTCGAAGTTACTAACTTTGAACTACAACGTTTTTTTATGTCTGTCAATCAGTTTTTAGCCTATCTGCAACACGAGAAAAACTATGCCATACACACCCTAAAAGCGTATCAGGCCGATTTATTAAGTTTTGAATACTATTGCCGTCAAGAGTATCAAATCGAAGCCCTGCACGAGGTGCCCTATGCAATCATACGATCTTGGATTGTAATGTTGCTCGAAAAGGGCAATAGCGCCAAAACCATCAACCGAAAAATTTCTTCGTTGCGGTCCTACTATAAATACCTAATGCGAAGCCATCAACTCGAGCGTTCGCCGCTAGAAGAACACCGACCACTCAAGGTCCAAAAACGGGTACAAGTCCCTTTTTCACCAAAAGAAATGCACCAAGTATTGGACCCCAATCTTTACCCACACACCCCCATTGGACACTTGCAGCGAATCATCATAACGACATTATATTATACAGGCATGCGCCGCGCAGAACTTATCCATTTGATGGACCAGAACGTGATGCTCAACAAAAATCAAATCAAAGTCATCGGAAAGCGAAACAAAGAACGCTTGCTTCCGGTTCTAAAAAGTCTAAAAACAGAATTGCTCGCCTATCAGACCCAACGCGCCGATGGAATAGGTGCGTATGCAATCTATTTTTTTAGGTCGCCCAACGGCAAAAAATTAACCGAACGATTTGTGTATGATACGGTAAATAACTACCTTAATGTGGTATCATCAAAATCAAAAAAAAGCCCCCACATGCTTCGCCATAGCTTTGCCACACACTTATTGGACAATGGTGCAGATTTGAACGCCGTCAAGGAGTTGTTAGGCCATGATAGTATCGCCGCTACACAGCATTATACACAAAGTAGTATGCAACACCTAAAAGATGTATATCAAAAAGCCCATCCTAGGGGAATGAAAAAATAACTAAATCTCAACTGATATGATTATAGAATTTCAATCCGTTAATTATAACGCAGACAGCAAGCTTATCGAATTTACCAACAAACGCGTTCAAAAGTTTGAAAGATTTTTTGATCGTATCGTTTCTGTAAAGGTTTTTACCAAAGTATCTAACAGTTCTGATAAGGTAAACAAGGAGGCAGAAATAAGTATCAGTGTGCCGGGTGATAATTTTATTGTAAAGAAGACCTGTAAGTCATTTGAAGAGGCCGTTGATTCGTGCGCCAGTAGCGCCGAGCGCCTACTTATGAAGTTCAAAGAAAGGGCCCGCGAGAACGCACAATAAATTTTTAATTTTTTCTTTTGAAACAAAAAAAATAAACAGTTACTTTGCATCGTTTTCAACAAAACGCCGATGTAGCTCAGCTGGCTAGAGCAGCTGATTTGTAATCAGCAGGTCGTGGGTTCGAGTCCCTCCATCGGCTCTTTTTTTTTGGAGTAATCCAGCGGGGAGATACTCAAGCGGCCAACGAGGACAGACTGTAAATCTGTTGGTTTTTACCTTCGCAGGTTCGAATCCTGCTCTCCCCACCACTGCTCAATGCAGCAACCATCTACCAGCGGGAGTAGCTCAGTTGGTAGAGCGTCAGCCTTCCAAGCTGAATGTCGCCGGTTCGAACCCGGTCTCCCGCTCTTTTAAGCCGATGTAGCTCAGGGGTAGAGCGTTTCCTTGGTAAGGAAGAGGTCACGAGTTCAAATCTCGTCATTGGCTCACTGTAATTCAAGGAGTTAGGAGCAATCTGAAGCTCCTTTTTTTATTTATATAATCCATTTTTGTACCTTCTTACAAATTTAACAGCATGCGTAAGCTTTATCGTTATCCCAAAAAAGGGTATGTAGGCGGTGTATGTCACGGCTTGGGTGAACATACGGGCGTTGACCCGATCCTTTGGCGAATACTTACCATTTTTGCCGGATTTGGAATCATTTATATCATACTTTGGATTTTTGTTCCGAATATTTCAAAAATGAAAAATGAAATATAACGTCCAGGCGCTTTGTAATAATTAGAACCAAAAAACATGTTGTGTCTCAAATGCAAACACCAATGGCCACGAACACGATGGCAAGAGTTTATTTCATTCTTTAGTACATGCCCGCAATGTGGATCACGTTGGCTAATTCGATTTTGATTAACGAGCAATTTGCACCATGGCCGATGAAATGATCCGTCCCAAAGACGCTTTTAAAGGATGTTTTTTTACGGGATGCCTAACGATTGCTATTGCCCTATTATTTTCGATAATTTATGTCTTTTGGTAGGGTTTTGATTATTTTTTTTTAATTTCAATTTGATGATGATAAGGACGTGCCTTTTTTGCATTGATTTTAACTTAAAAATGAAACAACAATGAACAAATATTTTAACAATACCCGTACAATTGAAGATAAGAGAACCCAAAGAGAAATCGCAGAAGAATTAAAAAAACAAACCGAGTTGTTGGAAAAAATTCTGGATGCCCTTAAAGGCTAAATCGTTACTTGCCGTCAAATCGATACAAGCTCCTTTTTTTGTTTTGATTGACCAAACTGAAATTGGATTTTATCTCCGATGAAAATTCATTCCAGTTTTTGGTGGTAGCAATCAGAAAAAAAGTTTTGTCATCACGAAGAAAACGGTCAAGCGCTTGGTGGTTTATTTCTTCGATTTTCCCTTTTGAGTAAAATTCCGTAGAGTACTTGGGTTTTTCAAGGGTATAGAGCGGAGCCGATGCTTGGTCTACAAGGTATTTGTCCGTATTGTCTTTGAGTACATGGTCTATCAAACCGCTGCTATACACGATCAACAATAAAAGTGGGATACTCAATGCACCGATTTGGTAAATCCTCAGGTTTTTTACAACATGACGCCCTTCGTAAATGAGTAGCGCTAACGGTGGCATTACGGGCATGATATAGGGATGAATGAGGCTTTTGGAAGTGGTAAAAAACAAAGGAGTCCACAGCAGCCAAAAAAGCAAAAAAGCCGTCCATTTAGATTTGAAAAGCATCTTGTACGAACATGTTATCAGCCTCAAGAAAACGCCAAACCAAGGAAGTGTAAACCCAACTAAAAATAACCAAATCATGCCCAAAGGCTGTTGTTTTGGAAATCCATAGAGATCCCCTTTCCATTCTGAATTAAAAAAACGGTTAAAATGTTCTCCAACAATAAAATAATCTACAAACCCAGGAGATCTTAGTTCTGCCCAAAAATACCAGGGGACACTGATCATGAGCATCAAAAAAATGCCACCAATCCATGGTGCATTTAAGAACGCACTTTTTATATTTTTAGTCCAAAGGCACCATATTCCGATAGGGGGTAGGGTGAGCAATAGGATAATGGGCCCTTTGGCCAAAAGTCCCAGACCAAGTCCAAAGAAAAATAGATAGCCCCACAGTCGCTTAGCGTTTTCTTGCATCGCTTCCCAAAAAGAAAACATCACAATGCTGATGCTAAGTGTTAGAAAAACATCTGTAGAGACCACCCCAGCATGAAGAAAATATTCTGGAATCGTTAGAAGGATTAGGGGCAGCAAATAGGTTGGTTTTTTTGTATCGCTGTCGTATCGTTTGATCCACAAGGCAAGCCCCACACAGACAAGAAGGTAGGGTAGACGAACAAAAAACTCGTGCACCCCAAAAAAATAGACACTCAATGCTGAAGCCCAGGTAGAAAGGGGAGGTTTGGCCCAAAAGGGAACCCCATAATCTACTTGCAGTACAACCCATTCTCCGGTTTCGGCCATAATCCGTGCAATGTTTCCATAACGGGCCTCGGTCTGATCCATCAAAGGGATGACGGCATTGAAAAATCCGCGAAGCACAACCAACAACCAAAAGCTGTATTTTAAAATTTGAGGTGTCAACGATTTTGCTTTTTCCATAAATAAGCTAGCGATAGGTTTTCCAAATTTTAAAAAGGTCCCACCACAATTTGAGCCCATAACTCCAGCTGACTCGTGAGTCTGCAGTGTCGATCCACTGCTTCAAAGGTACTTCACGACTCTGGCTCAAAAAGTTGTTTTTGCCAACAAACCGCATCAATCGAAAGAAAAGTTCTACATCAAAAAGCCATCTTGATAGAAAGGGCTTATCAAACGCCACACGAGCCCATTCTCTTGAAAAAACCTTACAGCCACATTGGGTATCATAGACTTCGATCTGAAGAATTCTTGAAATTGCCGTTGCAACAACGCGCCCAATAAAAAAACGATGCCACTTGCGCTCAATCACGTTATCAAGTTTGAGTATGCGCGATCCAAAAACAAAATTACACGACGTAGAGATTTTATGACTCAACAAGTCAGCTTCTTCCAATGAAGTAGAAAGGTCTGCATCCAAATAGCCAATACTTTGGGTGTTTGAGGTCTCAAGAGCCTTTATAACGCCTTGACGAACCGCATCGGACTTACCGACATTTTTGTTAAGGTTGAGAAGCCCAACAGTGTCCGGAAATTTTTTTTGGAGCTTGTCTAAAACCGCCATGGTATCATCAATTGATCCATCATTGACAAACCACAAAAAGGATGTGGTGTTGGCCTTTAGAAAATGAACATATTTTAAGTAAGGAAGCCGGTTTGCCTCATTATAACAGGGAATAACCCACGTACATCTTGGATCTTTAGTACTCATAAATTGTGCACCCCAAAGATGCGACATATTTTTTTAACAAAAAGATCAATTGAAACAAAGCGAACAAGCGCAATCTAACCCAACGGATTTATAAAGAGTTGCAATTGAGTCCTTAATATTTGATTACAAGTAAAATGCGACTATAAAATAATTTAAAAATTAAATCAAAATCCCTTTTTCATTCAAAAAAAAATGTAAATTTGCACCTCTTTAAAACAATATAGAAAACATCAATTATGGCTAAAGAAACTTTTGATCGGTCAAAACCCCACTTAAATATTGGTACTATTGGCCACGTAGACCATGGTAAAACCACTCTTACAGCTGCGATTACTAAAGTATTGGCTGACGCTGGTTTATCTGAAGCAAAATCATTTGATCAGATTGATAACGCGCCCGAAGAAAAAGAGCGTGGTATCACCATTAACACTTCACACGTAGAATACCAAACGGCAAACCGCCACTATGCACACGTTGACTGTCCAGGTCACGCCGACTATGTTAAAAACATGGTTACAGGTGCTGCTCAGATGGACGGTGCGATTCTTGTAGTTGCTGCTACAGACGGACCCATGCCACAAACTCGTGAACACATCCTACTTGGACGTCAGGTTGGTGTACCACGTATTGTAGTATTCCTTAACAAAGCCGATATGGTTGACGATGAGGAGCTACTAGAGCTTGTCGAAATGGAAGTACGTGAACTACTTTCTTTCTATGACTATGACGGAGACAACACACCTGTTGTTCTTGGTTCTGCACTAGGTGCATTAAACGGAGAGCAAAAATGGGTAGACACTGTTATGAAGCTTATGGATGAAGTTGATGCATGGATCGAACTTCCTCAGCGTGATGTTGATAAAGATTTCTTAATGCCTGTTGAAGACGTATTCTCAATTACAGGTCGTGGTACTGTTGCAACAGGCCGTATCGAAACGGGTGTTGCTAATACTGGTGATGAAGTTGATATCATTGGTATGGGTGCAGAAAAAATGAAATCTACCATCACAGGAGTTGAGATGTTCCGCAAAATCCTTGATCGCGGAGAAGCTGGTGACAACGTAGGAATTTTATTACGTGGTATCGAAAAAACAGATATCAAACGTGGTATGGTAATATGTAAGCCAGGCTCGGTAAAACCACACGCTAAATTTAAAGCAGAGGTTTATATCCTTAAAAAAGAAGAAGGTGGTCGTCACACACCATTCCACAACAACTATCGTCCTCAGTTCTACGTACGTACAACTGACGTAACTGGAAACATCGTGCTTCCTGACGGCGTTGAAATGGTAATGCCAGGTGATAACCTTACAATTACTGTTGATTTGATCCAACCAATCGCCCTTAACGTAGGACTGCGCTTTGCAATCCGCGAAGGAGGACGTACTGTAGGAGCGGGTCAGGTTACTGAAATTTTAGACTAATACAGTTTTTAAATTGATGCTTAAGGTGTCGCGCGTAAGCGTGACGCCTTTCGTATCAAATAAAAACGGGTTTAGCTCAGTTGGTAGAGCACTGGTCTCCAAAACCAGGTGTCGGGAGTTCGAGCCTCTCAACCCGTGCAGCAACAGAAGATAACATATGTCATCAATTATCAATTATATCAAGGATTCGTTCGAAGAACTCAAAAACAATGTTTCTTGGACACCACGCGAAGAATTGCAACGACTGGTCGTTGTGGTGATGGTATTTTCTATTCTATTCTCACTAGCGATATGGGGTGCTGATACCGTACTCTCAAGAGTAGTGAGTGTGTATTTTGATTTGATTAATTAACCGCAAAAGAAAAGCAAGGGTGAGCGACAAAAAATGGTATGTAATCCGCGCTGTAAGTGGACAAGAAGCCAAAATCAAAGACTACATCATGGGCGAAATTACTCGGATGGGTTATGAAAAACTTGTAGAGGATATTTTAGTACCCACAGAAAAAGTAGTCCAAATACGCAATGGAAAGAAGATCTCTAAAGAGCGTACCTATTTTCCAGGTTATATTATGATCAAAGCAAACCTCTCGGGCGAAATTCCGCACATCATAAAATCCGTTACCAATGTTATTGGATTTTTGGGTGAAACCAAAGGAGGTGACCCCGTGCCACTACGTCCTAGCGAGGTAAACCGTATGCTTGGTAAGGTAGATGAATTGGCTCTTGCTACAGAACATGTTGCAATACCTTACACCGTAGGTGAAAATATAAAAGTCATCGATGGACCGTTTAACGGATTTACCGGTGCCATAGAAAAAGTAAACGAAGAAAAGCGCAAGCTCGAAGTTATGGTTAAGATATTTGGCCGTAAAACACCGCTTGAGCTCAGTTATATGCAAGTAGAAAAATTATAAGTGTTACATAAACAAGAAGTTTTTTATGCTTCCCTCGTAAAAACTTCTAATCATTAATTAATAACAATGGCAAAAGAAATATCCAAAGTTTTAAAACTACAAGTTCGGGGAGGTGCTGCGAATCCATCGCCACCGGTTGGACCCGCGTTGGGTGCCGCAGGGGTTAATATCATGGAGTTCTGTAAGCAGTTTAATGCACGAACCCAAGATAAACCTGGTAAAGTTTTACCAGTTCAAATCACTGTGTATAAAGACAAGTCATTTGACTTTATAATAAAGACACCTCCAGCGGCCGTTCAATTGATGGAAGCAGCCAAAGCCAAAAAGGGTTCTGGAGAGCCCAACCGAAACAAAGTTGCAACCGTAACCTGGGACCAGGTTCGTACAATCGCAGAAGACAAAATGCCTGATCTTAACGCTTTCACCATCGAGTCTGCCATGAAAATGGTAGCAGGTACTGCAAGATCTATGGGCTTTAAAGTTTCTGGTCAAGCTCCCTTTAACTCCTAATTTACAGCTATGGCACGACTCACTAAAAACCAAAAGGAAGCTAGAGCAAAAGTAGATTCCAAAAAATTATATTCTTTGCAAGACGCCTCTAGCCTTGTCAAAGAAATCACCACTACCAAATTTGATGCCTCAGTTGATCTGGCCATCCGATTGGGCGTGGACCCAAGAAAAGCCAATCAAATGGTGCGCGGCGTTGTGACGCTTCCACACGGAACAGGTAAAACGCTTCGTGTACTCGCACTCGTTACACCAGATAAAGAAGCCGAAGCTAAAGAAGCAGGAGCAGACTTTATTGGATTGGATGAATACCTTCAAAAAATCAAAGACGGTTGGACTGATGTTGATGTAATCGTTACCATGCCAAGTGTTATGGGTAAACTCGGACCCCTAGGAAAAGTTCTAGGACCGCGTGGGCTTATGCCAAACCCCAAAACAGGCACCGTAACTATGGACATCAAAAAAGCCGTTAGCGATGTAAAAGGAGGTAAGATTGATTTTAAAGTAGACAAAACCGGTATCGTACACGCTTCGATAGGAAAGGTTTCATTTTCTGCCGACAAAATCATGGAAAACGCGGATGAGCTCCTCAAAACAATTGTCAAACTAAAACCCACTACTGCAAAAGGAACATACATCAAAAGTATTTCTATGTCCAGCACCATGAGTCCTGGTATTGCAATAGAGACGAAAGTCGGGTAAGCTAAAAAACTCAAGAAATGACTAGAGAACAAAAAGCACAGGTTATAGCCGATTTGACAGACGTACTTGCCGGAGTCAAAAACTTATACCTAACAGATACTGAAGGGCTTAATGCCGCTCAAACCAGTGCACTTAGACGTGCATGTTTCAAAGCAAACATCAAACTCTCCGTGGTGAAAAACACCCTTTTAGCCAAAGCTATGGAAGCTTCGGATAAAGACTTTGGAGCGTTAAAAGATATTCTTAAAGGGAATACCTCATTGATGATTGCCGATGCAGGAAATGTTCCTGCTAAAGTGATAAAAGATTTCCGAAAAAAATCGGCCAAACCCATTTTAAAAGGCGCTTATATTGAAGAAGCCATTTATATTGGAGACGACCAGATTGACGCTTTGGTTGCGATCAAATCGCGCGAAGAGCTCATCGGAGATATTATCACCTTACTTCAATCCCCAGCCAAAAATGTTGTATCTGCCCTTCAATCGGGAGGAAACACCATCACTGGAGTATTGAAAACCCTTTCAGAACGATAGTTCTGAACCCAAAAGTGTTACGCACTCATTTAGAATATTAATATTAAAAACTAAGACGAAAAATGGCAGATTTAAAAGAATTCGCAGAACAGTTGGTCAACTTAACCGTAAAAGAAGTTAACGAGTTGGCTAGCATCTTAAAAGAAGAGTACGGTATCGAACCTGCAGCTGCAGCTGTAGCTGTTGCTGGTCCAGCCGCTGGTGGTGGAGACGCCGATGCTGCTGAGGAAAAATCAGAATTTGATGTAATCCTCAAAGCAGCCGGAGCTTCTAAACTAGCAGTTGTTAAGTTAGTAAAAGAACTTACAGGTCAAGGCCTTAAAGAAGCGAAAGAACTTGTAGACAATGCACCAAGCACCCTTAAAGAGGGCGTTTCAAAAGATGAAGCTGAAGGGCTTAAAAATTCTTTAGAAGAAGCAGGTGCAGAAGTTGAGATCAAGTAAGACTCGCTTTTGCAATAATGCGGTTTAGGCTTTTGAAGAGCACTCTTCAAAGGCCTAAGCCCTTTTGTAGTTTAAAGACCATTGACCAATAAGGAGTAAGTAAAAACTGTTGTCCATGACAAAAATAGCCAATCAAAGAACCAATTTTGCTTCTGCAAAACACACTCCCGAATATCCCGATTTTCTTGATATTCAAATCAAATCGTTTCAAGACTTTTTTCAACTTGAAACCAAATCCGATGAACGTGCCGAAGAAGGACTCTTTAATACCTTTAAAGAAAACTTTCCCATCACCGATACACGCAATCAATTTGTTTTAGAATTCATCGACTATTTTGTAGATCCACCACGATACAGCATGCAAGAATGCATCGAGCGTGGGCTATCCTACTCTGTGCCGCTTAAGGCGCGTTTAAAACTTTATTGTACCGACCCTGAACACGAAGACTTCGAAACCATTGTACAGGACGTCTTCTTGGGAATCATCCCCTACATGACCCCCAGCGGTACTTTTATCATCAACGGTGCAGAACGTATCGTTGTCTCTCAGTTACACCGCTCACCCGGTGTGTTTTTTGGTCAATCCTTCCACGCAAACGGAACCAAATTATATTCTGCAAGAGTCATTCCTTTTAAAGGATCTTGGATCGAATTTGCCACTGACATCAACAGTGTAATGTATGCTTATATCGATCGAAAGAAAAAATTACCTGTAACCACACTTTTCCGTGCTATTGGCTATGAGCGCGATAAAGATATTTTAGAAATCTTTGACTTGGCAGAAGAAGTTAAAGTCTCCAAAACAGGTCTCAAAAAAGTATTGGGCCGCAAATTGGCCGCACGGGTACTAAAAACATGGCACGAAGATTTTGTTGATGAAGACACAGGAGAAGTAATCTCTATCGAACGTAACGAAATCATCATTGATCGTGATACAATCATCGAAAAAGAACATATTGATGAAATTCTAGAAGCTGAGGTCAAAACCATCCTACTTCACAAACTGGACGCACACACCTCAGACTATGCAATCATACACAACACCCTTCAAAAAGACCCTACCAACTCCGAAAAAGAGGCCGTAGAACACATCTATCGTCAACTGCGCAATGCAGAACCACCAGATGAGGATACTGCACGGGGTATTATCGATAAACTATTCTTCTCTGATCAACGCTATAACCTTGGAGAAGTAGGTAGATATCGAATGAACAAAAAACTGAATTTGGACATCGAAATGGACAAACAAGTGTTGACCAAACTCGATATCATTACCATTGTAAAATATCTAATCGAACTCATCAACTCTAAAGCAGAAATTGATGATATCGACCACCTTTCTAACCGAAGAGTACGTACAGTTGGTGAACAACTATCTTCACAGTTTGGTGTCGGTCTTGCACGAATGGCAAGAACCATCAGAGAGCGGATGAATGTTCGTGACAACGAAGTGTTTACGCCAATTGATTTGATCAATGCAAAAACACTATCCTCCGTTATCAATACGTTTTTTGGAACCAATCAGTTGTCTCAATTTATGGATCAAACCAATCCATTGGCAGAGATAACTCACAAAAGACGTTTATCAGCCCTTGGGCCTGGGGGACTTTCTCGTGAGCGTGCCGGATTTGAGGTACGTGACGTACATTATACCCACTACGGACGTTTGTGTCCCATCGAAACACCCGAAGGACCCAATATTGGCTTGATATCCTCGCTATCCGTTTTTGCAAAAGTCAATAATCTTGGCTTTATCGAAACCCCCTACCGAACCGTTGAAAATGGTGTAGTAAACACCAAAGAAACGGTTTATCTAAGTGCGGAAGAAGAAGAAAACAAATTGATTGCTCAGGCAACGATTCCTCTTGATGAAAATGGAAAAATAACCAGAGAACGAGTAATTGCAAGAGATCAAGCAGATTTTCCTGTAGTAACTCCAGAGCAAATCAACTACACCGATGTTGCGCCCAACCAAATCGCTTCTATTTCGGCTTCTTTGATACCATTTTTGGAACATGATGATGCAAACCGCGCCCTGATGGGATCTAACATGATGCGCCAAGCGGTCCCGCTTTTACGTCCAGAATCACCTATTGTAGGTACCGGACTTGAGCGTCAGGTGGCTTCAGACTCGCGTGTATTGATCAATGCAGAACGTGATGGTGTTGTAGAATATGTAGATGCCAACAAAATCGTCATCAAATACACACTTAGTGAACTCGAGAAACAAATCAGTTTTGACGGAGACACAAAGACGTACAACCTTATCAAATTTAGAAAAACCAATCAAGGAACCTGCATCAACCTAAAACCCATTGTAAGAAAAGGGGATAAGGTCAAAAAAGGGCAAGTACTTTCTGAAGGCTATGCCACACAAGACGGAGAACTTGCATTGGGTAGAAACATGAAAGTTGCCTTTATGCCTTGGAAAGGGTATAACTTTGAGGATGCGATTGTGATTTCTGAGAAAGTTGTTCGTGAAGATATTTTTACCTCCATTCATATCGATGAATATTCACTCGATGTTAGAGATACCAAACTGGGAACAGAAGAATTGACAGATGATATTCCAAACGTAAGTGAAGAAGCCACCAAAGACCTAGACGAAAACGGAATGATCCGCATCGGTGCTGAGGTAAACCCAGGCGATATTCTGATTGGAAAAATCACCCCCAAAGGTGAATCAGACCCAACACCCGAAGAAAAGCTATTACGCGCCATCTTTGGAGACAAAGCCGGTGATGTCAAGGATGCCTCACTCAAAGCACCACCATCACTACACGGTGTAGTAATTGATAAAAAATTATTTACCCGCTCTATAAAAGACAAGCGTAAGCGAAACCAAGACAAACAAGAACTGGAAGCGTTAGAAGCGTCTTATGAAAAGAAATTCAAAGCCCTACAAGAGGTATTAGTAGAAAAATTGTTTGCCATTCTCAATGGAAAAACATGTCAAGGGGTATTCAATGACCTCGGTGAAGAAGTTTTACCAAAAGGTAAAAAATACACCCTCAAAATGCTTTCAGCGGTAGAAGACTATACACACCTTATCGAAGGAGCTTGGACCACTACAGACGAAATCAACACAATTGTAGCAGACTTACTCCACAATTACAAGATTAAGGAAAACGACCTTCAAGGTGCTTTGCGCAGAGAGAACTTTACGATCAGTGTAGGAGACGAATTGCCTGCAGGGATCAAAAAGCTTGCAAAAGTTTACATCGCCAAAAAGCGTAAGCTCAAAGTAGGGGATAAAATGGCAGGACGTCACGGAAACAAAGGTATTGTCGCTCGTATTGTTCGAGAAGAAGAAATGCCGTTCTTAGAAGACGGAACTCCGGTTGACATTGTTCTAAACCCCTTGGGTGTACCCTCGCGTATGAACATTGGGCAAATTTATGAAACCGTACTAGGATGGGCTGGCCTCAAATTGGGACGCAAATTTGCAACACCAATTTTTGATGGTGCCACCATCGGAGAAATCGACGCACTAATCGCTGAGGCCAATTTGCCACAGTTTGGTCACACCCATCTTTATGATGGTGGAACCGGAGAGCGTTTTGACCAAGCCGCAACAGTTGGAGTTATCTATATGCTCAAACTCGGACACATGGTCGATGACAAGATGCACTCGCGCTCAATCGGACCGTACTCTCTAATTACACAACAACCTCTCGGAGGTAAAGCGCAATTTGGAGGGCAACGTTTTGGTGAAATGGAAGTTTGGGCACTAGAAGCCTACGGTGCTTCAAGTACCCTACAGGAAATCCTAACGGTTAAGTCTGATGATGTGATTGGACGCGCCAAAACCTACGAAGCAATTGTCAAGGGCGATACGCTTCCAGAACCTGGATTACCAGAGTCTTTCAATGTATTGATGCACGAACTCAAAGGCCTTGGTCTTGACATTCGTTTAGAAGAATAATACGCTTAGCGTTTAATAAATTAGTAACACGCAGTTATGGCTAGAAATAACGAAATAATAACTCAAAAGAAGTTTAACAAAATAGCGATTGGATTGGCCTCTCCTGAAGTCATTTTAGGAAAATCAAGAGGTGAAGTCCTAAAGCCCGAAACCATCAACTACAGAACGCACAAACCCGAACGTGATGGGTTGTTCTGTGAACGTATTTTCGGTCCTGTAAAGGATTACGAATGCGCCTGTGGCAAATACAAGCGTATTCGCTACAAGGGCATCGTATGTGATCGATGTGGAGTAGAAGTAACAGAGAAAAAAGTACGTCGTGACCGCGTTGGACACATCAATTTGGTCGTACCCGTTGCTCACATCTGGTACTTCCGCTCGCTTCCAAACAAAATTGGATACCTCCTTGGGCTGCCTTCCAAAAAGTTGGACATGATCATTTACTATGAACGTTATGTGGTTATACAGCCAGGTATTGCAAAAAATGCTGAAGGAGAAGCCGTCAAAAAAATGGAATTTTTGACCGAGGAAGAATACCTCAACATTATGGAGCAACTTCCCGCCGAAAACCAATTTTTGGAGGACACAGACCCCAACAAATTTATTGCTAAAATGGGGGCCGAATGTTTGATTGACTTATTAGCGCGCATCAACCTAGACGAGCTGTCTTATAAATTGCGTCACAAAGCCAACAACGAAACCTCAAAACAACGAAAAACAGAAGCCCTCAAAAGACTTCAAGTTGTCGAAGCATTTCGTGAAGCAAACGAACGCCAAGAAAACAACCCCGAATGGATGATTATGAAAGTCATCCCCGTAATTCCACCCGAATTACGCCCTCTTGTACCCCTAGATGGAGGACGCTTCGCTACTTCTGACCTCAATGATTTATACCGTCGTGTAATCATCAGAAACAACCGTCTAAAGCGATTGGTTGAAATCAAAGCACCTGAAGTGATTTTACGCAACGAAAAACGGATGCTTCAAGAATCGGTTGACTCTTTGTTTGATAACACAAGAAAATCCTCCGCTGTAAAAACAGACTCCAACCGTCCGCTAAAGTCGCTGTCGGATTCGTTAAAAGGAAAACAAGGGCGTTTCCGCCAAAACCTTTTAGGAAAACGTGTAGATTATTCGGCACGTTCGGTGATTGTTGTGGGTCCAGAACTCAAATTATTTGAGTGTGGACTTCCAAAAGGAATGGCTGCTGAGCTTTATAAACCTTTCGTAATCCGAAAACTTATTGAGCGCGGAATTGTAAAAACGGTTAAATCTGCCAAAAAAATCATAGATCGTAAAGAACCGGTTGTTTGGGATATTTTAGAAAATGTTCTAAAAGGACACCCAGTACTATTAAACCGGGCCCCCACACTTCACCGTTTGGGGATCCAAGCCTTCCAGCCAAAACTTATCGAAGGGAAAGCAATCCAATTGCACCCCTTGGTTTGTACTGCTTTCAACGCAGATTTTGATGGTGACCAAATGGCCGTCCACCTGCCTTTGGGACCCGAAGCAATTCTGGAAGCACAATTATTGATGTTGGCCTCTCATAACATCCTCAACCCGGCCAATGGATCACCGATTACCGTACCTTCTCAGGACATGGTTCTTGGTCTCTATTATATGACCAAAGCAAGAAAATCAACACCCCAGGCACCCATCAAAGGAGAAGGGCTAATTTTCTACTCAGTAGAAGAAGTACACATCGCTTACAATGAAAAGCGTGTTGATCTTAACGCGATGATCAAAATCCGTGCAAAAGATTTTAACGATCAAGGCGCATTGGTATATCAAATCATCGACACCACCGTTGGACGTGTGTTGTTTAACGAAGTTGTTCCTGAACAAGCTGGATTCATCAATGAAATTTTAACCAAGAAAAACCTGCGTGAAATCATCGGTCGTATTCTCAAAGTAACCAGTGTACCCGAAACCGCAGAATTTTTGGATAAAATCAAAGAAATGGGCTATGGCTTTGCCTTCAAAGGAGGGTTGTCATTCAGCTTAGGAGATATTATTATCCCAGAAGAAAAGAAAACCATGATCGAAGAAGCCAACAAGCAAGTCGGTGTGATTATGGGGAACTACAATATGGGACTTATCACCAACAACGAACGCTATAATCAAGTAATTGACGTCTGGACCTCCACCAATGCCATGCTTACGGAGCTGACCATGAAGCGCATTAGCGAAGATCAGCAAGGATTCAACTCTGTATATATGATGTTGGACTCTGGAGCAAGAGGTTCTAAAGAACAGATTCGTCAGTTGACGGGTATGCGTGGATTGATGGCCAAACCAAAAAAATCCAATGTAGGTGGTGGAGAAATTATCGAAAACCCCATATTGTCCAACTTCAAAGAAGGACTATCAATCTTAGAATACTTTATTTCTACCCACGGTGCACGAAAAGGTCTTGCAGATACCGCTTTGAAAACAGCAGATGCAGGTTATCTAACCCGTCGTTTGGTCGACGTTTCTCAAGATGTAATCATCAAGCACGAAGATTGTAACACGTTGCGAGGAATCGAAGTTTCGGCATTAAAGAAAAACGAAGAAATCGTTGAGTCTCTAGGAGAACGTATTTTAGGTCGTGTAGCCCTGCATGAGTTGCGTCACCCCAATACGGATGAAGTATTGATCGAAGCAGGTGTGCAATTTACGGAAGACATCGTTGCCAAAATTGAAGCAGCTCCAATAGAAACCATCGAAGTTCGATCACCACTAACGTGTCAAGCCAATGATGGAATCTGTGCCAAATGTTATGGGCGCAACCTTGCAACCAGCAAAATGGTCCAAAAAGGAGAAGCGGTTGGTGTGGTAGCTGCACAGTCTATCGGAGAACCCGGTACCCAGCTTACCCTTCGTACGTTCCACGTGGGTGGGGTAGCCGGTAATATTTCTGAAGAAAACGCTTTAATTGCACGATTTGACGGGATTGCAGAAATCGAAGATTTAAAAACTGTAAAAGGTGCCGACGCTGAAGGCAATGCTTCAGAAATCGTTATCTCGCGTACCGCTGAAATTAAAGTTTTAGATCCCAAGACTAAAATAGTACTAAGCTCTAAAAACATCCCTTACGGATCGACCCTTAATATAAAGAATGGTGCTAAGATCTCTAAAGGTGATGTCATCTGTCAGTGGGATCCATTTAATGGAGTAATCGTTTCTGAATTCTCTGGAAAAATCGAATTTGAAAACATCGAGCAAGGACTTACTTATCAAGTTGAAATCGATGAACAAACCGGTTTCCAAGAAAAAGTAATTTCAGAATCGCGTAATAAGAAAATGATTCCAACACTCTTGATTGTAGACAGCAAAGGCAATACGCTGCGCTCCTACAACCTTCCTGTTGGAGCACACCTCATTGTCAATGAAGGAGATAAAATCAAGGAAGGAAAAATCTTGGTTAAAATTCCACGTAAATCTGCCAAATCAGGAGATATCACTGGAGGTCTTCCACGTGTAACGGAGTTGTTTGAGGCGCGTAACCCATCCAACCCTGCTGTAGTTTCAGAAATTGACGGTGTGATTTCGTTTGGTAAAATCAAGCGTGGAAACCGCGAGATTATCGTTGAGTCAAAATATGGTGACTTGAAAAAATACTTAGTCAAACTTTCTAACCAGATCTTGGTACAAGAAAACGACTTTGTAAAAGCAGGAATGCCACTTTCTGATGGATCAATCACACCTTCAGATATCTTAAATATCAAAGGCCCATCTGCTGTTCAGCAATATTTGGTTAACGAAATCCAAGAAGTTTACCGTCTTCAAGGGGTAAAAATTAATGACAAGCACTTTGAAGTTGTAGTACGTCAGATGATGCGTAAAGTAAAGATAGAAGATCCTGGAGATACGATTTTCTTAGAAGGTCAATCGGTCTTCAAAAATGACTTTATCGAAGAAAATGATAACATCTACGGCAAGAAAATTGTTGAAGATGCAGGGGATAGTGAAAGCTTGAAACTGGGTCAAATGGTGACTGCACGACAGTTGCGTGACGAAAACTCATTGCTTAAGCGTGAAGATAAGAAATTGGTGGTGGCTCGAGATGCAGCTTCTGCAACAGCAACACCCGAAATTCAAGGAATCACACGTGCGTCATTACAAACCAAATCGTTTATCTCTGCAGCTTCGTTCCAAGAAACGACTAAAGTACTTAACGAAGCGGCCGTTAATGGTAAATGGGACGAACTCAACGGACTAAAAGAAAACGTCATTGTTGGTCATAAGATACCAGCAGGTACTGGACTCCGTGAATACAACGATGTGATTGTTGGTTCTAAAGACGAGTACAACAGTCTGTTGATTGATCAGAAAGAAGAAGTCAATTTATAACCCATGAGCAAAGAACCGAAAGAGCAGAAAATCAATATTGAGTTGGATGAGGCCACCGCCGACGGGGTGTATTCTAACTTGGCGATCATCAACCATTCGGTTTCTGAGTTTGTTGTAGATTTTATCACCTTGATGCCTGGTGCGCCGAAGGCCCGTGTAAAATCACGGATTATTTTGACGCCCGAGCATGCCAAACGCTTTCAAAAAGCGTTAACGGACAACATCAAACGGTTTGAAGCGGCTCATGGAGAAATTCAATCCAATGATCCACCCCCCATACCGTTAAATTTTGGCCCTACAGGTGAAGCCTAATAATCAAAACCCCCAACGCAAGTGGGGGTTTTTCTTTTTAAACTTAGCGGTGCTAACGATTTACAATTACTGAAATTGATGCCCTTCTCAATCCGTACCAATCTTATATTTTTTGATCTCTGCATCGGTCATTCTGTGGATTTCATAACTTGGGGCAGCATGGAGCGTAAAAAAGTAAAAATCACGCCCGATACCGGCACCGAGCATGTCGTTGCTATATTCGATAAAAGGGCGATGTTCTGGAGCATCTTCAGCTACCTCCGAAGGTTCTAAACCCGATGCGCTACAACACCAGCCGTGGACAAAAAAACCCGAATTTTCATTTTGCCAATTGTCGGGAAGAATTCTTTTAGTACCTGCTAAAAAGAAATCTACACCGCCAGATGCGATTTCAGAATTGGACAGCGCTTGTGTTGTATACCCCGCTTTGCGGATTAAATAACCTGCTTTGAGGTATATTTCATTTGCTATTGATCCGGGTACATCATCAAAAATTATGTTTGTTACTTCTGGGTATCGATAATATAAATCCAAAACCTGATTCCAAATATCAGATCCTATGGTTCCGTTTAAGGTAACGTCTTTTCCTGATACGGTCCATTTTGTACTTCCCAATCCTCCTATCTTGAATATCGACATGGCGATATGTATGGCTTTACCAGATAGGTTGGCTTTTAAATTATATACAAAATCTACCTTTGTGTTTTTTTCTTTTTCAATCTCGAGCTCAAAATCAACATCTTCAAATTCAATGTCGTTTAAATGACCACTGACTTTACCAGACGGAATAGTGCCGCTGTTGTCTAAAAATATTTTTAGGTAATTTTCAAAATCTTTAGTAAGATAGAAGGTAGCATAGCTACGATCTTCACTTATTTGCTGGTCTACAAAAGGCCATTTCTCTCCATCCAAATCAACAGTGCTGTCGGGTATTTCGATATAGCTATATGCACTTAGTGCATCTGTTCGGGTAATCTTATTTTCGTTATCCTCTTTTTTACAAGAAAAAAGAATTACTGATACAGATAGCATACACAGTAAACGCAATCGGAGCAAAAAATTGGGGTATAGCATGATAAAAAGATTTACCTTCTAAACGAATGATGCTATTGCTACCCTAAAATATTTTGATTATTCGTCTAAGTATTAAGACGTTAATTTTTTCAATGAGTTCTTTCAGAGGTGAAATGAAAGCGAAGTGAAGGATATTTGTCTTGTGTCATTTGTAGTGAAAAAGCCGAATCTGCCAAAAAGACCAATTGTCCTTGTTTGTCGTTCGCTAAGAATTTTTGTTTAACTCTTTTGAAATCGGCAAATTCTTCATTTTTGGGATCCTCGGCGACTACCCAACAGGCTTTATAGACGTTGAGGTTTTCATAGGCGCATTGCGCCCCATATTCATGTTCGAGACGGTATTGAATGACTTCAAACTGTAAGGCACCAACCGTACCGATCACTTTTCTATTGTTGAGTTGCAGTGTAAAAAGCTGTGCGACACCTTCGTCCATGAGCTGATCGATTCCTTTGCTGAGTTGTTTGGCTTTCATCGGATCGGCATTGTTGATGTATCGAAAATGTTCTGGCGAAAAACTGGGTATCCCTTTAAACTGAAGCGCATCGCCTTCGGTTAGGGTATCCCCAATTTTAAAATTTCCCGTATCATGAAGCCCGACAATATCTCCTGGATAAGAGGTTTCTACCACTTCTTTTTTTTCGGCAAAAAAGGCGTTAGGACTCGAAAATTTGAGCTTTTTATTGTTGCGAACATGTAGGTAATTGGTGTTTCTTTTGAAAGTCCCAGAAACCACTTTGACAAAGGCGAGACGATCCCGGTGATTGGGGTCCATATTGGCGTGGATTTTAAATACAAATCCTGTAAATGTAGTTTCTGAAGGAAGAACTACACGCGTGTCTGCTGTTTTGGGCTGTGGTGGCGGGGCAATATCGATAAAACAATCCAACAAATCCTGTACGCCAAAGTTGTTGAGTGCCGAACCAAAGAAAACCGGTTGTAAGGTCCCTTTTTGATATGCTTCTTGGTCAAAAGGAGGGTATACCCCGTCGATAAGCTCGAGTTCGTCTCGAAGTTGTTTATGCGCATGGGCGCCAATTTTTTGGAGTAGTTTGGGGTCATCCAGTTCTGTAAAAGCTGCCACAGCGGCCTTTTTTTGTTTTTGTTCTCCCTCAAAAAGTTGTGCAGTATGATTCCAGCGGTTGTAGATTCCCTTGAAGCCGTGCCCCATACCTATCGGTAAGGTCATGGGCACCACTTGTAGGCCTAGTTTTTGCTCGACCTCATCCATTAGGTCAAAGGCGTCTTTACCCTCACGATCCAGTTTGTTGATGAAAACCAGCATGGGAATGTTTCGCATACGACATACCGCTACGAGTTTTTCGGTTTGTTCTTCTACGCCTTTTGCAACATCGATCACAACAATGACACTGTCCACAGCCGTAAGCGTCCTAAAAGTGTCTTCGGCAAAATCTTTGTGCCCAGGCGTATCTAAAATGTTAATTTTTTTCCCTTTGTAGATAAAGGCCAGTACAGAGGTGGCAACCGAAATCCCTCTCTGGCGTTCGATTTCCATAAAGTCACTGGTTGCCCCTTTTTTGATTTTATTGGATTTGACAGCACCCGCTTCTTGAATTGCTCCCCCATAAAGAAGTAACTTTTCGGTTAGTGTGGTTTTTCCGGCGTCAGGATGCGAGATGATACCAAAAGTTCTCCGTTTTTTTATTTCGTCCAAAAAGCCCATACTGCAAATTTTGCCAAAAATACTCAAATGCCTTCGAAGTAAAGAAGCCTCATAGGTTTTTGTTAAATTAATTGGTATTTTTGGGCTTGCATGAAAGAAGAAAAAGTACTACTCGTTGATACTAACGACACGGTTTTGGGCACGATGCCCAAATTAGAAGCACATCAAAAAGGGGTGTTGCATCGGGCGTTTTCTGTTTTTATTTTAAACAGTAAAAACGAACTGATGCTTCAACAACGGGCTTGGGACAAATACCACTCGCCAGGGCTGTGGACCAATACGTGTTGCAGCCATCAACGTGTCGCAGAAGACAATGTCACTGCCGGAAAAAGACGTTTGCGCGAAGAAATGGGGCTAGATACTGCCTTGAAACCGTTGTTTAGTTTTATTTATAAAGCTCCTTTTGATAATGGATTGACAGAGCACGAACTTGATCATGTACTTTTGGGATACACCGATGAAGCTCCAGAATTGAACCCCGAAGAAGTTGCCGATTGGAAATGGATGTCACTCCCTGACGTGCAACAACAATTGATTGATGCACCTGATTCTTATACGGTTTGGTTTAAAATTATTTTTCAACGGTTTTACGACCACCTACAACAATACGGTTTATGAGAGTTACTGTAAGCAGAAAAGCGCATTTTAATGCGGCACACCGCCTTTATCGTCCCGACTGGGACGACGCCAAAAACGAAAATGTTTTTGGCAAATGCGCCAATCCCCATTATCATGGTCACAACTATGAACTTATAGTCAGTGTTACGGGGGCAATAGACCCTGAAACGGGTTATGTAATGGATATGAAAGTACTTAAGGACTTGATTGTTGATCATGTTGAAAACGCTTTTGATCACAAAAATCTCAATGAGCAGGTTCTAGAATTTAAACAGCTAATCCCAACGGCCGAAAATATTGCAGTAGTTATTTATAACAAGCTGCGTTCTCACATCACTCCAGAAAATGATCTTGAAGTTGTGTTGTATGAAACTCCAAGGAATTTTGTCAAATACAATGGTATGTCATGTTAACCATAGGTGATTCAATGCCCGACTTTGTTTTAAAAGACCAAGCGGGTGATTCATTCGATTCGAAAAGCCTAAAAGGAAAAGCCGTTGTAATTTTCTTTTATCCAAAAGATTATACTCCAGGATGCACCGCAGAGGCTTGCAGCTTTAGAGATCACTACGTTGAGTTTCAACAAATGGGAGCCGAAGTGATCGGAGTATCAACAGATAGCGTTTCACGACATCACAAATTTTCAAACGCTTATCAATTGCCTTATCGATTGTTGGCCGACACCAATCGATCGATTGCCAAACGGTTTTGTGTGGGATCTCATCTGTTTGGACTGATTTCCCAGCGCGTCACTTTTGTTATTGATCAGCAAGGAAAAATTATTTTGATACACAATGATATGCGCCCTGCCTCACACATTCGTAAAGCGCTTGATACACTTAGAGATTAAATCGGTATATTCGCAAACAAATATGTAATATCATGGCCAGTATCAAAGCATTCAAAAAAGACGTTAATAACGCAATCGGTATGCTCATCGATGCAATTTATTATTTAGAACTTTCCAACCCAAAGCTCGATCTCAAAAAAAGTGAAGCGCTCATCGATGAGGCATTAGAAGTTTTTGACGGTCTAATTGCCGAAGTTCACGAAGCCAAACGCGAGGGTAGCAAAGCAGCATACCAAGCCCTAAAGGCTAACTACACCAAAAAGATTGGTGGTTTGGAAGCCAAATTGCAAAAGCTTGCCTAATTGGTTTCTGCCGAACGCCGTTCTTCTAGAAAATTTAGAAATGCCACACCGTGAGCTGAGGATTTTACGTCCTTAGTCAATTTTTGGGCTATAGAATCCAAAAAAACAAGGTTGGCATCATATGCCTCAGTTAAAGCCACATAAGGAGCTACAGCCATATCTGCATGGGTGTTAGCAAAATTGAGGGTGTAGAGGTATCTACGTTTTAGTAAGTTGTCCATCGCTTGCTGGAGCGAGTCAGCAAGCGTTGTATTTTCATCGCGTTGCGCCTCCAAATAAGCCTTTACAAGTTCCAGATTTTTGGTGTTGAACTTTCTAGAAAATGATTGATATTCTTGCAAAAGGATATGGTTTTCAGAACCTTCTACTTGAGCACTACTTTCAAAAGTTTTCAATAAGGTATTGATGGTGATGGTTCCTTTTTCACCAAAGAAAAGTATGCGATCGTTTAAAGTATCGGCGTCCTCTTTATCTAAATACAAATAGTGTACTTCGGGACCTTTGAGAAGGGTCTTTAGCTCAAAACTTGGATTGCCATTGATGGTCACAGAATCTACATTTGCCAATACGGTATCGTTTATTTTTTGAAGAAAAAGAGTGCCTTTGCGCAGTCCCTTAATGGTTCCTTTGACCAACATCTCATCCCCTTTTGGAGTAGTTTGGGAGCAAGAAACCAAAAACACTACAGTGAGTAGCAACGCAATTATTGGGCGAAAAAAAGCAAAATTCATATCAGATATTTATCCAGTAGGTCAATTTTAAATTGATTGAACGCAGGCGCGGTGTCAATCGATCATAGGTGAAATAATTATCATTGTACACCACATAGAGATCAGACAACGGGGCAAAACGCCATTGCAAACGCGAATTTATGCCTAAATTTTCGGATTGTGAACTAAATTGAACGAGAGTTGTCCAAAATAATGTTTTGTTAAACGTCATTTCAACTTTAGGTACCACGAGCCATAAATCGGCAGAAGCGTAGGGTTTGGGCAGTCGGATTTGATCATAATTGACCCGCAAACTGGCATTGATAAACGGTTGTTTTCTAAAAGTAAATTCGTTTCCAAAAGAATATTTTGTACCGTTATAAAAAGAGCCACCGTTATACTCGAGCTCGTATCTAAATTTCTTTCTTGGATCCGAGCGATAGGTCAATTGTACTTCTGTAAATCGATAATCGGATCCTCCGGGTAAGTCATCTCCTTTGCCACTTCGTGTGGGGTCGAAAGAATCAAAAATATACTCGTATCGATTGATGGCACGCAGTTCAAAATTACTCTGATTTGTGTATCTAATGTTGTAGTTAGAGATCCACCAACGGTCTGAAAGTTCATTGTTTTTTGCCTCATTAAACACCGCAAAAATCCGCTGTGAAAATTCGTAGCTGATAATTTTTGGATTTTTAGGAAAATTGCGATAGGTATATCCAGGGCCATATTTGACAAAACCGGTACGCCGATAAAAACCAAGTTGTGATAAAAAGTCTTCTCCAACATACACAGCGCTCATCTGTAGGCGGTGGTTGCGCGTGTTTCTTGACAGGGCAAATCCGCTACTCAGGTTTTCATCGCCTTTGCCAGGCGTATCCGATTTGTGAACGAAGGCCCGTCCGGTCCAAACGTTATCTGGAGAGGCCAAATTATACTCCAGGCCAGCCACACGGTTTTTGGTTTCGCTTTCTTCTAAGAAATCATATTGATCATTGGTCAATCTGTTGATAAGTATCATACTGATGTTAGACCGAGAAAATACTTTTTGCTGCAGTGTCAGTACCGTGTTGTTAAAGGAGGCAATTTCATTTTCTGGATCGGCATCGGTCTGCATATTAAGAAAGCCCAATCGAAGATTTTCGTTGACTTTACCACTTAGTCGAGCACCTGCAATGATTCTATTTTCTATCGTATTGCCATCAGCATCTTTGGCTACTCCAATCCGTCTAGAGAAAAACGGTCGAGCGTCGCGCTCTTCGCCAAAGTTGGAAAACAGGTCGCTATTTTGTGTAAAAAATTGCCGCTTTTCGGGCAGTGAAATTTCAAAACGTGTTAGGTTAATGACCTGATCATCGACTTCTACCTGAGAGAAATCAGGATTTACCGTCAAGTCCAGATTCAAGCCATTTCCAATAGGAACTTTGGCATCGCCACCCACCCCAAATTTTGATCGGTTTTCAGGAATTGTAAAGTCCCGTGACTGCAATCCGTTTAGATATGGAATAATAGAAACCGGTCGTCGTGATTGGCCCAGTGGTTTTTCGAACTCAATTTCTCCCATATAGGCCAACACACCTATGGATTGGTTTTGGGGTATTTTTATCCACGTGGTATATTCGTTTATTTGACTGTTGTTACGGTATATATTGAATCGCCACCGTTTGGTGCCCGAAGGAAAGTTGATAAAATTGAGGGGCAGTTTTATTTCGACTTGATAATATTCATCTGTAATGATAGACTCGGATTCCCATTTGATGTCCCAAGCATAATTTCGGTCGTTCCTAAAATCATTATTTCCATTAGAAATCAAAGCTTCTGCCTGGACGGCATAGGGGTCAACTGCAAATAAAAAGGCGTTGGTTGCATCGCTGAAGGTATCAAAATTCATGGTCACATGATCGGTTCCGTAGCCCGTAAAATCACGTTTTAGAGAATTGGTTACAAAGGTGTTTTTACCATGAAATGCTTTGATCAGTATAAAAAGACTTTTGTCATTGGCGAGCATTTTAAATTGCGTCTGTTGCTGCCCTTTGATGGAGTCGGTAGGACGCCATTGCCAAAAATCGGTTGCCAGGTTCGCTTGCTCCCAATCGGCTTCGTCTGCCTTGCCATCAATGAGGATATCGGAGGTCGTAAATTTTATGAAATACGGCGTGTCTTGCTGAGCAGAAAGACCCTGGGATGCTAGGATGGCCAGTTGAAGGGCGAAAAGTAGTTGTTTCAATTTCTAACCGTTTAATTATTTTAGACCGTATACGAATCCTAAAGTTTAAGAGGTTGATTTTAATTTTTACCCGCTAAAGTAAGGTTTGTTTTTCTAAAGAAGATACTTTTATACAAAATTGAAAACATGAAATTATTGCTATCAACACTTTTGAGTGTTTTTCTAGTGAGTTCGACCCATTCTGACTGGGGTCAAATTGGACATCGTACAGTGGGCCTGGTTGCGGAACAACATTTGTCCAAAAAAGCACAAAAGGCCGTAACTCAAATTTTGCAGGGTGAGGGGCTTGCCTATGTTTCTAACTATGGAGATGATATCAAATCAGACGCACGTTACAATGAGCTTTATAGTTGGCACTACATCAACCTGCCTGCAGACCAGCGCTATGGCGATCAAGCCCCCAATTCTGTGGGCGATGTATATACAGCAATCAACAAATGCATCGAAGTTTTGCGTAATCCTGATAGCAGTTTGGAGGATCAACAGTTTTACCTAAAACTGTTGGTGCATTTTATTGGCGACCTTCATCAGCCGATGCATGTGGGTAGGCCTGAAGATCGTGGCGGTAACGATGTAGAGTTGACTTGGTTTGGTAAAAAAACCAATCTTCATCGCATTTGGGACAGCGACATGATAGACAGCTATCAGTTGAGTTATTCTGAGCTGGCTCAGCACCTACCAAAGTTAAGTACAGCAGAAATTAGAACGATTCAAAATCAACCCCTTCTAGAATGGGTCAACGAGTCTCAGGATTTGGCCAACCAGCTCTATGAAGATTTGCCAGAAGGGCGAAGCAAAGAATACCGATATAGATACCGCTATTTTGATACAGCACGCCTACAACTTCTCAAGGGAGGGGTACGTCTTGCTGGGGTGCTCAATCGTATTTTTAGATAAGCTTTCTAAAGGTTAGATTGATTCGAGGGCCTATTGGTTGAGCCGTTTTTGGGATTTGATGCAACCAAAATTCTTGCATCGCACCTGCCATAACCAATAGACTGCCGTGCTCTAATTTTAATTTTAATCGTTGTGCGGCATCGGTTCGGTGTTTGAGATGAAAAAAACGCGCTTCTCCCAAGCTAATCGAAGCGATAACGGGGTGTTTTCCCAGTTCTTTTTCGTTATCTGCATGCCACCCATTACTGTCTTTGCCATCTCGATATTGGTTGAGCAATACCGTATTAAAACAATGGGGGTATTGTGCTGTTATCTCCTCCAAAATCTCTTCCAAAATGGGCGTCATGGGATGGGGTTTTAGGGTCAGGTTGGAGTAGGAGTAGGTTTTTTTTGTCGTACTGTACAAAGCCGTCAGTCTGGGCTGTAGATGGATTTTGCCAAACACCTTTACCGGGTCTTGTTGCCAGGCAATGGTCTCGAGTAATGTTTGGTAGTAAGAAGTTGCTTTTTCGTGATCAAAAAAATTGGGCCAATAAAACAATTCGCCATCTCTAAGATCGGGTTTCCAAAGATTTTTATCGTTCTGAAAAAGTAGAGGTTGCATGATATTATTTTGAGATCTGACCGCCAGTACAAACATAAAAAATTTGAAAAGCTTCAGTGTCAACGCCCTTCAGATTTTTAAAAAGACAAAAACAAGGAGCTGTGCTTTTAAAAAAAATGTTGGTACATTTAATCAAAATAGCCGCATGTCAAAAATTGGAATTCCAACGCTGCAACTTGAGGAGCTCAATGTTTTACTTCACAACCCCTCTCAGATTATTTTGACAGCAGAGGTGCTTGAGCAAGTAGAAAAAAGTCATCATCGGGTGCTCAAAATGGCACACGGCACAAAAGCCGTTTATGGTATCAATACTGGTTTTGGGCCTCTTTGTCAGACCAAAATTGAAGCAACAGATACGGCACAACTTCAAAAAAACTTGCTGCTTTCTCATGCCGTTGGTGTAGGAAAACCAATTCCAAAAGCACTATCAAAAACCATGTTGCTGTGCAAAATACACGCTTTAGCACAAGGATTTTCTGGAATCAGTCCAAAGGTATTGGAGCGTTTGATTCTTTTTTTGCAAAAAGATCTAATACCCGTAGTACCAGAACAAGGTTCTGTAGGAGCTTCTGGCGATCTCGCGCCTCTTGCACATTTATTTTTACCCCTTATCGGTGAGGGTTATTTTTGGGATGGTGAAACGGTTCAAGCGGCAGCCCCCATTTTAGAAAAGCAGGGATTAATTCCCATAGAATTGCAACCCAAAGAAGGTTTGGCCCTTATTAATGGGACGCAATTTATTTTGGCACATGCCATTACTGCATTGGACCAACTCTCATATGTTTTAGATTTAGCAGACATTGCTGCTGCCATGACCTTGGAGGGATTTCAGGGCAGTGCTTCTCCCTATGATGCATTATTACATACTTTGCGCCCCTTTGAAGGTAACCAAACGGTTGCGCAACGGATGCGAGCCTTACTTAAGGATTCACAAAACCTACATTCACATGTCGATTGCCAACGCGTTCAAGATCCCTACTCGATACGCTGTGTGCCACAAGTTCACGGTGCATCGCGCAACGCGTGGACACATCTAAAAGAGTTGACAACTATTGAGTTAAATGCCGTTACAGACAACCCCATTATTGCCGATGACACACGGGCCATTTCGGGAGGCAATTTTCATGGTCAGCCATTAGCTATGGCATTGGACTATTTGACTGTTGCCGCTGCAGAGTTGGGCAATATCTCCGACCGTAGGAGCTACCTGCTTCTTGAAGGGATCCACGGTTTGCCGGCCATGCTTTCCAAAAGCCCAGGTCTCAATTCGGGTTTTATGATCGCTCAATACACCACTGCTGGGTTGGTTACCGAAAATAAAACGCTATGTTTCCCAGCTTCAGCGGATAGTATTCCTACCAGTATGGGCCAAGAAGATCATGTTTCTATGGGAAGTATTTCGGGCAGGAAGTGTTTACAGGTGATACAAAATGTCGAAAAAATCCTAGCCATTGAACTTCTGATTGCTGCGCAAGCTATGGAGTTTAGAAGGCCAAATAGATTTTCGACCAAACTAGAAGAAGTTCTTTCTCAAATCCGTGCCGTAGTACCCCCGTTAGAAGAAGATCGATTTTTGGCAATAGACATCGAAAAAATTATAACTATGGTACAGCAACAAACGATTAACGTATAGGAAGTTTAATGGATTTTAAAGCACAAATAGTACAAGGAATTCCAAAGCAGTTGCCTGCTCCAAAATTATATGACCCCAATCTTAATCATGCCCCAAAACGCAAAGACATCCTCTCCATAGAAGAAAAAAAACTTGCCCTTCGCAATGCACTGCGTTATTTTCCTGAAAATTGGCATGAAGAACTCGGGCCAGAGTTTGCCAGAGAATTGCAAGATTTTGGACGTATCTATATGTACCGTTTCAAACCCGATTATGCCCTATATGCAAGACCAATTGACGCCTATCCTGCCCAATGTACAGAAGCAGCCGCTATTATGTTGATGATACACAACAATTTGGATGAGGCTGTCGCACAGCATCCAGCCGAAATGATCACCTATGGAGGCAACGGCGCTGTTTTTCAGAATTGGGCACAGTACCTATTGACCATGAAATATTTGGCGACCATGACCGATACGCAAACCTTGCATTTGTATTCGGGACATCCTATGGGGTTATTTCCTTCTTCAAAATCTGCACCTCGCGTTGTTATTACAAACGGAATGATGATTCCCAATTATTCAAAACCCGATGACTGGGAACGTTACAATGCACTTGGGGTGACACAATATGGTCAGATGACAGCCGGTTCTTTTATGTATATCGGCCCTCAAGGAATTGTTCATGGCACGACCATAACCTTGATGAATGCCTTTAGAAATACCCTACCCAAGGGCGCTACGCCACAAGGTAAAATTTTTCTTACTTCAGGATTGGGAGGGATGAGTGGTGCCCAACCCAAAGCAGGAAACATAGTTGGTTGCATCACCGTTGTAGCGGAGGTCAATATTTTGGCTGCGCAAAAGCGACACCAACAAGGCTGGGTCGATCAGATTATCTACAACCTCAATGATTTGGTGGCGGTAGTTCGCGAGGCCCAATTGCAAAAAAAAGCAACGGCCATTGCCTATGTCGGCAATATTGTCGATCTGTGGGAATGCTTTTTGAAAGAAAATATAACCGTGACCATTGGATCAGACCAAACGTCGCTTCACAACCCGTGGTCTGGAGGATACTACCCGTTGGGATATTCGTATGAAGAAGCCAATGCCTTGCTTAGAAACGACCCTAAAGCCCTCAAAAAAGCCGTACAGAGCACCTTAGTTCGTCATGCAGCAGCAATTAATTTACATTGCCAGAGGGGGACCTATTTTTTTGATTATGGCAATGCCTTTCTGCTAGAATCCTCACGAGCAGGTGCCGAAGTAATGAACGCGTCCAAAACCGATTTTAGATACCCCTCTTATGTACAAGATATTTTAGGCCCTCTTTGTTTTGACTATGGTTTTGGTCCTTTTAGATGGGTATGTACCAGTGGTGAACCTCAAGATTTGGAAACAACTGATCAAATTGCAGCGACTGTATTGTCTGAACTTCTATCAACAGCACCTGATGAGATTAGGGGGCAGTTAGAAGATAACATCCGTTGGATTAGAGATGCTCAAAAAAACAAACTCGTCGTAGGCTCACAAGCCCGTATTTTATATGCGGATGCAGCGGGTCGTATCAAAATTGCACAAGCGTTCAATCGCGCGATTAGATCGGGTACAATTGGCCCCGTGGTTTTGGGTAGAGATCATCATGATGTTAGTGGAACAGACTCGCCCTACCGCGAAACGTCTAACATCTATGATGGAAGTCGCTTTACGGCGGATATGGCCATACATAATGTTATAGGAGACAGTTTTCGAGGGGCCAGCTGGGTGTCAATACACAATGGTGGCGGTGTGGGCTGGGGTGAAGTCATCAATGGAGGATTTGGGCTGCTCTTGGACGGTACACCACAAGCCGACGAAAGGCTGGAGTCGATGTTGTTTTTTGATGTCAACAATGGTATCGCACGTCGCAACTGGGCCAGAAATAAACCCGCTACATTTGCAATCAAAAGGGCGATGGAACAAAACCCTAGTCTGGATGTACTGGTGCCCAATAAGGTGGAAGAGAATTTATTAAACGACCTTTTCGAGTGAAACGGCTATTTAAAAACATAAAGGGATTGCTTCAAACTTTAGGCCCTGAGACACTTTTTCTCAAAGGGTCAAAAATGGGTGAGCTGGCTCAGATCAATGATGCTTTTTTGTATGTAGAAGCGGATACCATTTTGGCCTATGGTCCAATGGCCGATTGCCCAACAATGGAGGTTGATCAGGTTATAGATGCCAAAGGACGTTTTGTGCTACCGACCTGGTGTGATTCCCATACCCATACCGTATTTGCTGCTACCCGCGAAAAAGAATTTGAAATGCGAATTGCGGGCAAGACGTATCAAGAAATTGCAGCTGCTGGAGGCGGGATATTAAATTCGGCGAAACACCTTCAAAACACATCTTTTGATTTGTTGTATCAAAGTGCCTATGAAAGAGTACACGACATGATGCGATTGGGAACGGGCGCTTTAGAAATCAAATCTGGCTATGGCCTTAATTTGGAAGCGGAGATCAAAATGTTACGAGTAATCGAAAAGCTAAAAAAGGAAATCGACATCCCCATACAATCAACTTTTTTGGCTGCTCACGCTCTCCCAGAGGCTTTTAAAACTGATTCGGAAGGATTTGTGCGCCAGGTTTGTCAAGAGTGGATTCCTACAGTTGCGGGTCAAAAACTGGCAACCTTCTTGGATGTTTTTTGCGAAAAAAATTATTTTACCGTTGCCCAAACGGAGCAAATGGTTCACACGGGGCAATCTTTCGGCCTTCGGGCCAAACTTCATGTCAATCAATTTAATGCGCTTGGCGGGGTGGCTATGGCAGTTGCAAACAATGCCGTGACGGTCGATCACCTCGAGCAACTAACCCCAGCAGATCTTGAGGCATTGGCAACTGGAAACACAATGGCAGTGGCACTTCCCAATTGTTCTTTTTTCCTAGGGCTGCCCTATACCCCTGCGCGTGAACTTTTGGCCTCCGAAATTCCACTTGCC
>Ga0255776_10000951_pt1 | contig 33445 bp, 32 predicted proteins | sample 071ome_19_FD_179974 | JGI IMG/M metagenome (GOLD analysis project Ga0255776, IMG submission 179974) | Coastal salt marsh microbial communities from the Groves Creek Marsh, Skidaway Island, Georgia - 071413AT metaG (version 2) | ecosystem: Environmental > Aquatic > Marine > Intertidal zone >... | reverse complement strand
TGAAGGAATTTGACCAGGCGAATTGGGTTTTGTCATCTGGCCTGACATCGAACAGTTTGTAGGGATCGCTTAGATACCCGGATTGTTCAGTAATGCTCAGTGCTGTTTGTACTGTCGTGGTCTGATTAATAATCTGACTAACAGACAACACCAGGGAAGTGCTTTGCTTGGATTCGCTTGCAACACGATTGAATAGGGAGGCATCGGTGGGAAAGATATCGTCTGCAGAGTGGCTAAACCCCAATCCAATAGTTGTCAGGTCATTATTAAAGTGGCGTTCGCCACTTAAGCCGATATAACGAGCCCGGTAGTCATCTTCTTCAGAGTAACCAATATTGCCACCGATGCTGCCATTTTCGAGGTAATACCGTGCCCCAATTGCAAGTTCCGAGCGTCGATCCCGAATACCACTAGCGCCACTTAGATTAACTACTGGTTCGCCATCGAGACCTGTTGAGGTAAACCAGGGAGAAGCGCCACTCAGCGACTCATAATTGCCGTCCACTTGCAGGGCCATATTGCGCCCCCATGGCGTAATTAACTGAAATTGGTGAACATCGATATCATAGCGCTCGAGTTCACCGAAAGGTGCTTCTGTGCGCGACAGATCGTCTTCTTTGTAGTTGGAGAATTTGTATGAAAATGTACTATCCAGGGGAGGCGCGTCTCCCTGGGAAATGCCTGGTAATGCCAGGGCGGTAGTGGAAAGTGCTATAAGACTGCGTGAGTAGTGAGTTTTCACAGGCTCTGTCGCCTCGCGAATATGTGGTTAGTTACAGCCACAGCCACCGCCGGCGGCACTACTGCCTCCAGAAGAGGCTTCTTTGCTGAAAAAAATATGATCGTTCAGCGCACTTTCCAGTGGATCGCTATCCCAGGCCATTTCGTCGCGTGCCAGGTATCCGCGCTCCCAGGGCCGAACCTCGACGCAGCCACTGATCATCGCAAACGCCAGGAAAAGAGCTAAAACTCTGGGTAACTGTTTCATTGTGCAGCGAGGAGCTCTTGTACTTCGGCTTCAATCACTTCCATGTCGCCGTCGCGAAAGCCCATATGAACCAACTTGACGGTCCCGTCTGTATCGATCAGGTAGGAAGTCGGCATACCGAATACTTCATAAAGCTCGGGGACTACGCCGTCGGGGTCAGCCGGTATCAGAAAATCCAGGGGAGTATCGATAAGCCACTCGGTTCCATCCTCTATCGGATTGTCTACGTTGACCGCAACGACCTCCAGGCCCTGATCTTTATAACGGTGGTACATATCGTTATACAGGGGCAATGATTTCAGACAGGGAGCACACCACGAAGCCCAAAAATCCAGATAGACGACTTTGCCTCTCAGGTCACTCAGGGTGATGTCCGCGGCTTCTGCATGAATTGACGGCAGAGTGAAGTCAGGCGCAATGTCACCTTCTTCGGCAGCATACACTGAGCCAGCCAATCCAAGTGCCAGAGTCAATGTCATTAATGTGGTGTTTTTGATTTTCATCGCCATTCCTTCTTGATTGGTGAGCTGCTATGACCAGCAATGGCCACAAGCGAATATTGCTTTACTAATAGAGTATCAGGGGCTTTGCAAACAACGACCCAACTGAGCAGGATAATCTTTCAGTGATGACTATAACGCAGCGGGCCGAAATACGTCTACTTCACGAGATTGCCATGGCTGGCGAGGAATCTGCGAGACTGCGTATCATCTGTCGCCAACGCTTGCGCTGCATGCGGAGCTTGAACTGGAGTTCATGGTAGCGATCTCGCAGGGCAAGGATCTCCCAGTGATTGAGCGACTCCTGCAATTGTTTGCCGCGCGCCTCGTACCACGCCTGGCGGTGTTCAGACCAAAGTTGCAGCGTTTGTTGGAGCTGCTCGTATTCCTGTTCCAGAAGATTTCGCAGTTTCTCTGACAAATCAAGTTTCAGGCATCGTTCAGTCGCGGATTGATACTGCAGCTCCAATTTGGCTTTTTCGATTTGTGCCGTAGAGCAGCGTTTGAGGTCGCGTGTAAGTCCAAACCACGACAGCGTGCGAATCATCCATTTGGTTGGGTCAAAATGCCACCATTTAATACCGTTGCGATAATCCCATTGAAAGGTGTGGTGGTAATTGTGATAGCCCTCACCGTAGGTAAATAAAGCCAGTACTGGATTGTCCCGTGCTGAACTTTTTCTGCTGTAGGTTTGGAAGCCCCACATGTGCGCTATTGAATTGATTAAATAGGTCAAATGCTGACTCAAAACCAGCCGCAACAAGCCGCCCAATAACAAACCAGCGATAATGTCACCGTGAATCCAGCCAAGTAATGCGGGCAATCCAATATTGGTCAATAAAACCAGCGTAAGATAGTTACGGGATTGCCACATGACAATCGGGTCTTTCTGTAAATCCTGCGCGTTGGAGAAATCAGTTTTGCCACTCTCATAGCGCCGCAACATCCACCCCATATGAGAAAACCAGAAGCCTCTTGATGCGGAATAGGGATCGCGTCGATCGTCATCAACATGTTGATGGTGACGCCGGTGATCCGAAGCCCAGTTCAGTATATCGTTCTGTAATGCGCAAGCCCCGCCAATAGCAAACATTACGCGAACAATTGGATGGGCTTTATATGTTTTGTGCGACCACAGGCGATGATAACCGGCGGTTATCGACATCCCGCAAAATCCCATCAATAAAATAAATACGAGCCACTCATACAAATCGTAGCCGAAATAAAAGCCATACAGAGGCACAAGGGTTATCGCGAATATAGGGGTGAGAGTGAACAGAACCGTATTAGTCCAGTTGATTGGGGCTTTTTCCATGTACTGCAGCTCCGCGAATCGCTATGCAAATATGGGTCTAGGATACTAGATCATAGTGTGATTTAGACAGATATTTTTAACTCTATTCGATAATTCTTGCCAGTTACGGCATTATCAGCCGATTCCCGAATAATCTGGTATGGCGCTATGGAAGAAAGATTAACTGAACTGGAGAGTCGCTACAGTTTTCAAGAAGACCTGTTACAGGAACTGAATAAAGTTGTGACAAGTCAGGGTAACCAAATTGACATGCTGATAGCCCAAATCAGGCATTTGCATGGCCAGGTTAAAGACCTGCACGAGCAGTCTGACAAGCATTCATTAGGTAGTAATACTGAAGAAAAACCGCCTCACTACTAAGCGTGGAGAGGCGGCTGTATTTATCTGGCTAGCTGGTAGCAGCGACGTCTTCAGCCTGTAATCCTTTATCACCCTGACTTACTGTGAATTCGACACGCTGGCCATCGCGCAATACGCGATGTCCATCGCCTCTGATAGAACGAAAGTGGACAAACACATCATCTCCACTGTCTCGTGTGATAAACCCAAATCCTTTGTTGGCATTAAACCATTTCACATTGCCCGCTTCCCTGTCGCTGGATTCTGATGTATTGGCCACATACTCCTGACCAAGTAGACCACGCCAACTTGTAGCCAGGAATGTATAAACGAAAATACTGGCGACAAACAGCAAAAGGTTATTGTTGTCTATTTGTACGTTCTGATTACTTATTATATAGAGCGGAATGGTGCTTAAAGCAGTCATAACGGCGGCGATTAGAATAGATTTGTTCATATTTAAACTCGGTAACTCTTCTTGTTTGAATTGTATTTACTCGTTGCGCCTTTAAGGTGATGGCAGGCGCAGCGATTGCGTAATATTCGCGCCATTCAAAATACACGACCTGATATATAAATCAAATGCGTTACTTGCGTTAAGGTGCGGAATTTAATTGATTTTCCTTAAGCTTCAATTCAGCTAGCGGCTGCTAATTTGGCATTCTGAGAGCACCATAGTGCTCACGATGGCCGGTTGTGGTTGGAGCAGATACTGAAGACAGGTGCTCAACTGTGAAACCGGCATTAAAGTGAAGTTTGGACACCAAGAGGGTTGCAGAAATGAACAGGATGCATTGGGTATAGGTGGGTTGGCCGCAATGGTTACGGCACAGGTGAGTGCCGAAACCAGTTATGTCTATGCTGATGTGCTCGAATCAACGCCACTATATCGTCTCGTAGAGATTGAGGTACCCCGGGAGCAGTGCTGGGAGGAAGAGGTAGCTGTCGATAATTATCCCCGTCGTCAATCGAACACGCCGGTCGTGGTGAGCACCATAATTGGTGGGGCCATCGGTAATGCTCTGGGTCACAAAAAGTCCAATCAGCGAGTTGGGGCTGTGTTGGGAGCTGTATTGGGGCACTCTATAGGACGTGATATTATGCGTCAGCATAGCGGTTCTGCTGTGCGAGGCTACGAAGTTGTTCAGCGCTGCGAGACCGCCTATGAACGCCACCAGGAAGAACGTCTGGTAGGGTATGAGGTGACGTATCTGTACAACGGACAACAATACAATGTGCGCATAGATTCAGACCCAGGCGAGCAAATTCAGGTGCGAGTTAATATACAGCCTGTACTTTGATTGGCCAGACTACAACTGAACTACTATGTGTCTTGTGACACGCATATCGAGGTGAGAATTGAGAAACGGATTGCGGCATCTAATTGCTCTTGCAGCTTTTCTGTCTGCCAGTGTGGGCGCTCAAGTCACCCCTATCCCTCTTGATCAGGCTAATCCTGACCGAAATTCTGTCCGCGACCTGAGAAATAATCCTCAGGTTAACGGGCGCATTACTGAGCGTCAGGCCGTAAACCTGGCGCGGCAGCGATCTGCCGGAAATATTTTGCGAATCAGTTTAATTGGCGAAGGTGAAAATCAACGCTATCAAATACGCATGGAAAACGAAGGCAAAGTTTTCACTGTGTTTGTTCATGCAGTTACCGGTCGAATCACCGGGGGCAGCAACTAGCTTTAATTTACCTGGAGCCTGTACAGCAATGCGACTATTGGTTGTTGAAGATGAATCCCTGTTGTGTCAGCAACTGCAACAAGGGCTTACCAAAGAAGGCTATGTGGTTGACGCCGCCGAAGATGGCAAGTCAGGTTTATATTTCGCTTCGGAATACGAATATGATGCTGCCATTATCGATCTGGGCTTGCCAGAAATCGATGGCATCTCTCTGATAAAACAGATTCGATCAGCAGGCAAGGAATTCCCGGTATTAATTCTCACTGCTCGTGGTGATTGGCAGGATAAAGTCGAAGGTCTGGACGCCGGCGCCGATGATTACGTTGTAAAACCTTTTCAGTTGGAAGAGATACTTGCGCGCTTGAATGCGTTGTTGCGTCGCGCGGCCGGGTTCAGCAAACCGAAGCTTGATTTTGGCCCACTTAGTCTTGACACCACCGCAAAGCGTCTGACAGTTCATGACGAAAAAGTCGAACTCACAGCATACGAATATAAAATGCTGGAGTATTTGATGCTGCACCCGGGGCAGGTAATTTCGAAAACTGAACTGACTGAGCATCTTTATGCCCAGGACTATGACCGTGACAGCAATGTCCTCGAAGTTTTTGTGCGCCGCCTGCGGCAAAAACTTGACCCGGATCAGACCTTGAAACCCATCGAAACTGTGCGCGGGCAAGGTTATCGTTTTAACCTGGCCGAAGCCTGAGAATACCTTTGCCCGAGGCCAAGGCGATGACTAGTGGCAACAGGGTTACGGAATACTCCCTGCAATCTCGCCTGCTTATTTCTTTCAGTATCCTGTTATTTGTTTTCCTGGGCCTCACAGGAATCGTCCTCGACAGTGCATTTCGCAATAGTATTGAAGCTGGAGCCGCTGACAGGCTTCAGGTACACATTTATCTGATTCTGGCAGCGGTTGAAGAGCAGGACGGTGAATTCTATTTCCTCGAGGACTTACAGGAGCCGAGGTTTGGTCAACTCAACTCAGGACTATATGGATTTATCAGTCAGTCGAGTTTTGGCGAATTGTGGCGCAGTGACTCGGCGATTGCGTTAAATGTTGAGGATCCGGATGTACTTCGAATATCGGTAGAAGTAGGGGAGCGAGTGTTTACACGCACCAATAGTGTTGAAGGTGAAGAATTGTTTGTTGTCAGCTACGGGATTCTTTGGCAGGACGGAATTAGTGAGTACAGCTTTACAGTAATGGAAGATGCAGAGCCTTACTACTCGGAAATTTCCAATTTTCGGGCCAGCCTGTGGTATTGGCTTGGAGGTGTTGCTGTACTTTTGTTGCTAATACAGTTTTTGCTTCTGCGTTGGGGATTGCTGCCATTACACCGTATGGCGAATGATCTAAAGCAGATTGAATCTGGCACCACAGACAAGCTGCAAGGGGTTTATCCAAGAGAGCTGAGAGGTGTCACTCGCAACCTCAATATTCTTATTGAAACCGAGCGCAAACAACAAAGTCGTTATCGCACGACACTCGGCGATCTTGCCCATAGTCTCAAGACTCCACTCGCAATTATTTCCAGTGTAATTTCCGAACTCGCAGACAAATCGAATTCTGAGCAGGTTAGTAATGAAAAACTGGAGGCCGTAGAAGAACAAATACAACGCATGAACCAGATTGTGAGCTATCAGTTGCAGCGGGCTGTGCAATCCAATCGTAGCAGTTTGTTGATGCGCTCGGTCAATGCATCCGCTGCGCTGAATAAAGTATTGGATGCCATAGCCAAGGTTTATGCTGACAAACAAATTCGAGTAACCAAAACATTGGACGAAACTCTCAATTTTTACGGAGATGAGAGAGATCTGCTTGAGGTGCTGGGCAATGTGCTGGACAACTCGTTCAAGTATGGCAAAAGTCAGGTTGCAATTACTTTGGAGCGAGATGCGGCCGATGCGCAAGCTATTCACTTTATCATTGAAGATGATGGTCCGGGCATCGATGAGGAAAAGCGCGAATATGTTTTACAACGAGGCGCGCGTGCGGACACCCTGGTCCAGGGCCAAGGTATTGGTTTGGCAGTAGTCACAGACATTATTGCCAGCTATGAGGGGTCTATCAGTATCGATAACAGCCAGCTGGGCGGAGTGAGGATTAAATTCAGCTTTGCCGGAAATACCGTGTAGCTGTTTCTGGACTCGAAGCTGGATCCTTTCACCTGGTGCCTGCTTATAAGAAGAAACCGCCTGCCACCGCAAACAGCGTCATGACAAACAGGAACCACTTGATACTGTCCTGTGATGCTTTGATAGCGATTTTCACCGCGAAATGTGCTCCAGTCATGGTACCAACAGCGAGAATGAGACCAGGCATCCACCGGACCTGACCAAAATAGATGAATACCCCCAAAGCGATTGAGGTAAATGTCAGAGCGCAGACCATTTTCAGTGCGTTTGCCCGTGCCAGGTCGTAGCGCAGTCCACCGGCTAGGGCGATAAGCAAAATAAAACCGACGCCAGCTTGCACGAAGCCACCATATACTCCTGCACCAAACAGTCCCCACCACGCCTTGGGGTTCTCTCGTGGTGACAAGGTTGCTGTTCCTGCTGGTGGAGCGATAACCTCCGGGCGGACGAGTATGATGACCGACATGGTCAATATAGTGATCAACAGTACTGGTTTAAGATAAAGGTTAGGCATTAGTGCTGCCGCTATAGCTCCCAGCACTCCCCCGATCATCGTCGGAATCAGGATTGGCCAGATTGCCGGCCGGTCCAGCGTCTTGTGCTTGTCGAAGCCAGCAACGCCCACCACGCACTGCAGTGCCACACCGACCCGGTTGGTGGCATTAGCTACGTCTGCAGGCAGCCCGAGCATCATCAATACAGGCAGTGTTAAATTGGAGCCACCACCAGCCAGAGTGTTGATGCCACCAGCCAGCAAGCCAGTCAGGCCCAGTAGCAAGATGGCAAAAAGGTCCAGTTGCATTTTTGAGGTAACTCCAGGGTGGAAAAGTGTGCCGCATGAGACGCGGAGCATACCGTAATGGTAGATTGAATGCGCGGTGGCTAAAGGGTGTGGACCGGGCGCAATTTTTGCCATTTTTCGCCGATAAGTTACTGAAAGGTTAGAATAATTGGTTTAAGCTACTGAAAAATCAGTATTTTATGGGTTGAGTGTCAGATGGTGTGGCAATATTAAAACCCCACCCAGTTCACAATTATGTCCCGGTAATTTCCGTATAATTACCATCTGTTTTCTGCTGATGTGGCGTTTTAAAGTGGAAATTATAAAATAATTTCAATTGCTTACAGGTGATGAAGTGAGAGCGAGAGAATCCGGACTTACACTAGTCGAAGTGATGGTGACCATTGCTATTCTCGGGGTCATGCTCATGGTCGCCTTGCCTGGCATGGGCGACTTTTTCGACAATATGCAGGCCAACAGTGATACCAATGACCTGTTCTCCAGCCTGTTGCTCGCTCGCAGTGAAGCCGTGACCCGCAATTCTGCTATTACCATCTGCAAAATTGATCCGGCGGCACCTGTGACCTGCGCCAATGGTGAGACCTGGAATTCCGGGTGGATATCATTTGAGGATCTGGACCGGGATGGTGTCGTGGATCCTGGTGAAGAGATCCTTGATACCTACACTGGCATGGGAGACCGCACAGCAGTTACTGCGGTGAACTATACTAATATCGTGCGATACCTGCCATCGGGGTCGGTAACTACCAACGGAGCTTTTAACATCTGTGTGAACTCCTCAGTCGCGCAAAACATTATCGTCAACGCCACAGGCCGACCACGCATGGCCGATGCGGCGTGTCCATAGAGGCATAGGGAAAGCAAACATCCAATGTTAATTTTCTCCAACAAGCTCCAGCGATATGCAGACTTTAATGCACCATTGCATTGCAGGGGTGTTGGTATGATCGAAGTGTTGATGGCATTGCTGATCATCAGCGTGGGGTTTTTGAATATCGCCGGACTGCAAACCGCTGCCAAGAAATCCAATTTCGATTCCCTGCAAAGAACTTCTGCGCTGATTCTTGCACACGATATTGTTGAGAAGATGCGGGCGAACCCAATCTCATTGGGTGGCTATATCACGGCCGGTGTGGGTGGTGGAACAATCACTCAGCCCGCACAGGAATGCATTGCTGCCGAGCCGTGTAATCCTGGCCAGATCGCCGCCTATGATATGTGGTTGTGGGAGTCGGCCATGGATGGTGCCTCAGAGTCCCGCACCATAGATGGTGATGTCACTGAAACGGGTGGCCTTGTGAATCCTACTGGCTGCGTTGTGGGTCCGCCTGGAGGGGATGCCGGCGTTTACACAATCACTATCGTCTGGCGAGGTCTGAATGACCTGGCGAATGTTTCGCCCGATCTCTGTGGTGTTGGTTCTGGTCTTTATGGAGCCAATGAAGAATTTCGCCGTATTCTCACCTTCGACACTTATATTTCGCCCTGACAACTTATGCGCAGATACAATAAACAAAAAGGTTTCACACTGATAGAACTGATGGTGGCTCTTGGTCTGGGGCTCACTCTGGTCGCGGGTGCCGTGGTCGTTTTCGTGCAAAACAATCGCAGTGCCACACAGGATGAAGAGATTTCACGAGTGCTGGAAAACGGACGTTTTGTGATGCGTCACCTTGGTCGCGAGTTGGCAATGGCCGGTTTCTGGGGCAAGTATCTCGATATTGATCTGGCCACCAATCATTTACTTGCGCTGGTCGGGCAGGACTGTGGGGATACTATCGTTGACTGGGTTAAAGCATATGACGCCATCGAATTTATCAACAATGCCACTGTCGCCCAGGTGGCGGCAAATCACGAGTGTCTGCCTTCCGCGCGGATAGAGGTTGGTAGCGACGTTATTGCACTGAAACGCACTGCCGATGCGGAAACTGCAGATGCAGACATTGTGCTGGGCCAGATGTATATGCGCAGTAATGGCGCCAATGCACAATTCTTCCTCGGAGGAACTTTTGGAACACCGCCTGCGCTTGGCGGCACCGAAACTAACTGGGCCTATTTTCCATACGTTTACTACGTGCGGGACTATTCGGTAAATGTGGGAGACGGGATTCCCACATTGTGTCGCGCCTATTTAAGCGTCAACATTCTCCCGAATATGACTAACGAATGTCTGGTAGAAGGCATTGAGAATATACAGATTGAGTTCGGTGTTGATACAGACAGCGATTTCGTTGCCAATTACTATCAGGCCACACCTACAGCCGCAGAAGTGACTAATGCGGTGTCAGCGAGACTCTATGTAATGGCCAGAAGTGTGAACACGGTACCGGGTTATACAAATGACAAGACCTATACTATGGGGTCGACGACTGTGCCAGCGGCCAATGATGGCTTTTATAGGCGCGTGTTCAGTTCTACGATTTTATTGCGTAATCCGGCAAACCTGGTAGGTATCGGGTCATGATGAAGATGGGAAAACAAAAAGTATTAACTATGACTGGCGCACAGCAAGGGAGTGTTTTACTGATTTCCCTGATTTTTCTGCTGATTTTGACTTTGGCTGCGACTACGACTATGCGCACCAGCACTATGGAGCTGCGCATGGCCAGTAATGAACAAACCCGTGTAAGTACGCTTGAACTTACCCAATCTATTGTCGACCAGGTTGTTGGGAATCCTGACAACATCATCGTGTCGGGTGATGTGGGGTTTGTGAACTGCACCACTAATGTTGCTGGTTGTTCACAACAAACTATCACAATCGATGAAACGGTGCTGCCTGCTGCCAAACAGGCGAATGCCGCAGTAATTGTGGAAAGGCTTAGCCCTGCGCTGACTCCTGCACCGCGAGGTATTAATTCCAGCGCGGATGCTTTCTATGCGGCGCGCTTCGAGGTGGAAACTGACTATGATGGTATTGATGACAATGAGGGCAGGGTAGGGCTAGTACAGGGTGTAATTGTTTTGGTACCACGCGGTGCGCAAACTAACTAATTAGGGCTTTGGAGTATTAGGAAATGAATACTAAATATTTGGTGGCAGGTCTGTTGATCTTCCTCGGTGTTCAAGCCACGACCATTGCTGATGATACCGATATTTATATTAATGCGTCTCCGGGAGTGGGTGCAGAGCCTCTGGTAATCCTGACGTTGGATTATCGTTCCAATCTGGGATCAACGCTATGTACTGAAGTTGACCCCAAAGATGCTAGCAGTGCCTGTGGCGTATTACTTGGTGATGCCTATCCTGCATTGGATACTGGACCGGGGCAGGTGACCCTTTTTGACGGCATGCGCGCAGTATTTGAAACACTATTTGCTGAATTGGAAAACGTTTCGGTTGCGTTTATGCTGAATCATGACGACACCTGTACAGGTAGAGACAGCGATGGTGGTCCTGGCGTTACTGGCTGTTCCAACGGGGCTTATTTCATGAGTGGCTTGAAGAGTTTCGATCTGGCAGACAGTAACGGTGCCAAAGCTGCAATTCTGGCAGGTCTCGACTCTTTGCCTACACCGACTGGGTCAGTAAATCATTCATTTCAGGGTAAAGAGATGTACTTTGAGATGTTTCGGTACCTGACAGGTCAGGCCTGGCATAACGCTCATCTGGGTTGGGAAGACTTTAACACGAATGATAATGACAACCTGGACACGGATTATCCACTGGCTGCGTGGGATTCCTCTATAGAGAGCGGCGCCAATTATATTTCTCCCTGGAGCGGTGGCGGTGCCACCGAATGTAGTTCGGCATATGCAGTTAACCTCATGTTCCTTGTATCTAATCAGGAAGATGATGCTGACGATCAAATTGAGGATACTATTGCCAATGGCGGCATGGATATTGGTATAAACCGTCCAGACTTCGATGATGTGATAGCCTATATGGCAAACACAGATCTCGCGCCCAACACTTCCAATGGCTACTGGCCAGTGCTGGATGGCGATCAGTCACTCACCTCGTATTTTATTGCGGCGCAGGTCAATAATACTACCAATGGCTACGCTCAGGCTGGTGGCACTATCGGAGCTATTGAGCTTACTGATCCTGCTTCGGTTTTAGCAGAATTGCGCAGTGTGTTTCGGGAAATTTTATCCGTGAGCACAACTTTTGTGGCGGCCTCGGTGCCGGTAAATGTATTTAATCGATCCGACATTGTGGACAACGTGTTCCTGGCGCAATTTCAGGTGGATGAGAACGCTCGGCCCAATTGGCAGGGAAATCTGAAAAAGCTGAAGTTGCAGGAAACTACGGATGAATTCGGTACGACAACGCTTTCTCTTGTGGATGCTTTTAATGAATTGGCTATTGCTTCAGACGGCCGTATTGCCTTTGATGCCCTGACTTACTGGACCGATCCTGATGCATTGCCTCCCCCATCTGGTGATGATGAAGTTCTCGGGGCAGATGGCCGTGTGGTTGCACGTGGTGGTGCTGGACAGATTATCCCAGGCTTTATCGAAGGTGGCGCACTCACTATCGGTGATGACAACGGGGCGTCAACGCGAACGCTTTATACTGAACCTAATTCCGGAACCGCGCTGCTCGGCCTTAATGTAGCTAATGCTGCAACGCTGCAAGCAGACTTAAATGCGGGTTCAGTTGGTGATGCTGAAACCCTGATCAGGTGGATTCGCGGACAGGATGTGGACAACGAGGACAACGATGCGACCACTAATGTAAGGCCATGGATAATAGGTCCTCCGCTGCATTCGCGACCATTGCCGTTGAACTATGGTGCGCGCTCGGCAGGTTACGATAGCAGTAATCCAGACATTCGAGTCTTCATGGGTAGCGATGACGGATTCATGCACTCTTTCCGCAATACCAATGCTGACGGGTCTGAGTCAGGCATTGAAGATTGGGCGTTTATGCCGCGTTCTGTCATGGACAAAATGAGTATATTGCGCACTAATAACGCCGCAGACCCTCATCCTTACACAGTCGACGGCGCCCCATCAGCCTATATCGTTGATACCGATGGAGATGGCACTATTGGCAAAGATGCTGATGGCAACGCGGACCCCAGTGACAAGGCTTACTTGTACTTTGGTTTGCGCCGCGGAGGCAATCATTACTATGCGCTTGACGTAACGGATCCCGATAATCCCAGCCTTTTGTGGACGATTGACCAGAGTGGGGATTTCGCCGAACTGGGCATGACATTTTCCAGCCCGCGAGTCGGAACAGTGAAGTATGGCGCATCAAATACGCCGGTCATCATATTTGGCGGAGGTTACGATGAGGACAAGGACTCTGGCAACGCCGATGATAGCGAAGGCAATGCCATCTATGTGGTGCATGCTGAAACAGGCGCATTGGTCTGGAAGGCCAAGTATGGTGCATCTACCGGATCGCAGTCAGCTACTGAATATCACCACTCGGGGATGGTCGATTCCATTCCATCTGACCTTGCTGTGTTTGACTCCAATTCCGACGGCAATATCGACCGGGTCTACGTTGGTGATACTGGAGGCACTGTGTGGCGTGTGGACTTGCCGGAAGGCAATGTAGACAACAGAACCAGTTGGTTTGCAAGTGAGTTGGCCAATTTGGGACGGGATGATATTACCCCGTTGACTAACTCCAATGACCGGCGCTTTTTTCACCGGCCCGACATCGTACCGAGCGGTGACGATTTCGGCGCCTTTGACGGGGTGGTAATTGGCAGTGGAAATCGCGCCGATCCGCAGGAAACCCAGACCTCGAACTGGCTGTATCTGTTGAAAGATCGCAACACCACTACAGGTTCGGTGGCCGGGAATGCCTACGATCACAGGGACTATGATGCAAGTACGCAAACCAACGGTCTGGATGACATCACGAATACCTGCATCAATGATATCGATGGTTGTGTGGTAGCAGGGGATCTGATCAACGGTTGGAAGTTGGAGTTGGAAGCCAATGGTGAGAAGGTATTAGCTCCTGGGCTCACTGCATTCGGTACGATTTTCTTCACGACTTTTCTGCCCGAAGGCGAAGCGGAGGAGGCGGGTACTGCCTGCGAGCCCTCGGAAGGGGGCGGGCGCTTGTACGCTGTCAGCATTCAGGATGGCTCACCGGTGAACAATTATGATGTAACAGATGGTAATGACCCCGCGCTGACGAAGTCAGACCGCTTTAATGCGTTGGCATCAGGTGGAATTCCAGCCGAAGTAGTGCCGGTTGGTAACTATATTTTACCGCCTGACCTGGACCCACAATCGACCGGTGGCAGGGCATTCTGGAAAACCTTCTGGTATGAGAAAGACGTGGACAGTTTTTAAGTGGCCTCTTGTTAACAGGCTCCTTAACTCTATAATGTTGGAAAACTGCAGAGGAATTGCTTGTGCCTAAACTGGATTCTGTCCCAAAAAGAAAATGTAACCGCGGCTTCACGCTGATTGAACTACTTTTGGTTGTTGGATTGATAGGTATCCTTGCTGCAATCGCAATTCCTTCTTATCAAGACAGTGTGCGTCGGGGTGTGCGTTCTGCGGCGGTAAACGGGCTGATGGATCTGGCCAACCGGCAGGAACAGTTCTACCTGAATAACCGGACCTACACCGATAGTATGGCCAATCTCGGTTATACCGCCGGGTTGGTATTCGATAATAGCGGAGATAGTGCGGTCGCCCTGGATAATAGCGGCGGGCTAGTGGCATCAGGTTCGAACCAACGGGTTTATTTTCTAGAGATCGATGCCGCCGATGCCACCAGTTACACCCTGCAGGCAATTCCACAGCTGTCCCAGGCCGCTGATACAGAATGTGGAACGTTAGGGCTTACCAATACTGGTGCCAGGACCGAGACTGGCACTGGAACTGCAACTGATTGTTGGTAAGCGCGTCAAACGTAAATTTTTAGCTCTTCGGAGCTCAACCTCGATGGTCTGTGTGTTAATTGCAGGCCACCGGGCTTCCCCGGCTATTCTCCACGACACCGTCTCCATCTGAATCCTTTGCATAGCGAACGCGGGCAGTGCGGCTCAGAACCAGTTGCATAGCCTTGCGGATGTCTGCATCAAAAGGGCAGTAGGTAAAATTGCCATTCTGGTAACGTGTGAACCCTTCCGGTGTAATCTGCAGATATTGGCGATTGCGAAATGCGCGCCAGCGGATAGTGCCTGCCAGTTCCGGCATGCTTATGTGTTGTATTAACTGGTCTTCAGCATCGAGCACATGATCCCCGTCGACATCACTGAATATAATTATGCCCTCGCCCCAATCGCCACCACAGGTCTGTCCATCCGTTGAGCGACACAAAGTTACCAGGCCGTTTCTTTGCAGTGCCTCCGACCTGGCTGTACGAATTGACTGCTCAATTATGCGTAAGGCACTCTGGCTCTTCTGCCTGTCAAGGTTGTCAGACAATGCCGGGGCTGAAACCAGATAGAGAGTCAGCAAAATACTGAGTGTTATAAGTGCCTCCACTAACGTAATACCTGAGCTCTCTCGCCTAAACAATATTCTGGCCTCCGTGTGGTACGATTTAGGGCTCTCCCTTTAGTGTAGTAACACAGCTCCGGCTTTTAAAAATTTCTATGGAAAAGCATGACTTTCTAATCATTGGCGCAGGCATCAATGGCTTGCTCATCGCTCGTGAATTGTTGGCCGCTGGGGCGAGCGTGTTGATCCTGGACAAGGGCTTGCCAGGTCAGGAAGCCTCCTGGGCGGGAGGCGGCATTGTGTCGCCTCTATACCCATGGCGATATTCTAAAGCAGTTACTGAGCTGGCAAACTGGGCGCAGGGATTCTATCCGTATCTGGCGCAGGAGTTACTCGAAGAAACAGGCATTGATCCTGAATTGAATCGCAGCTGATTGCTGATGCTGGATGCGCCTGATGTCGATGAGGCGATTGTCTGGGCGAGAGCCAATCAGCGCGATATGCAATTAATATCCAGTGCGGAGTGCTATGTAATGGAATCGCAGCTCGCGCTTGGGTACAACCAGGGTCTGTGGATGTCCGATGTGTGCAATGTGCGCAATCCCAGGTTAGTAAACGCACTGGTAGCCAGTTTGCATGCAAATACCAGTGCCACATTGGTTTCGAACGCAGAGGTGAGAACTCTGAAGGCGGAAGGATCCAGGGTGCGCGCGATAGTGCAAGATCGTAGTGCTGAATTCAAAATAGATGCAGACGAGATCATAGTCAGCAGTGGTGCCTGGTCTGGCAAACTGCTTGCAGGGCTTGGATTGCCCGTCAAGGTTGAGCCTGTAAAGGGTCAGATGCTGTTGTTCAAGCTGGCGCATAAACCCTGCGATGCCATCATATTGTCTGGAGGCCGCTACGTTATTCCCAGAGCCGACGGGCATTTATTAGTGGGAAGTACGCTTGAATACACCGGATTCGACAAAGCTGTTTCAGATACTGCGAAATATGATTTGCATGAGTCAGCTATACGACTGTTACCCGCACTTGAGAACTACGAACCCATTTCTCAGTGGGCAGGGTTGCGACCTGCAGCGCCCGGCGGCATTCCCTTCATAGGCCGAATTGCAAATATGGACAATTTGTCGATTTGTGCAGGTCAGTTTCGTAATGGGCTCGTGCTGGCCCCGGCTTCGGCGCGACTACTGGTAGATTGTGTTTTGCAGCGTGACCCGATAATTAACCCTTTGCCCTATAAGCCGGGTATCAATCTCGCAATTTAATCAAGGCCAAGTTTTTTAAGGCGATAGCGTAACGAACGGAAGGACATGCCCAGTTTTTTCGCGGCGGCTGTTTTATTCCAACGGGTTTCCTCCAGGGCTTTCTTGATGGCATTAACCTCAATATTTTCAAGGTGCTTTTCAAGAGAAAAGTCTTCATCAAGATCAACGTCAGAGCCCTTAACGAAAAAATCGTTCGATTCCCCGTTGCGATCCGCTTCTGACGCCTGGGCAGGTGTGCGAATAAATTCCAGGTTTTCACTGCGAATCAGGTTGTCTTCGCTCAGTGTGGCGGCACGTTGCAGAATATTTTCCAGTTCCCGCACATTGCCAGGAAAACTGTAAGCGTTTAGTGCAGCCAGGGCGTCTTCATTTAACTTGCAAGGAGAGGCGCCATTTTCTTTGGCAATGCGCGCCAGAATATGTCCGGCGAGTTCCGGGATGTCTTCCTTGCGTTGGCGCAGACTGGGAACATTGAGTTCGATAACGTTAATGCGAAAATACAGATCCTGCCGCAAGTTTCCGGCTTCAACTTCCGCCGCGAGGTTTTTGTTAGTGGCGCTGAGGAGGCGCACATCAACGGAAATTTCTTTTTGGGAGCCAACAGGTCGAATAGCTTTTTCCTGAATCACCCGTAGCAGCTTGACCTGGGTTTGCAGGGTCAGGTCGGCGACTTCATCAAGGAATAGCGTGCCGCCATTGGCAGCTTGAAACAAACCCTGTTTGTCAGAATCTGCACCTGTGAAACTACCTTTAAGGTGACCGAATAGTTCACTTTCCATTAGTTCCGCCGGTATGGCGCCACAGTTGACCGCAACGAACGTCATGTTCGCGCGCGCACTTTGTTGATGGATGGCACGTGCCGCCAGTTCTTTGCCACTTCCGGATTCGCCACTGATATAAATAGGCGCCTGGCTGCGGGCCAACTTACCAATTTGCTCACGCAGCACTTCAATTTTTTGTGACTTGCCTTGTATGGAGTTGGCGCTGGCAGTGTTCGACTGTGCATCAGGCTTTTCTTCCGAATGCTGCTTCGCCAGTCTTAAGGCAGAAGTCACCAGATCTCTGAGCTTCTGCAGATCTACTGGCTTCGAGACGAAGTCGAAGGCGCCCGTTTTGAGTGCCTTTATTGCTGTTTCAGTGCTGCCATGAGCTGTGATTACAGCAACAGGCATATGACTATGTGATTGTTGAATATGTTCGACCAGCTCAATACCGTCACCATCCGGTAATCGCATATCAGTCAGGCAAAGATCGAAATTCTCCTTTGTAAGAAGTTCTTTTGCTGATTGCAAATCCTTCGCTGAAGCAGTTTCAAGAGCCATACGCCCAAGAGTTATCTCCAGCAACTCCCTGATATCCGGTTCATCATCTACAATAAGCACTCGATCCGTCATGCTGATCCCTTCCCCTGATTTACCGAGTTAGCCGGATTGGTCAGGTCATAGTTCTTTCTGGGTTGGTAAAGTAAATTGTGAAACAACTCTTTCCAGCTTCTGTGCGCCGATAGGTGAGTTGCGACTGATTAGCTTCGCATAGTTCCCTGGATATATAAAGACCAAGGCCGGTCCCTGTGGGCTCTGTAGTGTGAAAGGGCTCAAATAATTTCCCTTGACTTTCTTCGTCGATGCCAGGACCGTCGTCAATGACATTGATATAGGGTTGCTGGTCGCCTGAGTCAATCTGTCGGCCGACTTGAACAGTGAGGGTGGCGCGCCCGGTATTTTTCTTGCTGTAGCGTAATCCATTATCAAACAAATTGTTTAATACCTGTTCCAGTTGTGACTTGCTGACATGAACAGATGTGCCTTTATCCAGCACTTGAAACAAGATTTCATCACTTGTCATATGGGTGTCTTCATAGTCGCTAATAAATTTGGCTAGCCAGGTTTCAAGTAAAAGTTCCTGAGATGCAGAATCTTCCTGTCTGGATACATTTAGCACATCCTCAATGATCATATTAATTCTATCGCAGTGCTCCAGAACGATTTCCAGCATCCTCCTGTCTTCTTTGCCAAGTGTTTCGGACTCGGTCATTAACTGACTGGCATGGCTGATTGCGCCCAGCGGGTTTCGCACTTCATGGGCGATGCTGGCTGTAAGTCTACCCAGTGATGCCAGTTTCATTTGACGTACTCGCTGCACTATCTGTCTGTTGTCTTCAAGAAAGACCAATACATTCGAATCGATTTTAGGGTTAAGAAATGCAAAGTTGATCTGGATCTGACGCTTGGTTTCCGCGAATCCGATGGGCTGGGGTTGGCGTTTGGAGTTACGTTTCCAGAGTTCCAATTGTTCGCGTATCGCAACAGGCAATCGGTCCGTGGATCCGGATTCCATCTCTGTAGTTTCTAAAGCAGGACCCAACAAATGGCGAGCCGCACTATTCATACTGAGAATTTCAAGATCAGTATTTATTACCATGACTCCTGTGCGCATTCTCTGGATGATTTCATCATTGAGCTTCTCCAAATCGACAATACTGCTGGCTTGCATCTCTGCCAATTCAGTAGTTTTGTATATGCGATCTGTGACACTTTGTATGTAAAGGGAAATAATGAACAGCAAAGCCCCGAGTATGCCGGTTTGCACGAACTGGTTAGGTGGGTTGTCGAGAACGAGGGTAAGGTAAAGTTCACTGTATATAATGGAGAGCACAGCCACGGCAGCGAGAAAAGTAGATGTTCGTCCGCGAATTAAAATGGCACCGGAGGCGATAGTAACGATGAGCAACAACCCAAGGCCGCTAAATACACCGCCGCAACTGTAAACGATTAGTGTAATGGCAAAGATATCTACCAGAAGTGCAGTCACGAGGTACCGAGGCCGCAGCAGAATCCCACCCCCGCTGGGCGAGATAAAAACAATCACAACTCCGAACACTGCGTAAACCGAGCAAATCTGTACGAACAAGTTGGGCGCGAATGCCCCCAGTAGTGTCAGATCAGGTCGCGAGATAAAGGTAACAAGCAATACCAGAGGCAGGACGATGCGGTAAATGTTATAGACGACAGAAACTGTAGAGAGTTGCCTCAAGTAAGTGCTTTCTGTAATCGTTGCTGTGGTCATGGCGTGACGCCTGGTCAGTTCGCTGGTCCAATACGCTCGTTATTGGCGTATAATTATCACTCCGCCTCCATAACATATCGGACAATTGGCTGGCTTGTATAGGTAGTCATTACAAGTGGCTGAGCACCATAATATACGCTAATGCAGAGTGGAAAGCGTGAAGGAAGTGGGATAAATGAATAAACGAACAGGGCTGGTTGGCTGGTAAGGCGGAAGAAGCAGGTATGGCACAGAATTTCACGCTGGTGATGGCCCAACTAAATCTGGTAGTGGGCGACATTCAGTCCAATACAGAAAAAGTAATTCGCAGTGCGCAACGAGCTATCGACGAGTTCGAGGCGGATATTATTGCATTTCCGGAACTAACTCTTACGGGGTATCCGCCAGAGGATCTATTGTTACGTCCAAGTCTGCAAAGGCGGGTCGAAAAGGCACTGCAGCAAATATCGGATGCCAACCTTGATATCAATATAGTCATTGGTTATCCGCGCCGCCGGGATGGCAAGTTGTTCAATTCCCTGAGCGTGCTCAGGAGACGTGAAATAAAACTTACCTACGACAAGCAATGCTTACCCAATTATCAGGTCTTCGATGAGCGGCGTTATTTCGACCCGGGGCATCAGGTAGGGTTGTTTCACATCGCTGGCTGCAAAATTGCATTTACAATCTGTGAAGATATGTGGGAAGAATTGCCTGCAGCGCAGGCCAAAGAAGCAGGTGCGCAGCTCATGGTGAATATCAATGCGTCGCCGTACCACATGAAAAAAGTTAGTGAGCGCAAGGAATTGCTAAGCAAGCGTGGTCGTGAAGCCGGTTGTCCAATTGTCTATATTAATCTGGTTGGTGGTCAGGATGAGCTGGTATTCGATGGTGCCTCCATGGTCGTTACTGAGGCTGGCGATTGCCGATTCCTCGCACCCAGTTATACAGAAGGATTGTATCCGGTCAGGATCGAAGTCCCTGAAAATTCCGATACTCCTTGCAGCGTGCCTTTGCAGGCGATCACAGAGCCAGCAGCGCTGCAGGCCGAGGTTTACCAGGCTTTGGTGCTCGGAGTGAGGGATTATGTCAACAAGAATGGTTTCAAAGGGGTAGTGCTTGGCCTGTCCGGGGGCATTGACTCTGCACTGACTCTTGCAGTTGCCGTGGATGCACTGGGAGCGGAGCGGGTAAATGCGGTAATGATGCCTTTTACATACACTTCAAGTTTAAGTCTTGAAGTTGCGGAACAACAGGCACGCGAGTTGCAAGTGGATTACCGCGTGATACCAATCGGCGAGGCTTATGATGCTTTTATACGTGCCTTGCAAGATGAATTTGCCGGTACTGAAACTGACGTGAGCGAGCAAAATTTGCAAGCAAGGTGTCGGGGAGTGCTGCTCATGGCAATTTCCAACAAGCAAGGTCTGCTGGTTTTAACCACTGGGAACAAGAGTGAAATCGCCGTCGGATATTCCACATTGTATGGGGATATGGCGGGTGGGTTCGACGTATTGAAAGATGTATCAAAAACCATGGTCTATGACCTCGCACGATATCGCAATGAATCCGATGAGTCTGGCCCGCGTGAAGTAATCCCGCAAAAAGTTATTGATCGGCCACCTTCAGCAGAATTGGCGCCTGGTCAGGTAGATCAGGATAGTCTGCCGCCTTATGATGTGTTGGATCAGATTCTTGAACTATACGTAGAACAGGATTGCAGTGCAGACGAGATTGTCGCGAAGGGTTTCGCTGCAGATCAGGTGACACGGGTTTTGCGTCTGGTTGATCTGAACGAATACAAACGTCGTCAAAGCCCCATCGGAGTGCGCCTTACGCGCCGTGGATTCGGCCGTGACAGGCGCTATCCGATCACCAATGCCTGGCCTCTGGGAGACTAGGGCGCTTCAGCGATCCGGCTGTCGACGCCGCTCGGGCGTCCGCACCTGGGGCTGCGGCCGCAAGACGTTGCGGTTTTGTTGAATTACATCCCGAATCTGTTCGCGTCGCGCCTGTGCCTCGGGATCATCACTGCGTTGTTGGCGTTCCCTTGCCTGACTCTCAAATTGCTGGCGTAGCCTTTCTCGCTGCGCTTCCGGCAGACTGCGATAACGCCTCTGGATATTTCGCAACTGGCGCTGTTGATCGCTACTCAGAGAATTGAACCGCTGAAATCTTTGATTAATCAGGTTGCGTTGCAGTGGGGCAAGATTCTGGAAACGTTGTCGCTGTTGTTGTGCTTGCTGACGCTGTTCGGGTGCCAGTTGCTGCCAACGAATCGCACCACGGCGCAGCCGTTGTTGACGCTCAGGAGTGAGTTCATCCCAATTATCTTCCAATTCGCGCAGAATCTGGCGTTCTTCGAACGACAACTCTGACCATTCAATTCGCTCCTGTGCCACGACAACTGAGCTGAACGACAGGGTGAGTATGCTGACGAAAGAAATAATATGAAGTCTGAGATTCATCAGTTGTTTACCTCGTCATCGCTATCGTCGTCAGGTTCGGTGGCCATGCTATCCAGTAATTCCTGAAATTCATCGCTGAGTAAACTTGCCGGGGCAATCCATTCGCCAGCATCAGTCTGAAACTGTCCCAGAAATTCCAGCAATTCGAGATCAGGTGTCTGCTCATTCTCATCTGGTGACTCGTTCTCTGCCGTAAATCCGGCCCCTGTGTAGTTAAGCGCGCACAAGAGGGCTGCCGTTTTGAAATAACTGATCTTAGGGCTGGCATCAATTAGGTATTCCGTTTTCAGCCAACCACATATAGAAGTCCAGATTCTCATAAAGCTCGATTTCCTCTGCCGAAGCCACTAGAGCGATTTCTTGCTCAAGTGGTATCTGATTGCTGTCTGGCGCGAAATAAAACATTGAAACCAGGGTCACAGTGATTCCTGCTGTCGCGAATACGCCAGCCGTCAACGGCTGTCGCGTGGCGCTCAGAAGTTGATTCAGTAATTTACGCCCGCTATCCCATAACGAACGAGATTGTTGTTGTGTCTGATAATGAGTAATTGCCCGTTGACGAATCTCATCGAGCCTTGCATTAATTGCAGGCGGTAATTCTGGTTCGACGGCAGTAGCTGCGAGATTTATTGCATCAGTTCTGGCACTGTCCAACACATAACGTTCGTGCATGCTCAGGTTGGCGACGCTCACGTCCAGATGGTGGCAGATTGACTCTATAAGTTGAGTATCGTTGTTTCGTTTCATGGCCAGTGTTCACCCAGTTTCTCTCGCATACTGTGAATAGCACGTGAATAATGGGTTTTGACACTACCTTCGGCACATTCCATCGCTGCAGCAGTTTGCCTGACATCCAGTCCTTCCCAGGCACGCAAGAGAAAAGCCTGTTGCTGGCGTAATGGCAGCGCCTCAAGCACCTTCTGTAGCTTGTCCATGCTCTCAATCGTCTGTGTCTCACGCTCCGGGGCCGGGCCGTGCTCCACTGCCAGATTTGCCAGGGGATCGTTGTCTTCACCTTCGCGTGGAGTGAGCCAGCTGCGGAATCGATTCCTTACCTTGTTACGCCTGTGCCAGTCATTAATACGACTATGCAGAATACGGTAGAACAGCGGGGCCCATTCTTCTTCTGGCCTCGCGGCGTATTTTTCTACCAACTTGAACATGGCGTCCTGCACCAGATCCAGCGCATCATCTGAACTGCTCGTGCCCAACTGAGCAATGCGAAACGCACGGCCTTGCACGGACTGCAGGAATTTGTCTAGAGCAATAGTCGTATTCAGAATCGAGTCTCCAGTTGCGCTTCGTGCAATACGGCTAAATTCCCGTATCGGCGTCGGGCATGACTCTTTTTTGCCAGTATTCCAAAGCATAACGCAGTAGGGCCTGCTTGGTTGACCCGGAATTGCGAAAATTGCGAAGCAGGCTTGAGAGGCCCGGTTTTGTTGCCTTAGTTGAAGATGCCGAGCGTCAAAATGTCAATCCAGGATCGATCTTCACCAGAATCTGGCTCTCCCTGGGCATTGATGATTTCCTGGCTTCCAGAGTTGCGCGGCCGGGTAGTGGGAGCAAGCGGTGGATCTACCCGATTATCGCCCAGCAGGCCGAAAGTGACCGTGTAGAGCAATGAGGGGTTCGTGATTTCAGTCTGAATGATAAAACTACCATCGTCGTCGATAGAAGCATGTTGGGGATAATTTTCTTTCAGCAACGCCAGTGATGTGTCGGCCAGGTCGTTCAAACCGAGGCGGAGGTAGCACTCGACCATAATAGCTACACCATCTGCGACAGCCGGTGTGCCCTGAAAATTTTCCACGACATATTGCCCACGCCGCAAGGCAGCAATATAGGCGCGCCGCTCCAGATAGTAGTTGGCCACATGTATTTCATAGGCTGACAGGCTGTTACGCAGAAACACCATGCGCGCTCGAGCGTCTGCGGCATAAGGACTGTCCGGGTAAAGTGCAAGCAATTGAGCGAAGTCGCTAAAGGATTCCTGAGTCCGCCCCGGGTCGCGCTTGGTCGGGTCTGTGGGGAGAAATCGATTGAGCAATCCGCGATTTGCCGCAAAAGAAGACAAACCTTTCATGTAATAGGCATAGTCAACGTTTTCGTTGTCTGGGTGTAGACGAATGAAGCGATCTGCGGCGGCGCGGGCTGCTTCCATTTCATTGTTGCGGTAATAAGCATAGACGATTTCAATTTGCGCTTGCGCGGCAAAGCGCCCGAAAGGAAAGCGCGATTCGAGCGCCTGATACGTAGCTATAGCACCACGGAAATTGGAGCTGTTGAGTTGGTCCAGGGCGCGACGATAGAACTGCTCTTCGGTTGTGAGACCCTCGAACTCATCGCGTTCCTCACGGTCGCCGAACCAGCCGCAGCTGCTGATCAGCAGTGATAATAAAACCAGAAGGGCTATGCGTTGCGCTCGTGGTGTTGCTGTCATCTTCATACTCAATTACAGAATTTGCATTTTATGTGCGCCTGGCGCATCAAGAGGAGCCTATTTAACCACAGAGGATGTTTCAAACCCATACCTGCTGTGGTGCCGGGCTTATTAAAGTATCATGCGCCCCATGACAGGACGCATTTCACATCGCGCTGAGATCAGCGAAAAACTTGCCGGTATTCGCTTAGACCAGGCAGCTGCGCAATTGTTTCCGCAATATTCACGCGCCCGCTTGCAGGCCTGGATCAAGTCGGGTCAGCTGCGGGTCAATACCGAGCTAAAACGCCCGCGAGACAAGTTATTACCGGGTGACAAACTGGAGCTGGATGCCATTCTCGAGGCTGAAGAAATCTGGGAAGCCGAGTCTCAAACCCTGGATATCCTGTTCGAAGACGAAGCCCTGCTGGTCCTGAACAAGCCAGCAGGGCTGGTAGTGCATCCAGCAGCTGGTCACAGGGCAGGCACATTACTTAATGGGCTGTTGCACCATTGCCCTGATCTCGAAATGTTGCCGCGGGCAGGAATTGTCCATCGGTTGGATAAAGACACGACCGGGATAATGGTCGTGGCAAAATCGCTAGAGGCCCATAACGCGCTGGTGAAGCAAATGCAGGCGCGGGAAATCAGCAGGGAGTATGAGGCGGTGGTACAGGGCGTTCTGACGGGCGGGGGAACCGTAGATGCCGCGATGGGGCGGCACCCGAAGAATCGCAAAAAACGGGCAGTGGTAAACAATGGCAAAGAGGCTATCACGCATTATCGTATTCTCAAGCGGTTCCGCTCCCATACCCATGTACGAGTCAATCTGGAAACCGGCAGAACTCACCAGATACGCGTGCATATGGCCCATGTAAAACACCCACTTATCGGTGACCAGATGTACGGTGGCAGGTTGCGTTTGCCAGTTGGTGCATCTGCGGAACTGCGAGATGAACTACAGCGCTTCAAAAGGCAGGCCCTGCACGCGCGTCGCCTGGAGTTGGCCCATCCGTTGACAGGTACGGTAGTGCAATGGGAAGTAAAGCCACCGCAGGATTTTGCTCAGCTATTGCAAACGCTGACCTACGATAGCGAATTGGAAGCCATGCGAGATGGGTAATACGGATATGTTGCTTCCTGTGCATTGGGAGCGGCCGGATAATGTAGGAGTCATTATTTCCAGCCGCTGTGGCGGTATCAGTAATGCTCCGTTTGGCTCGTTAAACCTGGCGGATCATGTGGGGGATGACGCGAAAAGCGTTTTGCAAAACCGCAAGCTTCTTGCCGAGCGCTTCAGTAAAATTTCCTGGTGGCAATGGCTGGATCAGGTGCATGGAACCGAAGTCGCGGTTTCATTGCCTTCGGCGCAAGTCCCTCAGGCGGATGCTTTGTACACCAGGCAGCCTGGAATTGCCTGTTGTGTGCTCACTGCAGACTGCTTGCCGGTGCTGCTGACAAACCACGCGGGTGACGAGATTGGAGTTGCGCATGCGGGTTGGCGTGGTTTGGCAGCGGGCGTTATAGAGAGCTGCGTCAGCAAGTTCACATCGACACCACAGGACTTGCTTGCCTATCTGGGCCCGGCTATCGGGCCATGCCATTTTGAAGTGGGCGAGGATGTATATGCTGCATTCCAGAATCAGCTATCCCTAAGGCAAATGGAGAGTTGTTTTCAAAGCCTGGAGGCGGATGGCAAATTCCTGGCAAATTTGTATGCATTGGCTGAAGCGCGACTGCAGGCGCTGGGCGTCAGGAGCATCACGACAGACGAACGCTGCACAGTGTGTAATCCGGATACGCTATACTCGTTTCGCCGCGACGGCGAGACCGGTCGCATGGTAAACGCGATTTACCTGAAGTCCTGAATACGGCTTTCTTGACCTCGATCAACAAGGCCTATCCATCTATTGAAAAACCCCAGCGCAGGCCCAATTTACCTGATATATCTCTAGAACAGGGCGACAATGCCCAAATGGTGGGTCAGGTATGCGAATCGACAAATTGACGAGCAAGCTGCAAGCAGCACTCGCTGATGCCCAGTCATTGGCATTAGGTAAAGAAAATAATTTCATTGAGCCGGCTCATTTACTTCTGTCCCTGTTGGACCAGAAGGGAGGGTCAGTGCGTCCATTGTTATCCCGGACCGGTTTCAATATTCCGGATCTACGATCACAATTGCAGGAACTGGTGGACAATCTTCCACAGGTGCCCGACAACCAGGGCGAAATTTCAGTCTCCCAGGATTTATCGAGACTGCTTAATCAGGCCGACAAACTGGCGCAACAGAAAGGCGACAGTTTCATATCGAGCGAGACTATCTTGCTGGTCGCGATGCAGGACAAGGGTGCGGCAGGCAAATTGCTCAACAGCTTTGGTGTGTCAGCCAAAGCGCTTGAGAATGCCATAGAAAACCTGCGTGGTGGAGAAAGCGTCAGCGATGCTGGCGCCGAAGATTCCTGGCAGGCTCTGAGTAAATACTGTGTAGACCTTAATGAACGGGCTGAAAATAATGAGTTGGATCCAGTCATCGGCCGGGATGCAGAAATTCGGCGTACGGTGCAGGTGCTGCAGCGAAGAACTAAAAACAATCCAGTGCTCATTGGTGAGCCAGGAGTAGGTAAGACTGCCATCATTGAAGGTTTGGCGCAGCGCATCGTTAATGGCGAGGTGCCTGAAGGCCTGAAAGATAAAAAGATACTGGCACTGGATATGGGTTCGTTAATCGCCGGTGCGAAGTTCCGTGGTGAGTTTGAGGAGCGTTTGAAGGCGGTATTGAATGAACTTTCCAAGCAAGAAGGTTCCATCATCCTGTTTATCGATGAGTTACACACCATGGTTGGCGCTGGTAAGGCGGAAGGGGCCATGGATGCCGGCAATATGCTCAAGCCTGCGTTGGCGCGAGGTGAACTGCATTGTGTAGGCGCCACTACATTGGATGAGTACCGCCAGTACATCGAAAAAGATGCGGCGCTCGAGCGGCGCTTCCAGAAAGTATTGGTAGAAGAACCTACTGAAGAAGACACAATTGCCATTTTGCGCGGATTAAAAGAGCGCTATGAAGTCCACCATGGTGTAGAAATTTCGGACTCAGCCATTATCGCTTCGGCACGGCTATCGCAGCGCTACATCACAGACCGACAGTTACCGGACAAAGCCATCGATCTTATCGATGAGGCTGCCTCAATGATTCGCATGGAAATTGATTCCAAGCCCGAGGAAATGGACAAGCTCGAGCGAAGACTTATCCAGCTAAAAATTGAACAGGAAGCCTTGAAGAAAGACGACGACGCGGCTGCGAAGAAACGCAAAGACAAATTGGCTGAAGAAATCTCCGCTCTGGAAAAGGAATTTGCTGACCTGGAAGAAATTTGGAAAGCCGAGAAAGCCTCGTTGCAAGGCACGACCACAATCAAAAGCAGCCTTGAGAAGGCGCGCAATGATTTGGAGGCAGCACAGCGTGCCGGCGATCTGGCGCGTATGTCTGAAATTCAGTACGGCATCATCCCTGGCCTGGAGAAAAAACTTGAACAGGCGGCCGAGGCCGAGGCAGTAGAGAAACAGTTGTTGCGTAATCGTGTTACTGAAGAAGAGATTGCCGATGTGGTGTCACGCTCAACTGGCATTCCCGTAAGCAAAATGTTGCAGAGCGACAAACAACGACTTCTGGAAATGGAAGACGCCTTACACAAGCGTGTCATCGGCCAGAATGAAGCAATCGAAGCGGTTGCCAATGCAGTACGCCGTTCACGCTCGGGAATATCAGATCCCAATCGGCCCAATGGTTCATTCCTGTTTCTCGGACCAACTGGCGTGGGTAAAACTGAGTTATGCAAATCGCTGGCTGAATTTCTGTTCGACACCGAAGACGCGATGGTGCGCATCGATATGTCCGAGTTTATGGAGCAGCATTCTGTGGCCAAGCTTATTGGTGCGCCTCCTGGGTATGTGGGATATGAAGAGGGCGGATATCTGACCGAAGCCGTTCGTCGGCGCCCCTATTCAGTGTTGCTGTTGGACGAAGTAGAGAAAGCGCACCCCGATGTATTCAATATCCTGTTGCAGGTAATGGATGATGGTCGCTTGACTGATGGTCATGGCCGCACTGTAGATTTTCGCAATACAGTAATCGTTATGACCTCAAATCTCGGTTCAGATCGAATTCAGGATCTGATGGCTGAAGGACCGATGGATGACAAGCAATATGAGTCAGTGAAGAATGCCGTGCTTGACGTCGTGGTTAAACACTTCTCGCCTGAATTTGTAAACCGTATTGATGAGACTGTGGTATTTCATCCATTAAAGCAGGAACAGATTCGTGGGATTGCCGATATTCAAGTGGCATTGCTTAACAAACGTCTGGCTCATGTCGAACTGGCGGTCGAAGTTTCTGACGCAGTTCTGGAGCATATCGCCAAATTGGGTTACGACCCGGTATACGGCGCACGACCCCTGAAGCGGGCACTACAGAACTGGGTAGAAAACCCGCTGGCACAGGAGGTCCTGAAAGGCTCCTATGTGCCAGGTGACGTTATTGCCGTGGAGCTGGACGAGGCGGGTCAGCTCAGTTTTCACAAATCAGCCAATACGCTGGAAGCGGCGGTCGCCTGACCGCCGCGTACCATCCGGGCGCCAAATCGGGCTTAAGAGCTTGACTTTCCTCGAATAAGTGGGAGAATCGCCCCTGCTTAAGCAGAGGAAATCGGCCATCCCCCATTCAATCTGCTGTATCCCGGAACCGCTGTAACCAGGCAATCTTCGGGCTACTGTCTAGGTGTCGAACAACATCCACCTATGGCTCCTATCACGTTATCACGTCCGGGGCCGACAAGAAGCAACAGATAGCGCGGATTCCGTGCCTTGTATTGTTGTTGATTGTACAAACTAACACAGACTTTTGATAAACCAGCAGGCTCAAACGGGCGTGCTGTATCTGTATTTTGATGCAGAGCTGAAACAGGGCGAAAGCTCAGAGGCATATAAAGTGGAAGAATTATCTGGCGGAGAAATGTTGATACGGGCTCTCCATGATGAGGGAGTTGAGATTCTCTTTGGCTATCCAGGCGGTGCGGTATTGCATATTTACGATGCAATATTTCAGCAGGATAAGGTAGAGCACATTCTAGTGCGTCATGAGCAGGCGGCAACTCATGCCGCCGATGGCTATGCGCGTGCTACTGGCAAGCCAGGTGTGGTGCTCGTGACTTCGGGCCCCGGTGCAACCAATGCGGTCACAGGACTCGCGACAGCATTTATGGATTCTATTCCAATGGTGGTTATATCGGGGCAGGTAGAGAGCCGCTTGATCGGCTCTGACGGCTTCCAGGAAACCGATATGGTTGGAATATCGCGACCTGTGGTTAAGCACAGCTTTATGGTGCAGTCTGCCTCCGAGATTCCGCTCATCGTGAAGAAGGCGTTTCGCATCGCTACCACGGGGCGGCCAGGTCCGGTAGTGATCGACGTGCCCAAGGATGCTACAGATCCGAAAACCAGGCTGCCTTATGAATACCCAAAAGATATCAAGCTGCGCTCGTATTCTGTCCCTGGTAAAGGCCATTCAGGGCAAATCAAGAAAGCCATCGAAGTGCTGCTGGCTGCCAAGCGTCCTATGCTTTACACCGGCGGCGGTGTTATTCAGGGGGAAGGTTCGGAGCTCTTGACCAGGTTTACTCGCAAGCTGGGTTATCCAATCACAAACACCTTGATGGGGCTGGGCGCTTATCCATCATCTGACAAACAATTCCTCGGGATGTTGGGGATGCATGGTACTTATGAAGCCAATATGGCGATGCATTACTGCGATGTCTTGTTATGCATTGGTGCGCGCTTCGATGACCGTGTTACTAACTCCGATGTGAAAAAGTTCTGTCCTGATGCCACTATTCTGCACGTAGACATCGACCCGGCTTCCATATCCAAAACTGTGACAGCCGACATTCCGATCGTGGGCTCGGTTACAGCGGTATTGGAAGAAATGCTGGAACAACTAGGCAAGTCGAAAACCAAAGTAGACAAGGAAGCACTGGGAGTCTGGTGGAAGCAAATCGATCAGTGGCGTGCACGTGACAGCCTGAAGATTACTCCGTCGGAGGATGGTTCGATCAAGCCACAGCAAGTTATCAAGGCGGTTCATGAAATCACCAAAGGTGACGCGTATGTCTCTTCAGATGTGGGTCAGCACCAGATGTTTGCTGCCCAGTATTATGGATTTGACAAACCGCGCCGCTGGATCAATTCCGGCGGGCTCGGCACCATGGGATTTGGTTTTCCTGCGGCCATGGGTGTGCAGTTTGCGTTTCCGGATGCCATATCGGTTTGTATAACAGGTGAAGGAAGTTTTCAGATGAATCTGCAAGAGCTGGCGACCTGTATGCAATACAATTTACCGGTAAAAATCATCTGCCTTAATAATCAGGCGCTGGGTATGGTGAAGCAGTGGCAGGACATGCAATATGGTGGTCGCCACTCCCATAGCACTTACGCAGAATCTCTGCCTGATTTCAAAATGCTGGCCGAATCCTATGGTCATGTTGGAATCAAGATCGAAAAGTATGATGAGCTGTATAGCAGGTTGGAAGAAGCATTTGCGTTGAAAGACAAGCTTGTTTTCGTCGATGTTATGGTCGATCCGGAAGAGCATGTATACCCGATGGCAATCAAGGGCGGTGCGATGAAAGATATGGTACTAAGCAAGACGGAGCGAACCTGATATGCGACATATAATTTCTGTATTGATGGAAAACGAGCCGGGAGCCCTGTCGCGCGTGGTTGGGCTGTTCTCGCAGCGCAACTACAATATTGATTCCCTTACGGTTGCTCCAACCGAAGATAAATCATTATCTCGATTGACGTTGACGACCAGCGGAGATGATGCGCGTATCGAGCAAATTACCAAACATCTAAACAAGATCATCGATGTGGTTAAACTGGTTGATTTGACAGAAGGCGCGCATATAGAACGCGAGCTTATGCTTATCAAGGTCAAGGCAGTTGGAGCACAACGCTCTGAAGTGAAGCGAACAGTGGATATTTTTCGTGGGCAAATTGTTGATATCACAACAAATGTGTTTAGCATCCAGATGACTGGAACGAGCGAAAAGATTGACGCCTTTATTGCGGCACTCGGCGACAACACGGTGTTGGAGGTAGCGCGCACGGGTGTATCGGGTATGGCGCGTGGTGAGAAAATTTTGAGTCTGTAATTATTACCAGGAATTAAAAAAGGGGCCGATTGGCCCCTTTTTTATGCGTTCATTAACTAGATCGCTTTTTTCATTGCTGTCATATAACGGCGCAGACGCTTACCGACCACTTCGATTGGGTGTGAGCGGATTGACTCATTAACTGCAATCAATTCTGCATTGTCCACACCAGCGTCAGCAACGGAAATGCCTTTACCAATTACATCCACATCGATTTTCTTCATAAAGTCATTCAGCAGCGGCACACATTCATGAGAGAACAGGTAGCAGCCGTATTCTGCCGTATCCGATATCACCTTGTTCATTTCGTACAATCTTTTGCGACCGATGAGATTGGCTATCAAAGGTACCTCATGCAGGGATTCGTAGTATGCAGACTCTTCGATGATGCCGCTGGCAGTCATGGTCTCGAATGCCAGTTCCACGCCAGCCTTGATCATCGCCACCATGAGAATGCCGTGGTCGTAGTATTCCTGCTCAGCGATATCCATGCTGCCTGCGGTAGATTTTTCGAACGCTGTTTCTCCGGTGGCTTCGCGCCAGGTGAGGAGTTTTTTATCATCGTTGGCCCAATCTTCCATCATGCCGGATGAGAAAGCGCCAGTGATAATGTCATCCATGTGCTTCTGGTACAGCGGCGCCATCAATTCTTTCAATTCCGCCGATAGTTCCGCCGCGACAAGTTTTGCCGGATTCGACAGACGGTCCATCATGTTGGTGATACCACCATGCTTGAGACCTTCAGAAATAACTTCCCAGCCGTGTTGTACCAGCTTCGAGGCGTAGCCCGCATCAATGCCTTTCTCAATCATTTTGTCATAGCACAGTAGAGAACCGGTTTGCAGCATGCCGCAAAGGATGGTCTGTTCGCCCATGAGGTCAGATTTCACTTCGGCGATAAAAGAAGATTCCAGTACTCCGGCACGATCACCTCCAGTGGCAGCGGCATAAGCTTTGGCAATGTCCATACCGTCACCGTTGGGGTCGTTCTCCGCATGAACGGCAATCAGGGTTGGAACGCCGAATCCGCGTTTGTACTCTTCGCGAACTTCTGTGCCAGGGCATTTGGGTGCCACCATCACAACTGTCAGATCGTCACGAATCTGCATGCCTTCTTCCACGATATTGAAACCGTGGGAATAGGCCAGAGTTGCACCTTTCTTCATTAATGGCATTACTTGCGTTACGACAGGGCTGTGTTGCTTGTCAGGGGTCAGATTGAGCACCAGGTCAGCATTTGGAATCAGTTCTTCATAAGTGCCCACGGTGAAGCCGTTTTCTGTGGCATTTTGCCACGAAGCGCGTTGTTCTTTGATAGCTGCTTCGCGCAGGGCATAGGAAACATCAAGTCCGCTATCACGCATATTGAGCCCCTGGTTAAGGCCCTGGGCACCGCAACCCACGATGACGACCTTCTTACCCTTGAGTTTGTTCACGCCGTCGCCGAACTCAGTTCGGTCCATAAAGCGACATTTGCCCAGTTGTTCCAACTGCAGACGCAGGGGCAGCGTATTAAAATAATTCATGGAATAGCTCCGATTTCTTGCCTTTCAGGTGTATTGTGCGGACACCGTTTCAGGGTGAGGCGCGATCATATAGCATCTGTCAACTCGGGTAAATGCGTGACCACAGGGACAAAGAATTCAGAAATAAGCCCGCATTTGCCAAATCAGAGCGTTATAATCGCCAGAATTCAATTTTTCCAGATATTACCGGGACTTCCATGAGCGAAGACGAGTACGAACAGGAATCGGATAGCCTGCTGCCATTTGATGAGCACGAGGAGATCGTGTCGGAAGATGGCAAGCAGATCCGCCGCCGGGGCATTTTCCTGCTGCCCAACCTGCTGACTCTGGGCGCGCTGTTTGCCGGATTCTATGCCGTTATTGCCGGTATGT
>Ga0255776_10000948_pt1 | contig 33515 bp, 19 predicted proteins | sample 071ome_19_FD_179974 | JGI IMG/M metagenome (GOLD analysis project Ga0255776, IMG submission 179974) | Coastal salt marsh microbial communities from the Groves Creek Marsh, Skidaway Island, Georgia - 071413AT metaG (version 2) | ecosystem: Environmental > Aquatic > Marine > Intertidal zone >... | reverse complement strand
TCTGGTTGAAGAGACCAACTGCACACGGCAAGCCGGTCCTGAATGGATGCGGAAGAACTCATGTCGGTAAAGATGATGTGTTAGTTTCCTTGAGCAGCGTTGAGCGAAGTCAACACCTGATCGGTCAAATCGCTGGAATTGTCTGTATAAAGAACGATGGGCGTTTCCGTACGGGCTTCGGCGGCGGTATCCAGAACCATCGAATAGTTACTATCCTTTGCGATCTGCGAAATCTTCTCACGGATATCGCGGATGATGTTTTTCTTCATGCGATCCTGGGTTTCCCGAATCTGCGTGGCGGTGGTTTTGTCGTAGTCATTGATGTCCGCCTCAAGCGTGCGAATCTCCACCAGCTTGGCATCAGCGTCTTTGGTGCGTTTTTCCTTTTCGGCATTGGAAATACCGGGATCAGCAGCACCCTCGCGCAAGCTGGCATATGCATTGTTCAACTCCTGATACTGCCCAATCAGCTTTTCACGTTGCGTCTTGTATTCCTTTCCCTGGTTTTCCAGGTTCTGGGAAATCAACTTGGTTTTGAAATAATTGTCGAAGACCTTCTGAAGATCGATGGTTGCAATCTTTCCCTGTGCGGATGCCAGTGGTGCCGTGAAAAGCCCGAGTAACAGGGCGAATGCTGCGATGGTGTTTTTCATCTCTATTTCTCTGTGTATTGTTGTGAATTAAAAATTTCAGTAGCTAACGCTGTCTTGCTTTGGACGCCGCCAACGCATGAGATACTCAAGTTTTTTGGTCAAAACCTCGACGCATGGAGGCAAGCGAACAAATTCGCCCCCCCCCAACTGCCCGGTCTGCCAGAAGTTCCGGATCAGAATGGACGTTCCCAGCCCACACCGAAGTTGAACCGGCCGCTGCTGTCGTTGAAATTGTCGGATGTGATCGGAATACCATAGTCCAAACGCAGAGGACCAATCGGCAGATTCAAACGAACCCCGAACCCAAAGTTGTCGTTATAAGCGCCTGTATCCAGGATGGTCGCTCCACCTGCCAGTGGATTCGGATCAATCACTGCGGAATCAAAGCTGTATGGATCCTGGTAGACCATCCCGATGTCATAAAACACGGCAAATCGCAGGCGATCAATGATCGGTATGCTGTATTCAGCCGAAGCAAACCAGTAAGTGCTGCCGCCGAAGGGTTCCTGTTGACCATCTTTCGGGCCCACGTCACGGAATTTGAATCCGCGCAGATTTCGCAAACCACCCAACCACCAGCGGTCGAACAATGGAACATCATCCGTGTTGGCGTAAGTGTCAGCCACACCGACTTCACCCAACAGTTCTAGAATGTGACCGGATCCCAGCCCCTTGAAGTAATGCTTGGTGGTCAGTTCCAGCTTGTAAAGATCCACGTCGGCGCCGAACGGTCCACCCGCCAATTCCGAACGCAGGCGAGTCAATTGACCGGTGTTCGGCAGGAATCCGCCGCCACGGGTGTCGTAAGAGATGGACGAACCCACTTTGGAAACCAGATAATCGCCTTCCTGATTGCGGAAGAAATAGGAGGCGCCGGGATCAACATCCTGAATGCCTATCCCTTCAATCGTATAATCCACGCCACCGATGATGAAGTCGCTGCCCAGGGTTTTTCGAAGTCCCATTCTGGTACCGGTGCGGCGCTCGTCGAACACGCTACTGACGTAGTCCAGTTCGCGGTGGTAAAGATCGTGTGTGTATTCCAGTTTCTTGTCGAACAACCAGGGCTCGATGAAGGTCAACTGGTAATCCTGCAACCGGGTACCGACCTGAGCCCGCAACCGGAGTTTTTGGCCGCCACCCTGGAACAGGGGCGGTTTGAACAAATCAAAGTTGCCCTGGGACAATTCCACGAAAGCCACCAGGTTTTCGATGGAGTTGAAACCCGCACCGATCACGAAATTACCCGTGGTCTTCTCGTCGACTGCCACGACCAGATTCTTTCGATCCGGAATGTCGGTCGGCTCGACGTTCATCTCAACCTTTTCAAAGTAGTTCAGACCTTCCAGTCGTTGCTGACTGAGTTTGGCCCGCACCATATTGAAGGGTTCACCCGGAGCAACCGCCAGTTCACGACGCAGGACCTTATCTTTAGTCTTGGTGTTGCCTCGAATCTCAATCTTCTCGATGTAAGATTTGTCACCTTCCTCGATGCGGTAGTCCACATCGATGGTTCCTCTTTCGGTGTTGGCGGATTTGATCTCGCGGATGCGTGTTTCACCCTGATTACGAGGTGTGAGATAGCCCTCGCCCTCATACAAGTCTTCCAGCGCCTCGCGATTGTTGTCCACTCCGCCCGGGGTGAACACATCCCCCTTGTTCATCGCAAGCCGTTCGACCGGTCCTTTGCGGGTCTCGACAAACAGGACTTCTTCGGTGGGGAAAACGGTGTTGCCTTGAATCCTCAAATCACCCACCCGGTATTGATTGCCTTCGAAGATCTCGATGTTGATGATCATCTTTTTCTCCTCCGGATACTCAAAGCGAATGTCCTTGATGGCAAAGTCGACGTAACCGTTGTCCCAATAGAACTGACGCAACTTTTCCTTATCCTCGGCAAACTGGTCCTCCTTCAACACGCCACTGCCGGTCAGCCAACTGAAAGCCCAGCGCCGACGGGTTTTGATGACCTTGCGGAGTTTCTTTTGCTTGAACGCGCTGGCGCCCACGAAATTGACTTCTTTGATGCGAACCTTGGGGGCTTCATTGATCTGAAACGTCACCGTTCCCTGCCCGCGCTCTTCAATGATGCTGGGCTGGTATTCGACGGTGGTGTTCTGATAACCCTTCTTTTGATAGAACGATTCGATTTCCCGCGCGTCAGTGAAGAGTTTGCGCTCGTCGATGGGTTCTCCCACCTTGGAAGTCACCTTTTTCTTCAATCGACGATCGCTCAGGCGCTCATTGCCCGCAAAAGTGATTTCGGTCAATTTGGGTTTTCCCTGAACCGAATAGACCAGGTCGATGCCGCTTTCCTTGACTTCCCAGGCTACGTCGACGTTGTGAAAATACCCGGTGCCCAGCAGATTCTTGACGTCCTGATTGATCCGGGCGGCGGAAAAGTCGTCGCCAGTGCGGGTCTGAATATTGGTCAGCACCATCTGATCACTCACCGCGGCAGGGCCCACATGCTGGACCTTGACGGCTTCGATGGTTTTGTTGGACAGGACTGCCTGGCCGCCGACCTGAGGCAACCAGCAGGCCAGAAACGCCCACACAGGCCACTTGTATTTGAGCCGACGATACAATTTATACGTCCGCCGGGATGTCTTCTTCGCTGACTTTGGCCCTATTTTCAAACCGGGTAAATCCTTTGAAAAATGTTAATTCCACGTCCCCTGTGGGACCGTTACGCTGCTTGGCGATCAGGAGGTTCACTCCGATCGACTCTTGCTCGTCCCCCGCATAAGCAGGGCCGTCATCATCGTCGCCCTGACTGGGTTTGTAAAGCAAACCTATCAGATCCGCATCCTGCTCGATGGAACCGGATTCACGGAGATCGGACATACGGGGTTTACGACTCTTGTCCTTTTCCAGTTCACGGTTCAACTGACTGAGCACAATGACCGGCACCGAAAGTTCCTTGGCGAGGGCTTTGACCCCGCTGGAGATGTCCGCAATCTCTTGCTGACGGTTCTCGGCACGACGCGCAGTAGAATTCAGCAACTGCAGGTAGTCAATGACAAAGAGCTTGATGTTGTGCTGCTGCGCCATGCGTCTGGCACGCGCACGCAGCTGCAAAACCGAAAGACCGGGCGTGTCATCGATATGAAGGGGCGCCTTGGCAAGCTCCGTCGCAGCCTGGGTAATGCGGGGAAAATCGCGTTCGGCAAAGAAACCGTCCCGCACCGCTCTCAAATTGATACGCGCCCGACAACACAACATACGCAGTATCAACGACTCGGCGGTCATTTCCAGACTGAACACCCCCACCGGCTGGTTTTGCTCCAGGGCAACGTGCTCGGCCACATTCATCGCCAGAGATGTTTTACCCATACTGGGGCGGGCCGCAATGACCACCATTTCGCCGCCATGCATCCCATGCGTCATCTTGTCGAGATCATGAAATCCGGTGGACAACCCGGTCAACATCCCCTGGTTTTTGTGGTACGTCTCCAAGGTGGTGATCGCATCACGCACCAGTGCCTTGACCGACTTATCCTCCGTCTCACTGCGTTCTTCACTAATGGAAAGAACGTCCCGCTCCACCGTGTCAAGCAGTGCATCCACGTTGTCCTGCTCCTCGTATACCCGACCGACAATCTCAGTGCATGTGTGCAACATCTTGCGCAACACAAACTTTTCACGCACGATCTCCAGATAATAGGGCAAATTCAATCCCGAAGGAGCCTTGTCCATGAGATCGTTGAGATACGAAAGCCCTCCCACATTGGTCAATTGATTGCGATCCCGCAGGCTTTGGGAAAGGGTAAAAATATCGATAGGCTGCTTTTTATCAAAGAGTTCTGCGAGCAGATCAAACAATTCACGATGCCGCAAATCGTAAAACACTTCGGAACCCGATTTGAACTTCTCAATGCAGATCCCCATGTTTTCGTTGGGGTTCAACAGCACACAGCCCAAGACCCCCTGTTCCGCCTCTAGCGAATGAGGCGGCAATCGATCCAATGGGTTGACTTCGTTCTTCTTGCGCGTTTGACGCTTACTGCGCTTGAAGTCGGGCTTGTCAGTGTTCTGCTTGTTGGCGGCGGTTTCGGACATTTCGGTACAAGCAAAGGGCATTCTCGGCCTCTTGGCAATGCGGAGTTGTTCGTGTCTTTGTTGGAAGCTTATCCACCGGCTTACTCACAAGTTATTCACAGGTGGATTTGCGACTTGTATGAGCGGCCATATGCCGGTAGTAAACTTCACATCCATGAAAACACCGATCCATTTCTTCCAACCCGCGCTGCTGTGCGCAGCGGTTGCCGTCAGTCTCTCCACCCTCAGCGCAGACGAGTGGCCTGAGTGGCGTGGTCCAAACGCCAACCAGACCACCAGCGAAACTGAGTTTCCGTTGCAATGGTCGGAAGAAAAGAATGTCCGCTGGAAAGTGGCCCTGCCGGATCGGGGAAACAGCTCCCCTGTCGTGGTGAACGGCAAAGTCATTATCACCCAGGCAGTGGAAAAGGAAAACCGACGCACCACCATGGCCTTCGACCGCCAAAGCGGCAAGTTGCTCTGGCAACAAGGAATCATTTACGACAAGGAAGAAACCACACATGGACAGAATCCCTACTGCGCCGCATCCCCCGCCACCGATGGGGAACGTGTGATTGTGACCTACGGTTCCGCCGGGGTTTACGCTTATGATTTGAATGGCAATACCTTATGGAACAGGGATTTGGGACCTCAAGTGCATGTCTGGGGAAACGCTTCGTCTCCGGTCATTGTGGATGACATCTGTTTCCTCTACCACGGTCCCGGCCCCAACGCGACCCTGTATGCCTTGAACAAAGAGACCGGGAAAACCATATGGACCTATGAAGAACCGGAAGCCAACCAGGAAGACCGCACCGATGGCTTCCAGGGAAGGAACAACGGCATCGTTGGATCCTTCAGCACACCCCTCCCCATCACGCACGACGGTCGCACGGAATTGATCATGAGTTTTCCCAACGACCTGATCTCCTTTGATCCCAAAACCGGCAAGAAACTCTGGTGGTCCGGAGGCATGAACCCACTGGTTTACACATCCGCCATCGCAGGTGAAGGGATTGCATTTGGTTCCGGAGGCTATTCCGGGTCATCCATCGCGGTTCGCCTCGGCGGTAACGGTAACGTCAGCGACAGCCACCGTGTTTGGCAAAATGTTCGCAGCGGAAACAGCATTGGTTCCGGAGTTATTCACAATGGTCATATTTACCAAATCCAGAACAGTGGAACCGCAAAATGTGTGGAGTTGGCCACTGGAAAAACGGTATGGGAAGAGAAGATTCAGGGCAAAGGACGACGTCCGGCCTCCTGGTCGAGCATGATTCGAGTCGGCGACCGCCTCTACTACCTCAATCAATCATCCGAAATGGTTGTCCTGGCAGCCAGCCCTCAGTTCAACCTAATCACCACCAACCCTCTGGACAACGCCATGTGCAACTCCACCCAGGCCATGTCCAACGGCGACATTTTCATCCGAACCTGGGAACACCTCTGGTGCATCGGCACCCAAAAGGAAGTGGCACTAAAATAGAAAGGTAGAGCGTGTCGTCTCGACGCGCAATCCTCAGGGGCTCCAAATACCTGCAGTTTCCGCTTGGGAAGCCTATTGGTCTTCAATCGCTCAAAACGTTTCCCGTTGCCATAACGGGGCAGATCGGGACGATCCGATCTACCCTTGACGTCAAATCACACCACTTAGCTTATCGAAATAACATTGATTGTCAGAACACTACATGATTTTAACGTAATATGTTGCTAAATTTCAGATCCAGATAGAAGTGCCACGCCAAATGACCAGCAGCAAACGCTGCAGTCATAATAGATACTGCAACTATTGATACCGAACCACAACATGTGTGGCATTTGGTTTGCACTCCAATGCATCCAGTCAACTCTTCGCATTTCGAATACAATCCATCTATTCGCCGGAGTGCGGCATTAAATAAATTATCGACCACCGGATTTTGAATTAGGCGCATTATCAACTATGCGATAAACATTCGATCCACCTTCTTCAGTAATTGGATCCCGATTCAACCACCGCCCCGTCTCGGGGTTGTAATACCTGAAGCCGTATTCTAAATCTCTCTTCTGGTATCGTAGCCGTAAACCACCTCCTAAAAAAGTAATGACAGGGTTCATATACTGATCAAATATAGACAGTTGTGGCGTTTCCAGGAGAACTGAGATTGTTCTGCTGTGTTTCTTGCAAGTTACGCTCAGTCTAAACGTTCAAAAGCAATCGCAACTCTTTTGATAGTCAGTGAAGCGAATTCTGGATTAGATTGGATTTCCTGTTCAGTTAATGGACCGTTGACAACAGAAGTATGCAAATTAAGAGCATACCATCCGCCCGGATCACCATCATAAAGCTTGTCAATTTCGGCAAGAACCCAATCGGCATCCCAAGCAATGGCGTTCACAACCCCCTCAAAAATTCCTCCCGGTTCAGATCCACTCCCTCGTTGTAGAGTATATGTAACGCCTCCTTCGTCGAATCTTTCCAGGACATATTCTTCGTTGATACTCCTTCTTTCACCGCTGCTGAATGGATTTGTGCAACTACATAAAGCCAACAACGCGATGATGCAGATCTCAATTACAGTCGAATTCTTCGGTCCATTCATAATTTTGTGTCCAGTTGCATCCGGGTAGTGGTGTTGTTTGGTAAGTCTCCATTTGGGGGCTTTCTTTGCCTTTCCTTTTTCAGGCTCGGATTCGTAAATCTCTTTCAGGATACGTCTTCCTTGTGGGTCATAGCCAAATTTCAGGCGTTGGGGGGAGCCTCCGTTTAAACTCTCCATCGCGATAAGACGATTCTCTCCATTCCACTCATAGCTCCATTTATCATCTTCAAGTAGATTGCCGTCCGCGTCATGCTTATAATCAGCATCAGCCACCTTGCCAGTATCCAAGGTTCTGCGTCCCTCGTATTGGTTTAACAGGTTTGACTCATACGTTTCTTCAACCCTTTGCGATCTTGGCGTTCTTTGCGTGACACTCTGCTTTCGGTTTCCAATCGAGTCATAATCGTAGGTATTACGATGGATGCTTTCCTCGCCTGGTTTGGACTTCTCTCCCGAGATCACTTGACCAAGGGAGTCATAACGGTAATCCCAGTTTGCTCCTTCTTCGTCAACAGATGACATCCTCTGATTCGCCAGATTGTATTGATAGTTGTAGGAACTCAACACATCACCTGCATCGCTTAGTCTTCTGGTGGTGGTATCCAGAAGGCGTCCGAGGCGATCGTATTGTTGGGTAGTTCGCATCGCGGGATTGTTTTGGTTGTGGTAAGTAGTGTGCTCGATCAGGTTGTAGTTCGCAAGGTATTCGTAAGTGACCTTGGTTTCGCCATCGCTGACGGTGTCCAGACGGCCGGATGTATGGTAGCCGTATTCCACCTGGAGTTGGTCCTTGCCTTTTTTCCATTGGTAACCCGAGGGTTTTCCTGCGTCGTTATAACTGCGCGTCAGCGTGTGGGTTTCTACGCCAGGTTGGATGACCGTTTCAGTAAGGACTCTTCCGAGATCGTCATAAGTCATTTCATGGACATAGTCCTTGCCTTGGGTGATTTCAATGCGGCACCCAAGGCGATCGTATTTGTATTCGACGTCAGGGGTTTCCTTGTCTTTGTAGTCGATTTTTTCGAGATCGCCAGCGTTGGTGTATTTGTAGTCTGTTTTTTCGCCACGTGCCCAGATGCGTTGTTTGAGTCGGCCAGCTTTGGTGTAGGCGTAGTCGGGGCCTTGGCCGTCATCATATCGTTTGGAGATGAGTTGACCGGTTTGTTCGTCGTAGATCCATTGGGTGATGGCCTTGCCGGTGTCGTTTTCGAATTCCTGCCAGGTGGTCTTTACCTAAATTTGTAATTTGATGCCTGACCCTAATAACAACGACACTTAATTGCGCTTTTTTACAAACTTTGCTCAGATGATATCAATTCCAGGTGATGAATAAAGTTCGTAGCTCTTCGTTTAATCGATGGTATCATTATTTCCAGGTCTTCAACTATGACTTCTTGCATCTCTTTGTTAAAATAATGATGTAATTCAATTTTATTTGATTCGCTTATAATTTCGTACTCGGCTCCTAAGGAATAATACATTTCCATATCCCAGAATTGGGCTCGCAACACAAATTTTCGTGCCAATGCAAAGTTGTTTGTTTGCAAGCATAAATAAACTGCATTTCTTATTTGTATAGAATCCGGTATTTTATTATAAATATGTTCAGCGATAGCAATTTCTTTTTCTTTCTCAATGTATCGTACGTACATTTTAAATACGCAAAAATGAAGTAGCAAAGTTATCGCAATTATGAATACTAACTTTTTGTTCATGGAATCAAGTACGAAGCACATTTCAATAATTTTTGCGTCAGGCAACTACGCGCATTTATCACTCCCTTTGCTGATTGAGCACATCTGGCCAATGCACACGTCTGGCATGTCGATACCCATACCTCGTCCTTATCATATGTAGGATCTTCAATTGCACTACACGCATCCATTGCTTCCGCCCAACTAACTCCGCCGGCTTGTTCTGCAAACCATTCTTTCATTTGATCAGTTAAATTATCCCAAATTTCATCCGGCGTTAAAGGACGGTTTGGCGGTTCATCACAACCACATAAGGCCACGACAAGCACGCCCCCACACACAATAAGCGGAACGATTCGCCCATCACTATCAATCCTGATAACTGGATCATTGCTAACAAATCCATACAAGTTAAATCCACCCTTCTCCTCAATCGGATCCCGATTCAACCATCGCCCAGTCTCGGGGTTGTAATACCTGAAGCCATAATAACTCAGCCCTGTTTCATCATCTGTAAACTTTGTTGAAAAACGGAAAGGAAAACTACCTTGAAGGTCTGCAGTATCACTCAATTCGTTTCCGAACGGATCGTATGTAAACTTTGCAATATCATCTCCATTTTGATCGAAAACGTATTGGACGATGTTCCCATTGCCGTCAAATAGCGGAGTAGCCATCGTATTTTCTGGATAATCGGTCGTCTTCAGGAGTCCACCGACACCACCCGCTCTCTGCAACGTGCCACTGAGATCTATTCCCTACAGATGAGTCCTTATAACGGCGTCTCGCTCATCCGTTTCAGCAATCAAATTCCACCCATCGTAGATGTAGTGGTGTTGTTTGGTAAGTCTCCATTTGGGGGCTTTCTTTGCAGTTCCTTTTTCAGGCTCGGATTCGTAAATCTCTTTTAGTATACGTCTTCCTTGTGGGTCATAGCCAAATTCCAGGCGTTGGAGGGAGCCTCCGTTTAAACTCTCCATCGCGATAAGACGATTCTCTCCATTCCACTCATAGCTCCATTTATCATCTTCAAGTAGATTGCCGTCCGCGTCATGCTTATAATCAGCATCAGCCACCTTGCCAGTATCCAAGGTTCTGCGTCCCTCGTATTGGTTTAACAGGTTTGACTCATACGTTTCTTCAACCCTTTGCGATCTTGGCGTTCTTTGCGTGACACTCTGCTTTCGGTTTCCAATCGAGTCATAATCGTAGGTATTACGATGGATGCTTTCCTCGCCTGGTTTGGACTTCTCTCCCGAGATCACTTGACCAAGGGAGTCATAACGGTAATCCCAGTTTGCTCCTTCTTCGTCAACAGATGACATCCTCTGATTCGCCAGATTGTATTGATAGTTGTAGGAACTCAACACATCACCTGCATCGCTTAGTCTTCTGGTGGTGGTATCCAGAAGGCGTCCGAGGCGATCGTATTGTTCGGTAGTTCGCATCGCGGGATTGTTTTGGTTGTGGTAGGTAGTGTGCTCGATCAGGTTTGAGTTCGCAAGGTATTCGTAAGTGACCTTGGTTTCGCCATCGCTGACGGTGTCCAGACGGCCGGATGTATGGTAGCCATATTCCACCTGGAGTTGGTCCTTGCCTTTTTTCCATTGGTAACCCGAGGGTTTTCCTGCGTCGTTATAACTGCGCGTCAGCGTGTGGGTTTCTACGCCGGGTTGGGTGACCGTTTCGGTGATGACTCTTCCGAGATCGTCATAGGTCATTTTTTGGACATAGTCCTTGCCTTGCTTGGTTTCGATTCGTCTGCCGAGTCGATCGTATTGGTATTCGACGTCCGGGGTTTGCTTGTCTTTGTAATCGATTTTTTCGAGGTCGCCGGCGTTGGTGTATTTGTAGTCTGTTTTTTCGCCACGTGCCCAGATGCGTTGTTTGAGTCGGCCTGCTTTGGTGTAGACGTAGTCGGGGCCTCGGCCGTCATCATATCGTTTGGAGATGAGTTGACCGGTTTGTTCGTCGTAGATCCATTGGGTGATGGCCTTGCCGGTGTCGTTTTCGAAGTCCTGCCAGGTGGTCATGGTTGCTTTGCGTCCGGCGTAATCGTAGCTGTATTCGACGGGGTATTGGCGGCTGCCCCAGGTGCGTTTGAGTTCGCCGGTGGGCCAGTAGGTGGAGTGGGTTGTGGTTCCGTCAGGATGGTGGACCGCTATGACTCGATCCATTTCGTCATAGGTGTAACGGGTGACAGGTCGTTCCACGCCTTCTTCGGGGGCTGGCTGTATCATGACGGTCCTTCTGCCTTGATCGTCATACTGGTATTCTGTGGTTCCGGCGTAGGCGTCGGTTTGGGTGATCAGACGGTTTTGGTTGTCGTAGGTGTAGTCAACGCGGGTGATTTGCTGGTCGTCTGAGCCGAGTCTTTGTTCAGTGATGAGTTGGGTTCGTTCAAAGGTTCGGATGGTTTGGGTGCCGTCTGGGTGTATGATGGTTTCTATTCTGATGGGGCTATCGGCTGTTTCTTCGGTCCAAGTGGTGGTGCTCAGCCATTGGGTTTGGCTGGGGAACAGGGTTTGTTGTTGGATGAGGCCATCCGCCGACTGCAATAACTCGCTTATGAGCGTGGGTTCGGCGTCTTTATCGGTTTGCCATTGGTAGGTTTGGATCTTGGTGTAGACGACGCCCCCTATTTCAACCGTGCTGCGTTCGGTGCGGGTGATGCGGTCGGGGCCTTTCTCGTCGATTTTCCCGTTTTGGTTCATGTCGATGGCAGTGATAGTTTGGGTGCCAAGGGCATTTTGACTGTAGAGGGTGGTGATTCCGTCCGGATCGGTTTGGGATTCGGTTTGGCCGAGCGTATTATAGGTGGTGAGGGTTTCGGCTCCGTCGGCACGTTCCACTTTATAAGGACGGTCGAGGGCATCATACCAGGTTTTGGTCCATTCCCCAGTGTCTTGTCCAAAGGTATCCAATCGGATCTGGGTTTCGGTGCGGACGTGGTCGCGTCCGTCTTTTTCGATGGCGTGGGCGTAGCGGATACCGTGGACGGCGGTACCGGTGATGGAGAGGAGTTGTCCGTCTCGGGCTCGACGTTGAATGCGGTTGGTGCCGTCAGGGTTTTCGGTGATGGTTTCGAGCGGGTTTTGTGTGAGGAGAACCCGTCGTTGATGCCCTTTTTGGTCGGACAGGATTTCGTTTCCTTTCAGGTCGTATTCCCGGTTTTCAACGGTTTCCAACGTTTGGGTCTGGGTGTCGAGTCGTTTGATTTCGATCACATCGCCGGCGGCATTGTATTGGCGCACAAGGGTTTCGGTGTCGGTGATTTCGTAAACGGGGCGCTTGAGGTCGTCGTAGACACGGTTGGTCCAGCGTCCTTCACGATCTCGCACTTGGGAGGGGCCGCAGCAATTGTGATGAATGCGTTCGTGGGTTCCGTCGTGGTAATCGATGCGCTCGGGTCGATGGAAGGCATCGTGTTCGGAATAGACGGTCCGGTCCAAGGTCAGGCCGCTGGCGATATCCTGGGTGTGGATTTCGTATAGTTGTCCGGCGCTGCCTGTGATGGTGGTGGTGCGGATGCCTTGGGTGGGTTCTGTCGTTTTGTTGTTATCCATTACGCCATGAGCAACGGTTTCGATGCGGAGCTTGTCTTGTATTTGGTAGTCATAGGTGGTCACCGTGCCATCGGGGTGTTCGATGCGTCGGGGTTCTTTCGCGTAGGGACCTTCGGCGTAAAGGGTGGTTTTGGTGACTAGATTCGCTTTGTCATTCCATTTGGCACCGGGTTCGGCGCAACGGATGCCCCATTCTTCGGTTTCGGAGATGAGGTGGTAGGTGCGCTTGATTTCATGTCCCTGAATGGTTTCGATTTCCATGCGGGGTCGCCAGGGTTCGAAGCCGGTGTCGATGGTTCCTTTGGGGGCTTGGTAGGTGTAGTGGCGGACGCGGGCCTGCTTTTCGTCCGTGGTCATTTCCTGGTCAAGCCAAGGAGCTAATTCACGTTGAACGCGGCCTTGAGTATCGTATTGGTAACTTTTCCAATTGCCATCGGGATAGGTGATCCAGGCCAATTTGCCGTAGGCTTTGGATTGCGGATCGGTGATGTAGCCGTATGCGGTGCGTTCTTCGTTGGGACCAGGGTCCAGGGTTTTGCTTTGGAGCACGAGGCGGTCGTCGATGGGGAACGGTTTGATATAGACGCGTTGCACACGTCGGGCAATTTCGCCTGTCTGGGGATCCAGGATTTCCTGGAGTTCGATCTTTTCGGTTTGATCGACGTTCCAGGTGACGTGTTTGTGGTCCAGGCTCAGGCCGCCCCCTTTGGTCAGGGTCCAGGCCTGGTTTTCGTCATTCCACCTGTATTCATGTGTGATCGGGGGCGCGTCTTCTCCGAAACCGAGGGCGTGTTCTTCGATGCGAAGGTGTTGGTTGGACGGATCCCGGTCGGGGTTTTGGATGCGCCAGAGGTAGTGGGGTTCGCCGTCGGTTTCGTATTGTTGACCGTTCCAGCCGGTGACGGTTGCATCTGGGTAGAGTCGGACTTCGTAACCAAAGGAATCGATGGGCACAATGTCCAGCAAGCCGTCTTCACCTCGGACCTGACGAATGTTACCGTTTTCCGACCTCACGACGTCAACGGTGGATTCCTCGGATTTTGAGTAGTTGAGGACCGCCGGGGTGGTGAATGTTGTGGAAGGGGTTTCCTGGTGCATCCAGAGTGTTCCCTTGAGGAGATGGCTGGTTTCCAGGCTGGAACTGAGGCCGAAGTTCAGTCGCATGCTGACGCTGCCGTTATCCAAGCTGATGGAGTTGGGGCCGTTACAATAGACACCACTGGAGACGTCTGCTCCGCAGGAAGCGGTTTCTCCACTGCCGGAGGAGCCGATATAGATGTTGGCATAGCTGTCCAGCCAGGGGGCAGCGCCTCCGGGACCGCTGAGTTGGGCGGTGGCGGTTTCTCCGCCTTTCATGTAGATGGTCAACCACTGGAAGGAGGTCGTGGTCACGTCCATGTTGTTCTCGATTTCGAGTCCATGGATCATAACTCTGTCCCCGGGGGCCAGTTTGTAGGCCACGTAGACGGAGAGTGTGTAAACGCAGCACTGCGGAGCGGAAGTGCCATACCCGATATAGCCGTAGGGCGCATCAAAGGTGAGATAGGTGGCGGAGTTTAAGTAAGGTGGAGGACAGTCCGCGGAAGTTTTGTATGTTTTGGCGCCACAAAGGAGCGTCACCCATGTGAGGATGTAACAAAGAGCCTGATATTTTTTCATTCCCAATCATTTCAACTGATTATTTTTGTTGTCTCGGGAAAGGTTGATACCCCCATCAAAACCTTTTCCTTTGCTGAGGCATCGTTCGTTCCATGGACTGGAACGTTTCGATTGCCTTCCTATCAACCGCGTCAGGCTCAACCCGGTTTTAGGTGTCGCAATAAAACGTTGTTACGGCGCTTTCACGCGCGTGTCAATAGGTTTTGTGAATATTTGTTTATATTCCAGTAAGAAATCGCAACATGCTTCACAAAAGATTGTTAACATTGTCGCATATTCGATATAATTGTCGTATATTCGATATTTGGAGACCTTTTGCACCAAAACACACATGGGGCAGTAAATCCGCACCTGGCTCGAGTTTGGTTCTGAATCGTTGTTGCGGGATGGGATATAAAAAATGGCAAGTTGTCGGATTTTCGATGGTATTATCGATTGCGATAAACAGGAATGCGTGGGCGGGGAGTTTTTTTAGCGCCCAGGATTGGGTTTTGGTTCCTTCATTGAGTCCATTCAAATTGACAAAGTCAACCTGGTGCGTAGTTTTGGAAAACACTTACTCAGCAAACCTAATTTTTAGCGCAGGCACACATTAAGATACCCCGGGAAACTAACCGCATATGATGATCACTCAACAATTACGTTGGCTCTGTTTGCTCGCTCTGACAACCAGTTGCCTGTTAACGAAAGCCGCTCCCCGCAACATCGTGCTCATCCTGAGCGACGATCACCGCTATGACTTCATGAGCTTCATGGATGAGGCACCCGATTTTCTCGAAACGCCGCATCTGGACCGCATGGCGGCCCGCGGAGCACATTTTCGAAATGCATTCGTCACCACATCCCTGTGCAGCCCCAGCCGGGCGACCATTCTGACCGGTCAATACATGCACCACCACCGGGTGGTGGACAATCAACGTCCGGTGGCGGAAGGCACCCGGTTCTTTCCCGAATACCTTCAGGAGGCAGGCTATCAAACCGGGTTCGTCGGCAAATGGCACATGGGTCATGAGAACGATGAACCCCGCAAGGGTTTCCACCACTGGGTGAGCTTCAAAGGGCAAGGCACCTACTTTGATCCGGAATTAAACATCAATGGTAACCACAAACAGTTCACCGGATACACCACGGATGTCCTGGCGGATCAGGCCTTGGAATGGTTGAGGCAGCAATCAGATGAAGAGCCTTTCATGCTCTACCTGTCCTTCAAAGCCGTGCACTACCCTTTCCAGCCCGCTCCACGTCACGACGAACGATACGAGGACAAAGCCATCGACTATCCGATGACCATGGCGAACACGGAAAGCAATTACCGAACCCAGTCCAACTGGATCAAGGAACGTCGCTATGGCATCCACGGCATCGACCACATGGAAACCGGTCCACTGGACAAAGACCCGGTCCCATCGTTCGACGATCTATACCACAACTACTGCGAGACGGTTCATGGACTGGATGAAAACATCGGACGCGTGTTGAATTATCTCGATGAAAGCAAGCTCATGGAAAACACCATGGTGGTCTACCTCGGAGACAACGGTTTTGCCTTGGGAGAGCATGGGTTTTACGACAAACGCGATGCTTTCGAAGAATCCATCCGCGTCCCCATGCTGGCCATGGCTCCCGGATTGATCAAACCAGGCACCGCCATTGACAATATGGTGCTGAACATGGACCTGGCTCCGACGCTGTTGAGTGCTGCCGGAGTGGATGTGAAACCGTCCATGCGATTCGACGGACAAAGCATGTTGCCCCTCATCCAGGGTCAAACCGCACCCTGGCGGGATCACATTCTTTACGAATACCACTGGGAATGGAACTTCCCGGCCACGCCCACCACACTGGCTATCCGTGGTGATCGATACAAATACATTTACTATCACGGCCTGTGGGATCGAAATGGATTCTACGATCTGGAAACCGATCCTCACGAAAAGACCAACCTGATCGATATCCCGGCCTTTGCCGAACAGATCGAATCGATGCGGACCCGGTTGTTTGAAGAACTGGATGCATCGGGCGGTCTGGTGTTACCGATCCGGCCTCCCAAGGGAGTCCAGTTCTACGATCGCAAGCTGCAGCGATAAAAAAAGGCCCCGACAAAAATCGGGGCCTTTGAATAGGATAGTAGGTAAAAATCGATCTTATTTCTTCTGGGTCTGCCAGACGAAGGTCAAATCCACTTCATCACCGGTCTTGATCAAGCCAAGAGCGATTTTGGGAGCTGGAGCGTCGATTCCGAAATCGCTCATTTTCACCTTCACTTTACCCTCGATCTGAAGCCCTTTCTCGGTAGGAGAAATGGAAACCGGCATTTTGATTTCCTTCTTCACACCGGAGACGGTGAGATCGCCCGTGGCATCATATCCCAGAGCATCACCGCTCTTGCGTTCGGCTTTGGAAGGTGTCAGCGATTTGAGGGAATAATTGATCCATGGATGATCGTCGGCTTTCATGGCGGTCAACATCACCTGATCCATGACAGACTTACCGCTCTTGAGAGAACGGCAGGAGATTTTGACATCCACTTTGGGAGTTCCACTGATGGCGGGAACCGCATCCACGTTCAAGTCGGAAGGAAAGTCTCCCGTCAGTTCCATGCTACCGGAGATCAGTTTGCTTTCCACAGTCCAATCGTGAACGGTCGAGGTGCCGTCGATTTTCATCGAGCTGCCCCGGAACATCCCCTTGTAGGTCACCGTTTCAGCGGACACACCCACGGCCAACAGCAACGCCATCAAACCGCACTTCCAAATGATTCCATTCAATTTCTTCATGATATACTTTTCCAATTTGATTTAAAACTTAGCCGAGATCGAACAGGCTGTCTTCGATTTCGATTCGTTTGTTGGCCAGGGTAGCTTCGTGCGCCTTGATGGCGATCACATTTGCCTCAAAACCTTCCTGATATCCAGCGGCCGGTTTCTTGGACTCTTTCAACTCAGTCAGATATTCAGCCAAAATTTCATCATCGGCTTCTCCAAAGCTTTCAATGAAGTCTTCGACACCGGATTGATGCACATAAGTATTGTGGATGAATGCTTCCAGAGCGTAATACAACGGCGTATCGTTGAACTCATTGTCCTTGGCGGCGTCATCACCCGAACCGGTCACCGTGGTCAACTTGGTGGCGTTGGCAACCAGGTAAATACCTACTTCTTTGAAGAAGGTATCCTTCTTGGCGTAGACTTCCCAACCGAGCATCGGCGCATCGGCTTCCTTGAACATCCAGGCCTGCGAACCACGCACCATCAGGGCGGCGTCCGAACCGTAATACATTTCGTAATCGCTATCGAAGGAGTTACACAGCGTAATGTCCATCGAGGAATTCACTCCACCTTCATACTCCATGTTGATTTGAACGGTGTCCGGCACATCGCGGCCGTCGTCCCAAAGCACGGTGGAGCCGAATCCGGTGATGGCCTTCGGACGACTGCCGAGGAACCATGAATTGGCATCCAACTGATGAATTCCGATTTCACCGATCACACCGGATGAGCTTTCACCGCGCAGGCGCCAGTTGATTTCGCGTTCGCGCTCGTTGGTTGGGGCGGCGCGTTTCCAATTGGTTTTCTTGTGCCACTGGGAACGTGAAAAGATCGAACGGCCCCAGGAACCGGTGCGGACAAAGTCCACCAGAAAGTCACGTTGAGGATCGCTGCGGAATTGAAGTCCGGCCTGGAAGTTCAGTCGTGGATACTTCCTGGCTGCCAGGGCAATCTCACGTGCCTCGGCGATGGAACTCGCCAATGGAGCTTCGCAGTAAACGTGTTTACCCGCCTTGAGCGCGTCGATGACGATGTCTTTGTGCTGGTGACTGGGCGTTGCAATGACAACGGCTTCCACATTTTCGTCGGCCAACAGTTCCTTGTAATTTTCGTATCGCTTGGCCTCGGTCGCGGTGCGGCCGGCGCGGCGCAGAAAGGCTCCGTAGTGATCGCAAATGGCCACAACCGGCGCATTCGGCAGCACGGCCAGGGTGCTCAGGATGTCACGGCCATGGTAACCACAACCGATCACCCCAAACTTCACGGGGGGACCAATGGGGGGTTTCGACTCCTGCGCATTGGCTTCAGAGGGTTTGAATGCGGTGGCACCGCCCGCCATCATGGCCATCATACCGGCCATGGATCCTCCTTTGAGGAAGTCGCGGCGGTTCAAATCAATTTTTTCAGTCTGATCCGTCATAAAAACTTTTCTAAGGCTTGGAGGCTAAGATTAAAAACCCCGGCAGAACCTGTTCTCAGTTCCGTCCGGGGTGAAATCAGTTCCACGCTCCATACTGAAGCAAGGAAAACAATTAATCCAGCACTTTGATGCGAATGTTGCGCAATGCAATGGCTCCGTGATCTCCCTGGACGAACAAGGAACCCGGTTGATCCACATTGGCATCCAATTCACTACCGGTCGCTTTGTTCACCTCGACGTTATCGTGCACTTTGACTCCATTCAGGGTCACGGTTATTCGATTTCCTTTGATCGTGGCTTCCACTTCCTGCCATTCACCGGCACGGCGCGAGGCCATCAGGGAAACCGGTTTCACGCTGTAAATGGCGCCATTGCCGCCCATTTCAGGCTTTTTGCCGTAATCATCAAAGATCTGAATCTCATGACGTCCGCGCAGGTAAAAACCACTGTTGCTCCCGGGGGGAATCAGGTATTCGTAGCGCACGGTAAAGTTCCAGTATTTGTCATTGGTCACAATGTCCGTGCCGTGTTCACCTTTAGCGACGTTGTTGACCATCATGCCGTTCTGCACGCTCCAGCTCTTGGTTCCGTTGGCGTGACGCAGTTTCCAACCGTCCAGATTAACACCGTTGAAGAGGGGTTTGAAACCTTCGGCGCGTTCTTCGGCGCTGACTTCGTAGCGGTTGTTGATGGGGCTTCCATCGCCTTCGGCCAAGCCCAGGGCCCAACGAATGCCGCCCAGAATGTGTTTCTGATAATGGTCACTGGTCCAGATGTCTTCACGATGTCCCAATGAAGTGTAAAACACCTTGCCTTTGCCGTATTCACTGCACCAGGCGATCGGATAATCACCGGGTTCCCAGGTGTTTGGACGTTGATCCTGGCTCAAGAGTCCGTGCACGCGGTCGCGATGGAAGTTTTTGAGGATGTAAATTTCATCAAAGACCTTGAATTGCTCGCCATAGTGCTGGCAGGAAGGATGATGACGATCTTCCACGCGGGCATTGACTTCCACCTGCCGGCCATGGGTCAGGAACTCGCCGCCGATCATGCCGACAAACTTGGGAAATCCGTGAAAGGTGTCGGATGCCGAGTGCATTCCCAGGAACGCCTTGCCGCTCTGAATCCATTCCATGAAGTATTCGCGGTTTGGAATGGGCAGATCGCCGGTGGTATTCGCGAAGATCACGCCGTCCCACTGCTTCAAGGCCTCTGGGTTCATTTTTTCGACGATCTCTTCGTCGGTACGGGCGTAGGCCACGTCAAATTCGTCAGAGCTTTCAGCCAAGGCACCTAGCACGGCTTCAGCGGTTGGGATGGAGGAGTGGCGAAACCCTTTGGTCACAGTGACGACCAACAGATTCTTGGATGCTGCCTCCAAAGAGGCGCCGGTCAAGCAAGCCGCAGCTAGAACCAAAGCTACTGCGGATCGAGTCATGGATGATTTCTTCATACGATTTCTATTGTTTGTTTGCCCCGGATCGTTATCGAACATGAACGACACGACGAAGGCGGCGTGTGATACGTCGAATGATTTAAGGATAAATCTGGTTTAATCGCTCCATCGACAGGGTCAAGGAATCTTTCCATCGGACGGGTCGATTTCTTCATTTTGAGTGGATTCTTCCTGTTTTTGGGGTTCGTCTTCAGCCTGTTCTTCCTTGTTCCGCCAAAGTCGCTGCACCGGGATCAACCCGTTTTCCGAAAGCAACCAGTCGTTCATGTTGTTCAGCGATTGGAAGGGAACCAGGAGATACTTGGGCACAAAATACAAGGGCTTGATCTCCGGCTCGCCAATGGTGCCGGTCACCCGATACTCAAACAATTTGGAAACAGGCCAGAGCGCCAGACTGAACACTTTGCCCAGCATGGGCGTATCCCGCAGCAATTCGGCCTCCACCCGGGAATCCAGATTGGCATCAAAATCCACCGAACCACGATACTGCAACCGGGCCGTTCGCTCCCGAATTTCCATGTTGTCGGTTTCGATCAAACTGTTGGTGATGGTGAAGTCGGCGTCCCCACGGGTCGCCCGGCTGTTCCCAAGCCCTGGCGAGACGGCATTAATCAGCTTGGAAAATATCCCAAACAAAGGCGTGTCCCACAAACGACCATTCCGCAGGTGAACGTTTCCGTAACCATTCCAACTACCCCAGTCACCGGTCTCGGCGGAAGTGATACGCAATTTCCCACTCAATTGCCCTTCGGAATCCTTCGTTTCCGCCACCACATCCTTCATGAATGGGAGGAGCTGGATATCCTCCACATCAGCATCCATTTCAAATGCGGCACCTCCTCCGTCATGCAGAAATAACCGCATTTCACCGTCGAGGGTTCCACCGTAGAAAGGGGCATGCACGTCGTGGAGTGTCAGCTTTTCGTGATCCCACACGATCCGGCTTTTGATGGTTGGCACGTTGAATTTCCAGAAGGAAAACGGTCCGCCATCCACATCAAACTGAGCGGTCACGGAATCAATGTCATCAAACGGGATCTTACCGTTCATGGTCACCTTCGGCGCTTGTGAAAACCGGTAAGGTTCCAGGGTGCGCGCCGTGGCGGGTCCGATGGCGTGGGCGATGGCCATGGGATGCACGTGACTGACCGCGTTGGTGATTTCAATAAACCCCTGCCCCGCATGAATCCCTAATGCATCGGCTGTCACCTCTCCTTCTTCACGTCGAACAATCGGTTTGAACACCTTGAAAAATTGATTTGTGAAACTCCCCTGCGCTTCCACCGAAAGACAAGGCTGATCGCGATAACTCATGCGACCGGTCTTTAAGGTGGCTTCGGCACCGGTTCGTTCCAGATGATGCCAACGCCCCCAAACCTTCCCTTTCACTTCGATGGGATCCGGAAACTCCATTTGCGAAAGCACCTTCTGACCAGCGGCATTGAGCATGGGATTCAATGCCTTGGGCTGCGCGACACTGTCCACATCCCACACATAATCCTGCGTTCGGGCATCGCATTCATACCCCAAACGGGTGATCCCTTCGGGACGATGTATCGTCAGGTTAGGCAAACGCCAGATCATGTCCGCGAAAAAAATGTCCGAAGAAGCTCCGTCCACAGGCACACCACGGAAGGCTCCGGCATCCACATCGAAATGTCCGTCGATGTTGAGCGTGGGTTTGACTTCGCCTCGCCAGTCGGGTTGCTCATCCGTCCAGGCGGGCAATTGGGCGCTGCCCTTGGCGATCAGCCTGGGTGGATCCACCCAATTGTATTGATCGATCCATTTCTTGCCGTTTTCGGAGAGCAAATGGCGGATTTCCCTGGCGTCAAAATCGGAAACGACATCCAGTTTTACTTGCCGGGAAGGCACATTCAGCGAACCTTTGGCGTCCACGTGTCCGCGGTAAAGTTCGCCCTTGATTTGGCCGATGTTCAAAGCAGGCGCTTCCCATTGCACCTGGGTTTCAAATCGCGAAGCCTCCAACCAAGGACCGCCGATACCCTCCACTGTTGCGTCCAAACCTATGACATAGGGTTTCAAAGCGGCCCACCAAGCCCACCCTTCGTTTGTGGACGCTTCTTCTGAATCAGGATTCGGCGCGATTCGCGATTGAGTGGTCAATCGCGTCACCGAAGCCCAGGGACTTTCCACGCCTTGCAGATCCACAAACACATCCCCGGCCCACTGCTGCGGGTTGTCCGGTTGCCAGTCCAGTTGGATTCGCCATTCCGAACTCGCCAGCGCGATGGCCGGTTCCTGCTGCCACGCCACTTCATTGGAAATCAACGATGCTTGTGCTTTCCATGGCATGTCATCGGTCTCGGGTGCAGAGATCCTGCCCGTGACCAGGAGAGGTTCCATTTCCAGTTTTCCAGATTGATTCGCTTCGATGTTGCCGGCGAATCGGGCGTTTTTGAATTTGCCGCTCCGGGTCACCAGCTGAGCGGTTCCCGCCAAATCTCCCTTGATTTCCCAATCACTGGGAGCAGTGGCCTGATCCCAACTGAGTTTCCACTCCAGATCCCAGACATCACCTTCGGCTTCCTGTGGCGGTATTTCAGCATCCAGCAAAGCGCCCTGCACGTTCGCCCATTTCGTCTGGATCTGATCCGAATGAATACTCACATGCGCCGCGGATTTTTCCGGATTCCTGGCGTCAAGATCGACATGGACTTTGATTTCAGGAGGCTTACTGAACTGAATCCGCTGCTTGGTTTCAACGATTTGCCTGATCAACTGACCAAACTTCCGGGGGGTGTCCTCCGACCGCTTTCCGGTGCTCCACTCGGAAAAGGCGAATGCATTGGTGACACTTCCGGAAAAGGTCACTTCCAGCCCCAGCATTTCGGCATGCAGATAATCCAGTTCCCACCATTGCCTGGAGTGAAGCTTCAACCGAGTGGCAATACCCACCGCCTCGAATGATTCCACATCATCCATCTCGGACTCGACGGGTAAGGTCAATCTTCCTCCACGCAGAATAGCTTCCTCGATATTGAAATCGTCAAACAACCACTGCAGGGGTTGCATGCTCACCTGAATGGTAGCAGCTGAAAAGGACGGTTCGTTGGGGTTGTCGGGTGCTACCAGTGTGGCATTTTCCACCAGCACGCCCTGGCTCGGTATCCAGCGCATGCTGTCAAAATCAATCTCCAGGCCCTTTTCCCGCAAGTTATTCAGGATGCGGGTTTTGACGAATTCCGGCAGACCACGGTTCTCGAAGTACCAAACAAAACTCAACAGAACGATGGCCACAAGCATGCAACACCAAAACCCCCACCTCAAACCGGAGCGAATCCACCGCCTGCGTTGCCTCTTCTCGGGGCGGGGTGGCGGATCTAATTTGCTTCGCTGTTTGTTTTCCATGATTGGATCTGACGGATGTCATCGGTCAATGCATTCGAAACTTTGCAGATGACAGGCCCGGTTTCAAGGTCGACTCCCGCATAAACATCCAAATCCGGAGTCGATCGCCCGGTCAATATACGCCGACTCGCCGCCACCGTGCCACGCCTGAAATGCGCCGTGATCCGCAAGCGATCACCCTCCAGATCGAGCCCAAACTGCTCAAACCGGTCATCTCCCGCCTCCACCCAGTCCTCCGCCTGAGGTTGGGACAATTTCTTGAGCACCTGTGGAAGATAAAGCTTCTGTATGTCATCCAAGGGATCACCGTCCATCATCCAAACGCCATTGGAAGCTTTCTTAAATTCCACCTGTTCTCCGTTTTCGGCGATGTCGATGCCAACTATCTCCTCCTCAGGCACGGACCATAATTCGCGATCCCTCAACTCAATGGCGTGCTCCGGAATCTCGAGCAACAAACTGGCTGGCAATTCATACACCGTGGCTTCGTCGGTTCGTTGGGCATACATCGCGCCCCCAAAGGCTCGACTGAACTTGATCCCCAGTGACTGGGTTTCCTCGCTTCCCTGCACTGTGGCCAGTTCAATGTCAAATGACCCCACCCCGAATATGGTCTCCAGATGTTCTTTGCTGACGTCATCATGGAATGCCTTGGCGGTGATGTTGACAAGGTTCTGATGCAATCGCCCCACCAGCTCGGCATCGGTCGGAATGGAGACGGGTTCAACGATGTTCCATTCGGATTCCTCCGGATCCCAGGACAAGGTAAAAGGTTCTTCCCTTTTCATTGAAATACGGTTGCTCGCAAAACCGGGATCAATCAGGAACGCATCCCGAAAAGCGGAGATCGGTTGATTCAATTGATCGCTAAACACACGCTCGGGAGCCAGCAACACCGAAGAACGCCCCTCCGCCTTGGCATACCGCATTCCCGGTTTGTCGGGCACGTTAAAACCAAAAGCGACTCGAAAGACTTCTTGTTGCTCCGACTTCAACACCAACTCCAATACCGGATCCTCCAGTCCCATCCACTGCAAATCTTCCTCAGATTCCACCGAGGCAAATCCCTGGGTTTCCCAGGTGGGCAAACTCTGTTTCAAGAGTGTTTCAATCCGGACAAGGTTGGCGCGCGTTCCCTTCAGGGATTCCGGGGCATCCAACATCCAACGACCGCTCCCGTCTTGTCGACTCATGATGACTGGACCTTCGGATTGCAGGATTTCGATACGATCCACCTTATCCAACTGAGTCGCCACGATGCGGGTATCCCGCCAGGCATCCGCAGCGTCAGGCAAGGCATCCATCCAGCCGGCATCCACCACCCATGCATCGGCTTGATCATCGATGCGCATGTAAATCTGATCCCCAACCGACTCGCGCTCGCCAAAACTGACGGTGACTTCACGATCCCCCGCCCCGACGGTCACGGTCATCGGCGCCGGATCCAATCCAAAGGTCGACCAACCACCCTCGCGCTCGATAACCTCCGGTGAAAGGACGGCTTTGGGTTTGAGGCGTGTGATGGATTCGATCAATCCCGCCACCAAGGTCGGATGCGCCGCATCGGTGAGAGGTTGAAGCATGCGCCAAAGCGCCCCTTCTTTCTGAAATTCCAATTGGGCTTCCTTCCCTTTGACTCGAACGAATTCCCAAGTGCCCAGCTGAGATACCGGCAACAGGGTTCTATCCGCCTTCGTTTCCCCGGAAGATCTGTCCCATGGCGCATCCACCAACAGCACCACCCCCGTCAAAACCAGGGCGGAAATCCATAATAAGATGGTTTGTTTGCGAATCATGATTGCCTGTGTCTCATCAATCTTACTTTCTCACCTATTCATTCCCCGTCATCAATACCGACGTTTCAACCAAACCAGAAATCCCATCCCAAACACTCCCAACGGTAAAACCGCCAGCATGAACCACTGCAATTGCTTCAGGTCATTCGCAGGAATATCCATCCGAAACTCCGTCACGGGACGCGGCCCGATCCCACCCAACAAGGTGTCGCGTTCCAGCAACCAACTCATTGCCAATCCGGCAAAATCACGATTACCCACTTTTCGAAGATGCACATTGCTGAAACACTGCGAATCCCCCAGCACAATCATGCGCGTGGCAACTTGATTCAATCCACTCTTTGCGGATGGTCTGGCCTCCAGGCTGGTCATGAGGGGAATTTCCTGATGATACACATCCGAGCGCGCATCGAATTGAAACTCCCGGTTAGAAAAAATCGATTTGGTCACGCCATTGGTGGTCGTCACGGCCAATGGCTGAATCTCCACGTCGAACAATTCCAAAGACTTGTTCACCGGTTGCACGGATCGTGGAAGGGACATCACCAGCGGAGTGCCGGTTCCCAATAACGGATTCATCACCGGATGCGGTACCAGATTACCCACAAGTAATTCGCTACCGGAGTAGGTTCGCTCATCTTCCACCACATTTTGCCCCACTGAAATCCTCCAGGAACGTAGCCAGTTCTCTAGTCCGGTCAACATGCCAAAGGCCTTGAAATTAAAACCGATCAAGACACGCCCGCCCCCACGCGCGTACTGGTCCAAATGATGCAGTTCTTCAGGAGCCCATTGCTTGGCCGAACCGGCAATGATCAATGCCGAAGCATCATCCGGAATCGCGCCCTGTTCCCGAATGTTCCAGGCCTTGATCACCATGTTTTTCTCTTCGAGCGCATACTTGAAGGAAGCATACCCCTCCAGATCCTGACTCTCCAAATCGTGTTCATCATGACCTTGAACATAGTAAACCGTCGGGGTCTTCCCCTCGACCAGATTCATCATGGCCGAGGTAAAAAGCATCTCACCTTTGAACCCGACAGCTTTCATCATAAGCTGCCCTTCCTCGTCGACATGGGTGGTGGAATAGTCGATCAACTCCTTGACCGACACCACACGATGACGTCCGTCCATGGCGAATAAAACGCTCTCGTGCTCCTGATCATTGAGGAGTTCGAATTGCTTGCGGATCGTGCGCGCCTTGTCGACCTGACGCAGGTAATCCACCACCTCCACCTGAATATTCGAATTGGCATGACGGTATTCGTTAAGCAAGCCCATGATGCTCGCATGCGGCGTGTCGCGTTCATCCGGATCATGAAAAACCACCACACGCACCTCATTGGTCAATGAACGCACCCAGGTTTCGGTCAGGGGTGATAGCATGACGGCAGGATCCTTGTGCCAAAGGAACCTCGAGGGATGCTTGATCACCAGATAATTAACGCAAACAGCCATCCACACAATGGCCACACCAGCCAACAGAAAATCCAACCAGAACGCGCTTCCAGCAAGAAGGCGTCGGCGTGACGGATTGGATGGTTTATCGGCAGGTTTCATGGAACAAATCTACTTGCGGCTTTCCACCATTCTCCAGGTAAGAAACAGGAACAAACCAGTCAGGGACACATAAAACGTCAAATGCCTGGCATCAATCACTCCGCGAACAAAATCGGTCATATGATCAAACAGACTGATGTGACCAAAAAATGTCGCCTGCCAACCGGACTGATCGGGAATGATCTCAATCACGAAACTCAACATGAACAGAACCATCTCCAAAGTCAGCCCGATCATGGCCGCAATGAGTTGACTCCTGGTGCAAACCGAAGCCAGACATCCCATCGACAAAAACAGTCCCCCAACCAGCAACACTCCCAGCATGGTTCCCCCGATGATTCCGGCATCCAGATAGGCCGGATCATTAAAAAACTGTCCCAACCAAACCATCAACCCCCACAAAGGAACCCACATCAGCGCATAAAAGGTCCAACTGGCCAAAAACTTTGAAAAAACCACCTGCAGATTACTGACCGGTGTGGTCATCAACGCTTCATAAGTGCCGGTCGATTTCTCAAAAGCAAAACTGCGCATGGTGATCGCCGGGCAAGCCAGCAACACGATGAACCAAAAGAATGGCGTACTGTAAAACGCCTCGGTCAACGGAGCATCCATGGCCCGACCGTTGTAAGCGAGAATGACCGTGAGCAGACTGAGTCCAATGAGAAACATCACCATGCTCAGGATGACATATCCCGTCAGCGTGGTGAGATAAAACCCAAGCTCGCGCTTGAGCAATGTTGTAAAAATCCTCATGTTATCCATCTCCCAAAGGTCCATGACCGGACCGGGTCAGCTGCACAAACAAATCCTCCAAAGTCGGTTGCCGATGCGTGAGTTCACGCAGCGTCCAACCGCGTCGTTTGACCTCCTCAAACAACAAAGGCCGTAAATCCACACCATCACTCGAAGTCAGCGTACACTCCAAAAAACCACGACCCAGATCCTTGATATGATGATCGGCCACAGAAGGCATGGCCTGCAAGGCATGCGCCAGGGGTTCCCAGGGCGCGGCCACCTCCGCCACAACATGAGTCAAGCTGCCCATGCGTTGATGAATCTTCTCCTTGGAATCATCCGCCAACAATTTGCCGGTATGCAAAATCAGGATCCGATCACAAAGAATCTCCACCTCCGAAAGAATATGCGTCGACAGCAACACCGTATGGTTCTCCGCCAACGATGCAATCAACTTTCGAAACAACCGGACCTGATGCGGATCCAATCCAATCGTCGGTTCATCCAGAATGATCAGCTCCGGTTGATGCAGAATGGCGTCCGCCACCCCCACCCGCTGACGATACCCCTTGGACATCTGGCCAATAATCTTGCGCCGCACCTTGGACAAATCGCATAACTCCAGCACCTCGCCCAGACGTTTTCGCAGACGATCCCCATGCACCCCCTTCAATCCCGCCCGGAACCGCAGGTATTCCTCCACTCGCATGTCCAGGTGCAAGGGATTGTTCTCCGGCATGTAACCGATCCGTTTGCGCACCTCCATCGGTTTGCGATCAATATCATAACCCGCGATTCGCACCTTTCCCGAAGTCGGCGGCATGAAAGTGGACATAATGCGCATGGTCGTGCTCTTCCCGGCGCCATTAGGCCCCAGAAAACCGACAACCTGCCCTCGTTTCACCGAAAACGAGAGCTCGCGCAAGGCCGTATGGCCCGCATAGCGCTTGGTCAAATGTTCCACCTGTATCATGATGTATTCGATGTCTCCCCAGACCTTTGAACCCCTGGGCCGGAAGAACGTTCATTCTGCTGTCAGAATAAACAACAGGCCAAGGAAAAATCGAAGGAACAAACACCAAGATGAAATCTCACCGGACGTTACACTCATTCATAAGTCGAACCTTACGGCATGTTTTTCATGGGGGTGAGAGTGACCGGCCCCAGAAGACCGGATGGTGTCAATGACCATCGGGAGGCATCAAAGGGCTTGTAGTTGTGATCGACCAGGTTGATTTCATGGAAGATTTTCCAATTTACTTTGCGACGGTCAAGATCACGGATCCGATTGGCTGACAGATTGGTCACTTCGATTTCAAGCCGATTGCGGCCAGGTCGAAGATGGCGTCCGATCGGAGCGCTGTAGGGCACGGAGAAAAGCCCGATTTCGCCTTTGCCGTTGACCGTCACACGTGCGCTTTCCCGGACTTCACCCAGATCAATGACCCAGTCATCCGCTGTTTGCTGCAGATCAAACTCAATGGAATATCGTGCCGTGCCGGCGAATCGTTGTGCTTCTGCATCGCCTAATTCGGTCCAGGATGCGAGTTGCGTGGTACCGATATCATTCGGCAGCTTCGGTCCTCCATCCAGGAATTGGATCTGCCAGTCACCTTCGATTGCCATTGCTTCGCCGTCTGGTTTTAATATGGGCCAAGGTTGACCGGATGTTGTGTGCTTGTCAAAAGTGCGGAGAATGCGTGTTTCTCCTGGTTGCAGCTGCAGGTAGAGTGCCTTGCCGTTTTGTGGCGCAACACCTGTTTCGGCAGAACGTGGATCCATGATGACGGCACTGGCAAAGGAAGTACCAAGCGCCACCCAGCCGTCCACTGCTTGTGCTCCCATATTGGCAATGAAGTAATGATAACCGGTCATGTGTCGACGCCGGATGCAGTCCAACCCGGCATCCAACATTGGCTCGCGTATGGCTTCCGTTTTGTTCAGCGCTGTTTTCAGATCAGGACTGTTGATCCGCATCGATTCCTTGCCATTGAGGAGGTGTTTCAGTTGAGCGCGTCTCTCTTCCAGTTGATGAAACCCCGGCACATCCGAGGGTAACTCGTCCAGGAAAAGGACCGGCTGGCCTTCGGAAGCAAGTTCGAACAACGAACTCAAGGTACCGAGCGGCATGTGCTTCGTTGGGGGGACTACAATCGCTTTGTAGGGTTTGCTTTGGCCATTTCGTAATTGGCGGTCCGAGATGAAATCAAAACCAAACCCGTCGGCAATCAGTTGTTTTGCCGCCAGACCGCAAGCCGATTCGGTCAACCATTGCGGATGGTGCACGGTCAACATTTGTTGCATGCCTTCGGGGTCATGCCAGATATCATGTATCGACCAGTAGAGCGCCACGTCATTGTCCGGGCTGCCGGATTGCAGGATGGATTGGCAGCGGGTGATGTAGGCGTTCAACAAGGGGGCATCGCGCCAGATGGCATTACGGGAATTGTATTGGAAGGAGGCGTAGAACAACCATCCGGGCCAGGGAGCTTCTTTCGGACTGTAACAGGTGCCGTGAAAGAAGATATGATTGATCCCGTTGAGAAACAGTTGATCGATCTCGGGTTTTGCCTGGGAAAGGGCGGCACGAAAATGATTCCGCATCCAGGTGCAAGTTTCGGATGCAATCAGCGGTTTACCTGCGACATGCGCTGCGGAAGAGGCCATACGCATGATCAACGGGCGAGGAAAGTTTTTGCCACCCACATTGTCTTTGGCCCGTCGGATACCGGGAATATCGAACTTGGATGCGCCGAAGATTTCAGTCTCGGGAATCCCGCTGGCGGCGTAGAGATCCAGCAGGTTGGATGGCGAGCCATGAGCCTGGTTGCGAGTCGTGCATCCTTTGGATTCCGACCAGGCCACCCACGTGTTCAGATAGTCGAGGTGTAGATCGGAGAGGGTTTCTCGATAGTCGGCTTTAATGCGTGCGATCGTATCAAGTTCACCTTGACCAAAGAGTTCGGGGAGATGATTTGTCAGGTCGTAACCGCGACGTTTTTTGAATTCAACGGGTAATTCGGAGGACCAATTTCCCATGAATTCATAGGAGTCATGATACATGGCACGTGGCATGACCACATCCTTGGCGGCGAAGGGTGCGTCGAAATGCTCAAGGTAATCCGCCATGGCCCGCGCGGAAAAAGGATTGACCGCCCGGCCTGCGCCACCGGGAGCGGCGCGCTTGACCCTGCGTCCGGAGAAATTCTGAGACAGTTCGCCATCCAGATAAACCACCGTTGCGTCGCAATCCGCTTCCGAGATCATGGGACCACCGAAAGGCCATCCCGTGCCGGTGGTCATATCCACCCACATATCGAGGCGCTTGGCTTCTTTTGCTGCGTGACTGACCATTTCGACGAAATTCGGACTGAGATGTTGCAGAAATTGGTTCTCATAACCCCGAACGCCGTAGATAGGTACAATCGTCCCACCTCCCATGCCCCCCTGGCGCATGGTCTCCAGATTCCAAGTGATGTTCTCCTTGTCGACCGCGCTTCCCATCCACCACCAATACGCGCCGGGCCGATGGTAGGTCGTGGCTTCCGGCCAATCCAGATCTCCGGCCAAACCGCACGTGGTGATGGTTTGCGTGATGAAATAAAGAATAAGCGAAAACAGGATCCTGGAGAGTTTATTCATATCAAGCCGAATTCCTTTCCGCCCCCTTTGGGGTCACGTCTCAACATTCAACATTTGAATCAGTTTATCCATTTTCTTTTTCACCGATCGCTCCGTTCGAATCTTTTGATCCAACCGCCTTATGCCGACACTGACGCAGGCGTAGTCCATACCGCCTATCCTTTGTCCCAACTCCGCCTGGGTTAATCCACAATACCGGTGCGCCATCCATAGCAGCATCCACTTGCCCAGGTCATTATGCCGATCAATCCAATCCCGCATCGGCTCGCTTTTGAACTTTTCGATCAGCATGACCACTTCTTCAAACGGAACGTTTCTTTTGAACCGAAACTTTCCTTCATATTCACGGGCCTTGTTCTGATCTACACATGATTTGATCTTTTCCATGAACTCCGCAGAACCGACTGCAATCTGCTCCTTGAATCGGTCAAAGGAAGTTTCCTGCACCCCCCGCCGAACCTGATCCTTCACCATTTCACGATAACGAAGATGCTTTTCTCTGGGTTGTTTTCCCGCGGCGTTTAACACAGTCGACATCTTCAACCAATCAGGTGCTTTGGCGTATCCGGCATAACTTCTGAATGAACTCCAGCGATAGGTTCGCAAAGCTTTAAGTCTCTCCGAGACTTCCTCCGGTAAAGGTGGTGCGACAGTTCCCATGCCCTCATCCTTGTTACGCCGCTTACCCAGTCCGAATTTTTCCGTTCGCACAGGATTGAGATGGATGTAAAACGTCAACTGCCACAACCATTCACCAGCATCCACCGGCAAGCTTTTAAATCGTCCTTGAAACAATGGGCCAACTCGCTGATGCTTACGGTTGAACCAGGTGCCATACGACTGCCCCAGCCACTTCATCCCTTCACTCAAATTCCCCAGCGGTGTGCACAGCGCAAGATGATAGTGATTATTCATGAGACAATAGGCGTGAACTTCTATCCCGTATCGTTCCGGCAACAATCCGATCAATTCAACAAAATGCCCCCGATCACGATCACCCATGAAGATTTCCCTCCTTTCGATCCCGCGATTCATCACATGATACCATCCGCCAGCATGATTCACTCTCAACGGTCTAGCCATTTGCTTACACTATGATTCAAACATCAAAATTCAATCCAACTGTTGAATGTTGAGACGTGACCCCAAACTTTGCCATTACTTTGTGATTGCTCCCAAGGTTTTTCAAATTCCTCGACAGTTATTTCTTCTGGCTGACATAAGCGCCGGGGAAAAAACATCAGGAAACACACTCGAAATCAGAACCAACGCAACCTTGTTGCTCTAGCCCTTCCTTGATTCGTTTCGACACAATTAATGGAACATCCCATCCGTCAATTCGAAAGATCTCTGCCCCTTCTGTTTTATTATGATCAACAACAAGTTTGGCTACCATTCGATACTGGCCCAATTTGTCATTGCGTCCATCTGCGTCCGTCCATTTAGTGAACACAGACTTTTCCTCATTCAAGCAGGCAACAGTGCTCAAGACATTTAGAATTGCGTAACCAACTTCTTCGCCTTCAATTCCGATGGGAATGATTTGTATATCACACGGACAAAGTTCTCGGAGTATCGTTGCTATACGTTCCGACACTACCGGTACATCAAAGGCTGCTAATGTGAAGTCCAATGGCACTCCATCCTCCCTGTCCAGTGTTAAATCTCTGGGACCGTCATACACTTGGCCTGTTGTGAATCTGGAAGGATCCACATCCCCGCTAGCTGATATAGGTTCTCCAAGCTGCCAACGTCCTTCAAACCGTATGTCGTCAAGACATCTGAAATATTCGTAGGTCATTTTTTGATGTTCCTAAAAGGGTGGCCTTGTAATCAGATTATTCAAATTCGTCCCAGGGGTTGCTGCTTCTTTACCGATTGCTAGAAGTTCGCTTTTTAAAAGCATTTGGTAAATGCGTCCCCTTTCAACCCTTTTGTGGCACCAAGCACACGATCATAGACTGTTTGATGATACAGTTCCGAGTGCGGTCCCTTGTGCCCAGGAATTCGAATCTTATTTAGTGCATCATCTAGGTTCATTCCCGCTTTGTCAAAGAGGCGCTTGAATTTCGGAGACCACGGCCCTCCGCGAACTTGGGATTTGAAGTTTTTGTACGTAGCGATGTGATGCAAGGAGCCTTTACCCGAAGTGCATCGCCCTTTTTAAAATACACGAAGACCACCTCTGGGACCAAAATCAGGGGTTGCCCCTTCATACCTTGGATCACCATTTACATAGTCTGTACCATTAAGGGCCCAATCCCACCATGGTTGATCGGGCTTCGGCTCTCCAAATTCAATTGGCAAATCGAAGCCAGGATGAGGCATCAGATCCTTTACCGGGGCAGCACCACTCACCGGAGATTTATAATCTGGGGCATCCGAATCATATAAACCCCAAGGATCAATCCGGTTAATTGGGCTATTGCTTACAAACTGGTGAAGGTTGATTCCTCCAGCTTCACCCATCGGATCTTGGTTGATCCAACGCCCTAATGAAGGATCGTAGAACCTGAAGCCATAAACTCACACACCCTGCGACACCGTAACCGTAATTGCGGTTTACTT